>JAABUQ010004747.1_pt1 | contig 22759 bp, 19 predicted proteins | sample 5560001 | NCBI WGS metagenome assembly JAABUQ01 (sample SAMN10711888, study PRJNA513371) | rock metagenome | isolation source: Antarctica rocks | place: Antarctica: Victoria Land, Finger Mt nord | collected 2015-12-18 | reverse complement strand
ATTGTGCGCTTTCTATGCTTCGGCAGCAATGTCTTCGTCCACGTTCTTGAGGTACACGACAGCAGGCGATGTGCCCAATTCTTCCAGCAGGCGGAAGCGCCGGGGGTCATTCCACAGCTTGGAGACAGACCAATTGTCGTCCGCGACATTGCCCCAGGTGATCGCTTTGGGCGGGCAGGCTTCGGCGCAGGCAGTCGTGAACTCATCCGGGGCCACGTCGCGCCCTTCGGCCTGGGCCTTTTGCTCCGCACGGCGCACGCGCTGGACACAGAACGTGCACTTCTCCATGACGCCTTTCTCGCGCACCGTCACGTCCGGATTGAGCTGCTGATTAAGCGGCGTCTCCCACACGTGCTCAAACCAGTTGAACTTGCGCACGTCATAAGGGCAGTTGTTGCCGCAATAACGCGTGCCGACGCAGCGGTTATACACCATCGCGTTCAGCCCTTCCGGGTTGTGATAGGTGGCATACACAGGACACACCGGCTCGCAGGGGGCATTGTCGCAGTGCTGGCAGGGGATGGGCATAAAGCGCGCCTTGACATTGGGGTAGGTGCCTTCCCAGTAACGCTCCACGCGTATCCAGGAATGCCCGCGTCCCTCGTGCTGCTGCTTGTCGCCGACCACGGGGATATTGTTCTCGGCATAGCAGGCGGTTTCGCAGGCATGGCAGCCCGTGCAGCGGTCCAGGTCAATGACCATCGCCCACTTGCGCTTGTAGGGCGTGGCGGCTTTCTCTAATGGCCCTTCGCCGCTGCCGCTCGGCCCCGAAGATCGTTCCCTAGCAAGTTCATCTTGAGTTGGCATAATGTGTTTCTTGCTAAGGGTTAATCCGCGCCCGGCTCATTGTATCCCTGGTTTTTGACAGCCCCGCCCCGATGGAAGATGGAGCCTTCGGCCTGCGGGGCGCCCGTGACTGGCTTGGCCTGCTTCCACTCTTTGGCCGTGGTGTGGATCAGGTCTTTCACGGCGTCGGGTTCCGCCCCGCCCGGCCTGTCCTGAATAAGCACCAATGTCTCTTTGCCGTTGTAGCCCGATTGGGCAGGCTTCACTTTCTGGATGCGCACCTGTGCCGCGCCGAATGCCAATGCGCCGGTCTGCGCGTCCACGCTGGCAGCCAGCATGGCAAGGGGGTTTGTGCCCCGGCCCGACGCATTGCGCCCCATGTCGCCGTGCCCCTGCCCGATAGGCATGGCAATAACCTGCGGATGCAGGCCCGGCGTGGGAATGGCAGGCGCTTCCACGCTCCCCTGCGGCCCCGTGATGCGCACAATGTCCCCCGTGCGGATGCCGAGCCGCATGGCCTCTTGGAGGTTAATCTCCACCCAGGAGTTCCACACCGCCATTGTCATCGGGTCGGGAATCTCTTGTGACCAGCCCAGGTTCGCATGACGCCCGTCCCAGTGGTACGTCTGCGGGAACAGGTGCAGGGCGTAAGCGCCCGTCGTCATTGCGGGGGCAGCGGGTGCAGACATGGGCGCAGGCATGCGCCCTGTGGCGGGAACAACTGCCGCCTGTGTCCAGAAGCCGCCTTTGCCCAAAGCGTCAATCCAGGCAGGGTCGTTGTCCGTGCCCGGCGCGGCGAGGTTGGCTTGCTTTAGTCCCGCCCATGTGCGGCGAACAGCCGCGCGCGTGTCGGCATCGGGCAGCGGCGTGCCCACCCGCCGCGCGATGTCCAGGAGCAGGTCGCCCAGGCCGCGCGTGTCCATCCAGGGGACTAAGTCATGCGCGTATTCTTCCGGCGACAGGCCGGGCGAGTCGGTGACAAACTGCGGGTCAATGATGGGCTGACGCAGGCTCGCCACGGTCGCCCCTGCGGGCAGCACGTCGGGAATGTCGTCCCCCCAGTCTTCCATAAAGGTGCGGGTCGGCAGCAGCACATGGGCGCAGGCCGTGGTGTCGTCTTCCACAGGCGTCAGGGCGGCCACAAACGGCACGCGCGCCAATGCCTGCGCGAAGCCGAAGGCCGGGGGCAGCGAGAACGCGGGATTGGACTGCCCCAAAACGAGCAGCGCGCCGACACGGCCCGCCTGCATGCGCTTCACCAGGGCCTGCATCTGCCGCCCATACGACGGCGCATTGGCGGCGAGGGGCAGAGCGGCTGTGCCGAACGACACGCACTGGCTGCCCACCGCGACGTTCAATGCTTCAATCGCGGTCATGGCAGCAGTCGCGTTGGGCTGGGACAGCACGCTGCCGCCGCCCAAAGCCACCGCCCGCGCCCCTGCCGCCGCGAACTCCTGCGCCACCTGCGTGAGCTGCGCCTCAGTCAGCCCGGCAGTCTGCGCGGCTTGAGCAATGGTCACGGCAGGTGAAAACGCGGAGCCATTGCCGGATACATCCGTGATGCCGTTGATTTGCCCCGTTGGCAGAAGCGCCTGGGCGACAATCATCTCGGTGCCCGGATTGCAGGGGAGCCAGACATCCGCCTTCGCCGCCGTCGCGTTCATGCGGGGGCCAACATAGACAAACTTGCCGTGCTCCCCCTGCACGCGGCGCGGCCCCTGCCGGAACTCCCCAAACAGCCGGTTGTAATAGACCTGCGATGGCCCGGCTTCCAGAAAGTCCGAGCCGAAGGCAAGAAGATAGTCTGCCTGGTCTAATTGGTAGGCGGGGATTTGGTTCCGCCCATACACGGCCCGCGCGGCGGCTCGCCACGGGGCATTGTCCAGCAAGCCATACGACGTGACCGATGCTCCCGTCACCTGCGCGAACTGCCGAATTAGCCCCGTCAACGTGGGCGAGCGATCCATGCTCACTGCGTCGATGAGGATTGCGACCCGTCCCCGCGCGCCTTTCACTGCCTGCGCGGTCTGACCCAGCGCCGTTTCCCAATCGGTGTTTTGCGGCTTTGCCTGACGCCCCGCGCGCAGGGCGGGAAAGCGCAGACGGTCTGGACTGTACAGATGCTGGAGGGACGCAATGCCGCGCGGGCACACTTTGCCGCCGCTGACCGGGTGCTGTGGGTTGCCCTGCACCTGATGCGCCCGCCCGCCCATCGTCCGCACGAACAGGCCGCACCCCGCCGGGCACATCTGGCAGACCGTGGCAAAGTATTGGGGCACGCCGTCCTGAGTGCCGTCGGGCTGGTTGACATACGGCAGCGCGCGGTTGGCATAGCCGCCATACTGGCCCGTCACTTCGGCTTTGTAGATGCGCGGGTTGTAGCGGCTGAGCGCTTTCGGGTCGCACCCCGCCGCCGCTGCCGCGCTGCCGAGCACGGTGAGCTGAATAAACTTTCGCCGGCTTACATCTGTCATAAAGGGTGCTTATCTAATCGCGTGTACGTAAAGTATTGAAGAGGCCTCCCCGCCCCAAGTTTGGGGAGCAGGAAAATAAAGACATGGTGGTAGTTGTCTTATCCTCTCTTACTCATGCTCCCCAGAATTGGGGCGGGGGGGCCTTCCAACCCAATACTTAATAATGGCACGTGTAGCAGTCCACCGCTGCTTGATAATTGCCGCCGTGCTCGGCGAACTTCGCCTGGTATTGACGGTGGCAGGTAATGCACCATGCCATTGTCATCTCAATAGGCTGGTACACGACTGTCATGTTGCCGACATTGCCGTGGCATGTCGCGCACGCAATGTGCGCGGCCACATGCGAGTTGTGCGCGAAATGCACATAGTCGGGCATCTGGTTGACCCGCACCCAGGGAACGGACTGTTGGGCGAGGTAATACTGACGCACGCGCGCGATCTGCGGGTGCGTAATGCTGATGTTCTTGTGGCAGCCCCAGCAGACTTCCACGGGCGGATAATTGGCGTAGCGCGAAACCGCCGCCGTCCAGTGGCAATAAGCGCACGGGATATGCAGCTCGCTGACATGGACACGGTGGTAAAACGCCACCGGCTGGGTCGGGCCGGGGCTGCCCACCCAGTTGACTTTGCGCTCGTGGGTGGTCTGCGGCCAGAAGAATGCCAGCACGAGGGCGGACACCAGCACCAGGCTGGCTAGTCCGGCGAGCTTCAGTAAAACAGGGCGGCTCACGAGCAGGCGATCTCTCTTCTAAAGCGCAGCGCAGGGGGGCGAAACAACAGGCTGCCCGGCCACATCTTCGGGGAGCGCTGCATCTATTCTACCCGTATTGATGCTCTGTTTTCGCCTTAATTCGCGCCCCGCGAAAATTAATTGTGAAAGTTTGCACAATCCCAGCCAGGGGGTATAATGGCGCTGTGATGTCTCCCGAATACAAAGTGGCGCTGCTGGGGCTGGCGTTCTCCCTCATGGCCCTGCCGTTTCTGGTGGCTGCCTGGCGCCGTCGGCAGCTTCCCACCAATGACGATGCCATGTACGGGGTCGTCAAAGGCGACGAACATCCCAATGCTGTGCCGCCCGCCCTCGTGTCGCCCGCCCGCGCCCGCCTGGCCGGGATGGGCTTGGCCGCCGCTCTTGTGCTCGTGGCGGGCATGATTGTCCTTTCTGTCGTCAAATCCTTTGGCCCGCCGGCTCCTCTGGCTCCGCCGGTGCAGTCCGGTCCCCCCCTTCATCCTTAACAGCTTTGCAGAAAGAACTCCTATGGTTTTGTTTCAGGGCGCAGATAACTACTTTTGGTTTTGGCTGGGGGTCGCTTTGACAATCGGCACCACGCTTGCCATCTGGTACTGGACAATTGTCGGACGCGATGTTTCCCGCACGCGCCAGCGGCGCGGCGAGGAAACCATTGAACGCTACGGCACCATTGAAGAAGATCGCGCGCCCACCCCCAAGTTTTTGATCTACACCTACTGGGGGGTCGGCATTTGGGCCATCGCCTATGCTGTCTGGACAGGCGTTGAAGGGATCGGAATGTAGCCCTATGGGAATGGGAATATAGCATCATAGAAACTGGAATGCAGCATCATGGCAAACGAACTGGTTCGCATCAACTATCCGCCCCTGCCGGAAGAGCCTCCGGTTCCGGTTGCCGATGAAAACGGCGAAGCCTGGGACCTGCCGCCTGACTACGACCCTTCCCTCGCGCAGTACGCCCCGCCCCACCTGGACGGCCAAAAGCGCACGCCCCGCCAAAAACGCATCAACACCGATCACGACGCCGAACACGATGCCCAGGCCGCCGACAAGCGCGGCGACTTCGGCTTCGCCACCCTGCGCGATACCGATGCTTCCGAGCACAAGCAGGCCCGCTACGATTGGGGCGACACGCGCACCTGGCTGTGGATCGCCGCCATGTTTTTCGGCTTTCTTCTTTTGGTCGGCATTGTCTACTACATGCCTTTCGGACGCCACAACCAGGCCGACGGCGGCAATGGGGGCGGGCATCCCACGCCCACCATCCGCGTTTATTAGTCGTTCCTATGGCGTTTCATAGGCGTGTCAAGCGCGTTGCGACGACGGAACAATTTCTTCCGTCGTCGGTACGCGCTTAATCATCCGCTGCAACGCCGTGGAAAAGCCGCTGCAACCCCTTTCCAACAGTCCCGCTTTCTGGAAACAAAACCGCCATGATCAAACCAAGCGCCGCGACAGGCAGCCGCAGCCGTCCCGATTACCGATACCGCATTCAGCTCCTTCCGGCCCTGGGCGCGGGGCTGGCGGCGGGGGCCGTGCTGCTGGTTTTGTATTACGCCACGCTGGGCCTGCTGCCGCTGGCATCGTCGTATCCGATGACCTTGTTTCCGGTGGCGGCGTGGGCGCACCGATTGGATTTGTCGCAATTAATCGGCACCGTCGCCATCCCGCCGTACCCCACGCCGCTGACATGGCTGGTGGGTCTGGCAATCTGGTTTGGAACTTTGGCGGCCATTGGCCTGGTATATGCTTTTTTATTGGCGTGGACTTTGCAGCCTTCCGACAGCCTCAAAGGGGCGGGGCTGGGGTTCGCCTTGTTCTTTACCTGGGGGCTGCTGCTGTCTGTGTCGCAGGGCAATGTGCCGTCGGTGATGCGCAACGCGCTGCCCGATCCGGGTGTGATGCTGCTGGGCTGGAGCGTGTGGGCGACAGTGCAGCTGCTGACGATTTACGTGATTTACGGCGCGATTTTGGGCGCGCTTTATCGGCGGTGGACAGTGGGGCGTGCCTGACCGTCTTTCTGGCCTGCCGAGGGAAAGATGATGGCATGCTTCGTGTTTGTTTGAGGCTCTGGGCGGCATTGTTTCTGCTGACCCTCCCCCTGGCGGGGCAGGCGGCGCGTCCTCCCGGCGCGCACTGGGAGCGGCTTCCGATCACGCGCGCCCTGCCGTCGCAGGTGTTCGCGCGTCTGGGGATCGGGCATATCACGCGGCGCGGCTACACGCGCGATGGCGCGAAAAAGACCGATCCCGACCCGACGTTTCCGCTGGGCCTGACCGATGTGGTGCCGCTGGATGCCGAGCATCTGCTGCTGGTGCGCGGGACGGAAGCGGGCCTTGCGGCGTTTAAGGCGCAGGTGGCCGCCCTGCAAATCCAGATGACGACGGTGCGCTGGCACGTGTCCGCGCAGCTGGTGCAGGAGCGGGATGGGGCGGCAGTTCCGGTGGGGCAGGCTGCAATCCAGGACGCGCCGGACGATATGCCTGTGACCCTGCTGCTCGGCGCGCAGAGGGATCGCCCGTATCAGGTGCGGGTTCTGCCCAATGCTCAGGGCATGCTCGCTGTGGCGTGGCAGCGGGGCCTGGCCCTGTCCCGTCCCGGCAGGGGCGCTGCTGTGCCGATGCCCAATGTCGCGTGGTCGGCAGGCGTTTCGCGCACCATTGCGCCGGGGGGCACGGCCACCTTTGACGACCTCGCCGCCGACCGTGTGCTTGCGCGCCAGGCATTGGGCCTGCCCCCTGACGCTTTGGGCGGCGACTACGGCGTTCGTTTGACGGTGACCCCGATTGCCCCGCCCGCGCCTGAAACGACGCCTCCCGTCAGCCCCGCTCCCGCCGCGCCGTAAACCGCCTGTCGCACGCAAAAAAGCGCGGGCCTCTTTTGGAAAGAAGCCCGCGCTCTGCTGCGTGAAACAGCGCTACTTGTCCAGCACAATGCCCACCAGCAGGCACACATCATCGTGGAACGCGCCGTCGGCATACTCCTCCACGCTGGTGATGATATAGTCCACCATCGCGTGCGCGCCGCCGTCATGCTCGCAAACAAACTTCGCCAGGCCATCCACGCCCAGCAGATGAAGCCGATCCGGGCCGGCTTCAGTCAGGCCGTCCGTGTAGAGCGCGAACGCATCGCCGGACTTCACATTGATTGTGTGCTGCTCGTACTGCGCCGACTCGCTCATGCCGAGGATGGGGCCGGTCGGCGAAAGCTCGGTGACATCGCCGCCTGCCGTGCGCCGCAGCAGGGCCGGTTCCTGGCCGCAGGACACATAAGTCAGTGTCCGCATTCCCAGGTCAAAGGTCACCACCACCAGCGTGGCAAAGCCCGACAGCAAGTTGTTGACAATCAGAATATTGTTCAACTGCGTGACAGCCTCCGAAATGGTCGGCGCGGTATACAGCGCAAAGCGCAGCATGTTGCGCACGACAGCCACCTGGGCGGCCGCCGCCAATCCTTTGCCGGACAGGTCGCCCACAATTAAGGCATGGCAGCCCTTTTCCAGCGCAAAGATGTCGCTGAAGTCGCCGCCGACATTGGCCTCGCTCAGCGCGGCACGGTAGTACGACGCCATGTCCAGGCCCGGCACGCCGTCGGGCAGCACAGGTTGGATAGTCCCCTGAAGCGCCTCGGCAATGGCGTGCTCGCGCAGGCTGACCTGGGCCATTTCCAGTTCGGCACGCTTCTGGTCATCAATGTCTGTGCATGTCCCAAACCAGCGGACAATCCTGCCTTCGCCGTCGCGGATCGGCTCCGCCCGCCCCAGAAACCAGCGGTAAGCGCCGTCCGACGCCCGCCGTATTCGGTACTCAATTTCATACGGCGCGCCCGTGTCTAATGAATGCTGCCAGCGCGCGCGCGTCCGCTGCTCGTCTTCGGGATGCACCAGAGCGGCCCCGCCTTCGCCGTCGGTCTGCTCCAATGTCGTGCCGGTGTATTCGTACCAGCGCCGATTGTAGTAGTCATGGAAGCCGTCGGGGAGGGTGCTGAAGATCAGCTGCGGCATGCCGTCGGCAAGAAGGCGCAGGGCCGACTGCGGATCGTCCATGTCGGTATCGGAAGGAAAAGGAGGGTGAGTCATAACAGGATTTCCAGCAGCATGCGCGTCAAAGTCCCTCGCATTATACCCGCCTGCTAGGAGAATACGCAAACGCAAAAACGCTTGCTGCTGCCCGCTACGCCGCGCCTCCAAACATTACGTGGTTTTGAGCACCACGACTGTCGCCCCGGCCCCGCCTTCATCGGCATTGGCGGTCGCGAACGAGTCGACGAGGGGATGGTTTTGCAGATGCTCCTGCACCGCCCGGCGCAAGGCTCCCGTGCCTTTGCCATGCACCAGGCGCGCCTGGGTCAGCCCTGCTGCGTAGGCATCGTCCAGGTATTTTTCCACGTTTTGCACGGCTTCGTCCGTGCGCTGGCCCAGCAGGGTGATCTGAGGGGAGACAGCCGCCGCCTTTTGCAGACTGATGTTTGGAGCCGGGGTTTCCCGCTTTTCCGGCACGCTTTCGCGGCGGGCATGATTGGGAGCAGACTGGGTGTCTCCTTCTCCGACCAGGCGCAGGGTGGAGGGGGGGACACTGACCCGAATAGACCCGACCTGCACAGGCAGCGGGCTTTCATCGTCCGGGCCGCGCATGCCTTCCAGCAGTTCCCCCACCATGCCCAGCGAGACAATGCGCACCCGGTCGCCGCGCACCAGAGCGCGGCGGGTTTCCAGGTCTACCAAGCGCGGGGATTGGTCGTCGCTCAATTGCTGCTGAATACCGGCTTGCAGGTCACTGCCAATGTTCTGGATCGCTAGGCGTGCGCGTTCAGTCTGGCGGCCTTCCGTGTTGGCGCGGCGCAGCTCGGCCAGTGTGTTGTCGAACTTATCCTGCGCACGGCGGATCAGGGCGCGGGCTTCGTCCTGGGCACGCTGGCGCGCTTCGCGCTTCAGGGCTTCCAGCGACTCCAGTTGCTCCTGGCAGCGGCGTCGCAGCATCTGGGCTTCCACGCGGGCGCGCTCGGCTTCGCGGGCATCCTGCACAGCCGCCCGGCGGCTGTCTTCCAGGCCGCGCAGCACGTCGGCAGTCTCGTCTGCACCGATAGAAAAGTCGCGTGCCGTGCTGAGCAAGTCGGCGGGCATGCCGATGCGCCCGGCAATCGCGAACGCATTGGACGAGCCGGGCACGCCTTGCAGCAGGCGGTATGTGGGGGCGAGCGTGGCTTCGTCAAACTCCACGCTGGCGTTCTGCACGCCCAATGTGGCGAATGCGTAGGTCTTGAGTTCGCCGTAGTGCGTGGTGGCGATCACCCGTGTGCCGACTGTCGCGCGCAGTCGTTCCAGGATGGCACGGGCGAGCGCCGCGCCTTCGCCCGGATCGGTGCCCGCGCCCACCTCATCCATCAGCACGAGAGCATTGCCGCGTATCTCGTTCAAGATACGCACGATATTGGTGATATGCCCGCTGAACGTGGACAGGGACTGCTGCAGGCTCTGCTCGTCCCCGATGTCGGCAAAGACCTGCCCAAAGACGTTCATCTCTGCCCGCGCGGCAGGCACATGCAGCCCGCACTGCGCCATCAGAGTGAGCAGGCCGGTGGTTTTGAGGCTGACAGTCTTGCCGCCTGTGTTGGGGCCGGTGATTAAGAGAACATGGTTCTGCTCCGCCCCCAGCTCTATGTCTACGGGTACGACCACTTCGGGCTTGATGAGAGGATGCCGGGCCGAAAGAAGCCGCGTCAGGCCCTGCTGGTTGAGCGACGGCTCCACCGCGTTGTGCGCCTGCGCGAGCTTTGCACGGGCGGCAATAAAGTCCAGCGTTCCCATCTGGGCTGTGGTGGACAGCAGGGACACGCCGACACGACGCACGCTCTCGGTCAGGCGCAGCAGGATTTTGGCGACTTCCTGCTCCTCTTTAATCACCAGTTCGCGGATTTCGTTGCCCAGGTCTACGACCGCCTGCGGCTCCATGAACAGGGTCGCGCCCGAAGCGGATGTATCATGCACGATGCCGCCGAACGCCCCCCGATGGTCGGCCTTCACCGGCACGCAGTAGCGGTCGCCGCGCTGCACGATCACGGGGTCCTGCAAGAGCGTGCGCATCGGCCCGGAGACAATCGCGCCCAGCCGTTCGGTCATGCGCGATTGCGCCGTCTTTTGGCGACTGCGGATGCGCGCCAGTTCCGGCGATGCGCTGTCCAGCACCATGCCGCCCGGACTGAGCGTATTAGTGATCTCGCTTTCCAGGGCTGGGAACTGGCCCAGCCCGCCCGCGATGCTTGCCAGCAAAGGGTAGGCGTCGGCCATCTTTTGCAGAAACAGCTTCAGGCCCCGCGATGCCTGGGCGACTGACAGCACGTCCAGCAGGGCGCGCGGGTCCAGCACCGACCCGATCTCGGCCTGACGCAGGGCGGGCCGGATGTCCGTGATGCCGCCCAGCGGCAGGTTGCCTTTGGCTTCCAGCAGATTGCGGCATTCCGTTGTTTCGTCCAGGGCCGCCTGCACTTGCAGCAGATGGTCGGACGGCTGGGCGGCGAGCGCCAGCTCCTGCCCCAGGGTGCAGGCGGCCAGGGCGGCCAATTGCTGCCGTATCGCATCAAATTCCAATACGCGAAGCGCGTGTGTGTCCATTGTTTTTCAGTGTACCCGCGCGGGCGGGGAACGAACACGGGTGTGTCGGGGTTATATCAGTAGCAACCGTTCGGAGAACACCATGAACTTGAAAAAGATTGCCTTTTCGCTGACACCTACTTTGCTGCTTTTGCTCCCCGTATTGCGCACCCAGGCCGCCCCCGCCCCCGACATTCGCCAGTACACAGCTACTGGGGTTAAGACCTTGCAGCTCAGCAGCAACATCGTCACGGAGAGCCAGGGCGAGCTGAAGAAAATCAGCGGCGACATCGCTCTGGCTTATCGCCTGCATCGCGGCTCCATGCAGTACGAGCAGCCCGGCAAGCTGCGCATCAATGCGAGCGTCCCCATCTTCGGGTCGGGCCATTACACGATCAACGGCAACCAAAAAGCGACTGTCGCGCCGTTTTACCATCGCGTGCAGGATGTGACCGGCGCGCCCGGCAAGAAGCAGACCCTGCTGGACTTCGGCTTGGTGCCGCCCGAACTGCTGGACGAATATGATGCCACCTATCTCGGTATGCAGAACGGCCTTGTGGAGTACCAGCTTCTGCCCAAGATCAAGACGGAGCCGCTGAAGGACATCGTTTGGATTGACCCCAAGACAAAGATTACTGTTCAGCGGTACAATTACGACCGCCAGGGCAAGCTGTCCAAATGGTTCCTTTACAAGAACCCGGTGCGCGTTGCGCCGGGAGTTTATGTCCCGACGCGCGTTGAACTGTACAACCCGCAAAACAAGCTTGCTGGCGCGACTGTTTACCAGAATATCAAGGTTAATCAGCCTCTCAGCGAGGATACTTTCAAGATTTAGGGCTTTGCCGCAGGCTGATGTTTGACCGGGAACGACGCCGCTTTTGACCACTCCCACCTTGGCCCTCGCGCCCTCCCCCAATGCCCGCCGCTGCGACACAGCGGCGGGTCTGTTTCTGCTGGGTCTCGCCCTGTTCCATGTCTGGTATGCCGGACGGCATGAACTCCTGCAGGACGAGGCGTACTACTGGCAATGGGCGCGCCACCCGGACTGGGGCTTTTACGACAACACGCCGCTGGCCGCCCTGGTCATCCGGGGCTTTGTCGCGCTCCTCGGCTCCACCGAACTCGGCGTGCGGATGGGCGCGATTGTGTCCGCCCTGGTCGCGTCCGTCTTTATCTATCTGCTTGCCAAACGTCTGCTCAGCCCCCCCGTCGCCCTGCTGTCTTTAATTATCGCCAATGTCATGCCGCTGTTTGCCGCCGGGGCGGTGATTATGACCCATGACCCCGTGCAGCTTGCCCTGTGGGCGGCAGCCCTATATGTCATCCATCGCGCCCTGACCGACAGGCCCCGTGGGTGGGTATTAGCGGGAATTCTGGCGGGCCTGGCGGCTCAAGCCAAGCTGAATGCCCTGCTTCTGCTGCCCGGCGTGTTTCTCTACCTGCTCCTTTCGCCTGCCGCGCGGGAACGCTGGCTGCGCCGCCCGCAGCCGTACCTCGCGGGCCTTGTCGCCCTTCTGATCTTCGCCCCGTTCCTTTGGTGGAACCACACCCATGTTGATGCCTTTTGGACACATATCCATGCGATGGGTTCCCGGTCGGGGATGCACGACCCGCCGCTGAAATGGACGGGGCGCTTTCTAGGCGACCAGGCTTTGGTGCTCTCCCCACTGCTTTTTTTGACCTATCTGTATGCGCTCTGGGATGCGGGCCGGCGCGGCCTTAAGGAGCATGACGATGCCCTGCTGTTTTTGTGGTGCCCCAGCGTTGTCGTGTTCCTTGCCGTTGTCGTCGTCACCCTGCGCTCCAAGGTGGAAGCGAACTGGGCCGTTGCCGCGTATGTGAGCGGCAGCATCCTGATTGCCGCCGTGCTGTATCGCGCCTGGCAGTCGCGCCGCGCCGCGCCGCGCGCATGGGCCGGGCTGGGCATTGGCTTGTCCGTGCTGCTGGCTGCCGGCACGCTGTTCCCCTCGCTCCTTTATGGCCTCGGCATCAAGTTCCACGACCCGCAGAAAGACCGCACCAACGAGTTGTATGGCTGGCGCACTCTGGCAGATCGTGTCGCCCGCGAGCAGTCTGCCATGCGCCTCACCGATGGAAAAGACCCGTTCGTCTTCGGCATCAACTACCGCATGCCTTCGGAAGCCGCGTTCTATCTGCCCGGTCAGCCGCAGACCTATTCTCTGTTCCTGCACGACCGCGCCAACCAGTATATGTTCTGGGAAGACCCGCGCGCCCTCGCAGGCCGCGATGCCGTGTTTGTCAACGACACTGATACTCAAGACCACTTTGATGACCTGCGCGCGGTCTTTGCGCGTGTTGACCCGCAGCCGCCCCTGCGTATTTACCGCCGCCCGCCCTATGGAAACACGCCCGTGCGCACCCTCCAAATTGTGCGCTGCTACGGGTTCAAGGGCTACGACATCAAACACTGGCAGCAAGGCTGGTAGTTTTTTGCCGCCCCGCCGCGCGTGAAAAGAAGCCGCCCCGCTGCCGATCCCTCGGATGGCCCCCGCCCGGCGCCGCAATGCGCCCCGCCCCTCCAGGTCAGTCCGTGCCGCTTTCCAGGCCAGTCCATGCGGAAGCGGGCGAGGGGGCCAGGGGCTTCCCGCGGCATTCCATAGGTGTTTTTATGGCGTTGCAACGGCGCACCAACGACGGAACAAATCCTTCCGTCGTCGGTACGTCTTTGATAAACCGTAGAAAAGGCGTGGAAACGCCCAGACACAGGGCCGGCAGCGCGCGGACACTACGGCTGTGCATGCCCAAATCACGCCCTGGTCATGGCCCGGCTGCCTTGAACCTGTCCCAAAGCCCGGCTTGCTTTCGCCGCGAAATTACCGTACAATGGCAAAATACCCTATGGAAGCAAACCCCAAAGATTTGGACAGCACGCGCGACAATTCTCCTGACGCGCGCCGCGAACTGCCGCCCGCCGCCGCGCCGGACGCCGACGATGAACTGCCGCCTGCCGCCGCGTTGGGCGCGGACAGCACTGCGGCGCGTATTCTGGAAAGCATCAGCGATGCTTTTTTTGCGCTTGACCGCGAGTGGCGCTTTATCTATGTCAACGACCAAATGGGGCGCGATAGTTCTCGGACGCGGGAAGAGCTGCTGGGCCGCAGCTTCTGGGCCGAGTTTCCTGCCGCTGTCGGCAGTGTGTTTGAGCGGGAATATCGCCGCGCCGTGGATGAGCAGGTCACCGTTACTTTTGAGGCGTTTTACCCGCCGCTGAACCTTTGGGTAGACGTGCGCGCTTTTCCGTCTGCGGGCGGCTTGTCGGTCTTTTTTCAGAACATCAACGCGCGAAAGCAGCGCGATGAGGCGCTGAGACAAGCAGAAGAGCGCTACCGGCTGCTGGTGGAAGGCGCGAAAGATTACGCCATGATTTTGATGGACGCCGAGGGGCGCATCACAGGCTGGAACACGGGGGCCGAGCGCATCCTGGGCTGGACGGAAGAGGAAGCGCTGGGGCAGCCCGGCGACCTGATCTTTACGCCCGAAGACCAAGCAGCGGGAGTGCCGGGCCAAGAGCTGGCAAAGGCGGCGGCTGAGGGGCGGGAGATGGATTTGCGCTGGCACGTCAAGAAAGACGGCGCGCGCTTTTTCGCCGACGGCGTTATAGAAAGCCTGCGCGACGAGGCGGGCGGCCTGCGCGGGTTCGGCAAAGTGCTGCGCGACGCGACCGAGCGCAAGCTGCTGGAAGAGCGGCAGGCGCGGCTGTCGGAAGCCAATCGTTTGCTGCTGAATTCAACCGGGGACGGCATTTACGGCATTGACATCAACGGCTGCTTTACATTTGTCAACCGGGCGGCGGAGCAGATGCTGGGCTACACGCAGGAGCAGATGCTGGGGCGCAGCGGGCATGGGCTTATTCACGCGCGCCATGCGGATGGGCTGCCGTACCCTGAAGCCGAGTGCCCCATCTACCAGGCCATTCGTACCGGACAAGCGGCGCGCGTGGACGATGATGTCTTTTGGAGGCAGGACGGCACCCCGATTGCCGTCGCCTACAGCGCCGCGCCGATTTTGGAAGAGGGCGTGGCGCGCGGCGCGGTCGTGACGTTCTTTGACATCAGCGAGCGCAGGGCGCTGGAGCAGGAGCGGGCGCGTTTGGCGGAGCGGGAGCGCAACATCGCTAGCCAGCTTCAGGCGGCCCTCACTCCCATTATCCCTGCGCAGGTCCCCGGCATGGCGCTGGCTAAGTATTATGAAGCGGCCCTGGCCGAAGCCGCCGTCGGCGGCGACTTTTATGATGTGTTTCCCATAGAAAAAGGCTGCACGGCCCTGCTGGTCGGGGACCTTGCCGGCAAGGGCCTGGCTGCCGCCGCCCAGGTCGCCACGGTGCGCAACATGCTGCGCTACGCCCTGCACCGCGCGCGCACATTGGTGGGAGCATTGGAAGGATTAAATGCGCTGCTGGTGGAGCAGGGGCTGCTTTCCGGCTTTGCGACGCTGTTTGTCGGCGCGTATGAAAGTGAACCGGGAATGCTGACCTATGTCAATGCCGGGCAGGAGCCGGCGCTGGTGCGGCGGGCGGCGACGGGGGAGGTGGAAAGTTTATGGCCCACCGGCCCTGTGCTGGGCGTGGACGAAAACGCGGTCTTTACGGAACAAACAATCGGTCTGGCTTCCGGCGATGCGCTGGTAATCTTCACCGACGGCCTGACCGAAGTAGGCCCCAGCCGCCGCGAAATGCTCAATATTGAGGGGGTGGAACGCCTGCTGGCAGCCGCCCCCGCATGGGAGAAAGACGCCGCACAGCAGGCCGAGGCGATTGCGCTCTGGCTGGTCAACAGGGTGGATGCAGTTGCGGGCGATGGGATCGCCCGCGACGACATGTGCGTGTTAGTGGGTGTGGTCGTCGGCAGGGACATCTAGCAGCGCGTGCTTATTCCTGTAGCAGCGCGTGCTTATTCCTGATGCCAGCAGTCGGGGGAAAGCAACAAGTCCAGGGTGGCCGACTGCACGTCCCGCGTTTGCGCCGTTGTCGTGTAGAAGATCGCCTCCCGCAGCAGCCTTTGCGGCGGCTGGGACAGCAGGTGGGCAGACCCGCCGGTCGCGGTCACCGCGGCATGGGCGGCACGGACCGCCAGCACAATCGCCGAGGCGCGCGCCTGAAGCGCGTGCTCTTTGTAGTCGGGGAGATCGGCGCAGGCCCCGTTCCAGGCCAGCGCGTCCCGGCGGCACTCATCCACTTCCTGCGCCAGCGAAGCCGCCGCCGCGCCAAACGCCGGGTCGCCGCGCTTTGCTGCCAGGCCCTGCAAGTAGTGAATGCTGCCGCGCGCGCACCCCAGCGGCAGAAACACATGCCCGGAGATGCTGCAAAAGTCGCCGCGTTTGAGAGCCTCAGCCCCCCGCTCGTAGAGCGCCAGGTCATCGGGGATAAACAAGTCCGTGAACGTCACTTCCATCGTATCCGAGGCATTCATCACGGCTAGAGGAATGCGCGGGCCGGCAGTCATCTCCCCGGCAAGGCCCTGTTTGGGCACATACGCAAACAGATGGTCGCCATTGGGCAGGGCAGCCCCCAAGATCAGGCTGTCCATCAATGCCCAGCCCGACACCCAGGGCGCGACCCCATTGACCTTGTACCCGTCTGGAACAGGCTCCGCATGGAGCATCGGCGGGCCGGGGCGACGCAGGTGCGAAAAGGCCACCCCGCACAAAGTCTGCCCGGAAGCAAACTGCGGCAGCATCTGCGCTTTCAGAGCCTCGCTGCGTCCATTGCCCACAAAGCCGCCCCCGGCATGCATTTGCTGCTGCACAAAGGCCGTGACTCCGCACGCGGATGCCATCAGTTCGGTGAACTCGCGCCGCGTGGTTTCGTCCGCGCCCAAGCCGCCGTAGCGGGTCGCAATGCCCAGCCCAAAGTAGCCTGCCTGAGCCAATGCCCGCACATTGTCCCCCACCGGGCCATGAATGTCGCCCTGGTCAGCCTGCTCAGCCTGGGGACGAAATTGATCGTCGGCCATCTGCCGCGCCTGCGCCAAAAGTGCCTCGTTTGCCATGCCCCCAGTATACCCGACCTTGATTGTGGAGCAAGCGCGCCTTTGACGCCGCGCGCCGCCTCCTCCGAACACCGCACGCCGCCTTCGCGGAAAGTGTTTGCGGCCCTGGGTGCTGCACGCTTCAGGCAGCCCGCTTGCGGGAGTGTCCCCTTTCGCTCGGTTTGGCATTGCCGGTATCCAGTAAATTGAGGCCCTCCTTAAAATCTTCACAAAGGCGCGGCGGCGGCGTTTCCCCGGCTTCGCAGCGGTGTTTCCCCGGCTGATTGTGCGTGTACCAACGACGGAACAAAATCTTCCGTCGTCGGTACGCCCTTTATCAGCCGGGGAAACGCCGTTGAGACACGGAGAGGAAACCCATAGAAAGACAAGGCCGAGCTGAAATGAACACTCTCAGGCAGCCCGCTTGCTTGACACCTTTCCCGGCATGGTGGTACAATTGCTCGTTGTTCTTGCGGTTGGAATACGAACAAACAGCGGGCGGGTTTCGTTGCTTTCGCTTTGGAACCCGGCGCATGCGTATCCAGCCAGGCAACGGCCATTTTCCAATTTGGCTACGTGAGGGGGTAGAGTTTTTGACGCAGGTACAAGTACGTCCCAATGAGTCGCTGGACAGCGCCTTGAAGCGCTTCAAGAAAGTCATTCAGCAAACCGGCATTCTCAAGGAAGCGCGCGAACACGAGCATTACGAAAAGCCGAGCGATAAAAAGCGCAAAGCGGCAGCCGCCGCCACGCGCAAGCGCATCCGCAACGAAGAAAAAGAAAAGGTCTGACCGTTTTCTGCTTTTCGCACAGCGCAGGACGCGGCAAAGCACGGCTTTGCGCGTCCTGTGTGCGCCTTTGTTTTCCTCCCAATCACCCCTAGACGCTTGTTTGTATGGCGAAGAACCCTTCAGCGCTTTCCCTGTCCGCCACCAACCCGTTTGGGCGTGCCCCGCGCCGCCGCTCCCGGCGGGAGCGAAGGCGCGTCGTCCCCGAACTCCCACCGCTCAGCACGCGCATCAAAGACTGGCTGCGAGGGCGTCACTGGGGGCGTGTCGCCCTTTTGCTGGGGACAGTGCTGTCGCTCGCTGCCCTGCTGTCGCTGCACCTGCTGCCCGATAAAGTGTCGGTGCAGGTAGGGGAGCCAAGCACGCAGGAAATCCGCGCCCAGCGCACGGTGCAGTACCCCGACCAGAGTGCCACCCGCGCCCTGCGCAATGCCGCCGCCGCGCGTGTTGACCCCGTGTATTCCCCCATCCGCTACGCGTTTCCCGAAGCCGACCAGACAATCGGAGACATGTATACACACCTGCGCCGGGCGCGCGGGCAGACCAATCTCAGCGCGTCACGCGTGGCGGGCGAACTGCGCCAGCAGGTCGGCGTGGTTGTCGCGCCGGCGCTTTTGGTGCCGCTGCTGCGGGACAAATCGCCCGCATTTCATCTGGAGCAGGCGCGGCGCGTGACCGGGGAAGCCGTGCATGACGCGATGGACCATGACTTGCGCGACGATCACCCGGAAGACCTGGCACAGGCACGGGCGTCTGTTTCCCGCGCGGTCAATGCCGCGCATTTGCCCAGCGACTATGTGCCGGGCGTGGCGGCTCTGGCCCGCGCCGTAGTGCATCCCAACCGTCACCTGGATGAGCGGCTGACACAGAAAGCGCGCGAAGCCGAGCGGCAGCTTGTGTCCGTGCAGCTCGGCCAGGTATTTGCCGGGGACATTGTGGTGCGGCGGGGCGAGGTCGTCACTCCGGCGGCGATTGATAAGCTGCGCGCCCTGGGCCTGCAAAACCCGCGCTTGAACCCCGTCACCGTGCTGTCTGTCGCTTTGCTGGTGGCGATGATGGTCGGCGTGACGGTGATTTATCTGGCGCGCCACCAAAAGACTGCTTTTGCGGACACCAAAACCCTCGTGCTTTTGAGCGTTTTGGTGGTGCTGAGCGTGCTGGGCCTCAAGCTGGGCGGCTCGGTTTTGGGCGTTCGTTTGTCGCCGTCGCAGTTTGGCTATATCGGGATGCTGTGCGTGGCGGCCTGCGCGATGCTGGTCGCGGCGTTGATCCACCCCCGGATTGCCATGCTGGTGACCGCGCTGCTGGCCGCGCAAAGCGGCCTGATTTTAGGCAATGACCTGCGCTTTGGCCTGATGACACTGCTGTCGGGGGCGGTGGCGATCTACACGGTGTCCGACATTCGCAGCCGCAGTGACGTTGTTCGGGCAGCCGCGACGCTGTGCGGGGCCAATGTCTTTTTGAGCCTCGTGGTCGGCGGCATCCAGGGGGACCTGCCCGACGATATGCGCCAGGGTGTGGTGTGGGCGTTCTTCGCAGGCGTGCTGGCGGTCGCCTTGTTTAGCGTTGGGGCCGCCCTGTTTGAGCGCGTGTTCGGCATCACGACCCACCTGGGCCTGCTGGAATTGTCTGACCCAAACCGGCCTTTGCTGCAGAAGTTTTGCCAGGTCGCGCCGGGCACGTACACGCATTCCATCATGGTGGGCAACCTCGCCGTGGTCGCCGCGGAAGCGATTGGGGCGGATGCGCTGCTGTGCCGCGTCGGGGCGTACTACCATGATCTGGGCAAGATGCGGCGGGCCGAGTTCTTTATTGAGAACCAGGCGGGGGGCGACAATGTCCACACGCGCCTCAATCCGTCCCTGTCCGCCCTTGTGGTGACTGCGCATGTTAAAGACGGCCTGGAGATTGCCGAGCAGCAGAACCTGCCGCCAATCATCCGTTCTTTCATCACCGAGCACCACGGCACCAGTTTGATCCGCTACTTTTACCACCAGCAGACCGGCGGCGAAGGCGGCGAGGCGGGTCTGGAGCAGCATTTTCGCTATGGCGGGCCGAAGCCGCAAAGCCGCGAAACTGCGATCCTCATGCTCTCGGACAGCGTGGAAGCCGCCTCGCGGACGCTGGATAAACCGACCGTGGGACGCATCACCGACCTGGTGGACAAGATTATCAATGCCCAGCTTGCCGACGGCCAGCTCGACGAATGCGACCTGACCCTGCGCGACCTGCGCGGCATTCGGGAAGCGTTTATCCGCCTGCTGTCCGGCATGCTGCACTCGCGGATTGAGTATCCCGACGCCCTGCGCGACCCCAAGACAGACAAAAATGGAACTGCTGATCCGTGTGCAATCCCCGCTGCTTTGCCTTACGTCCTCCCAGGTGGAGACGCTTCTGACGCCGCCTCTGCGGACAGCGCTGCGGCTTGAAGGCCGCCCGGACAGCGTGGAAATCAGCATGGTCTTGAGCGATGATGCATTTATCCAAGACCTTAATCAGCGCTATCGCGGGCTGGATAAGCCCACGGATGTGCTGTCGTTCGCGCAGGAAGACGACCCCGCGCTGCTCGGCGACATTGTGATTTCCCTGCCCACTGCGGCCCGTCAAGCGGAGCGCGCCGGGTGGCCGCTGGCAAGCGAGACCGTGCTGCTCGCCGTGCATGGCCTGCTGCACCTGCTGGGCTATGACGACCAAACCCTGCCGGGGGCGCAGGAGATGCAGCGAAAAACTGCCCAGACCCTCGCGGCCTGCGGCATTGCCTTGCCGGCAGGAAACCATCCGTTCTTTATGGAAAGCGAGTAGCATGCGACATGTCCCGCGCCCAAAAAACCACCTTGACTCTTTCCGCTACGCGGTAGAAGGGATTGTGCATGTGTTTCGCACGCAGAAACACATGCGGTTTCACTTCTTCACGGTTGTCTTGGTGCTTCTGATCGGGCTGGTGCTGCGGCTGGGCACGGTGCAGATGGCCCTGCTGTTTATCTGCGTGGCCGGGGTCCTCGCCGCCGAGATGTTCAACACGGCGGTGGAAAGCGTGGTGGACATGGTGACGCAGGCGTATCACCCTCTGGCGAAGCTTGCCAAAGACATCGCGGCGGGCGCGGTCTTAATCACCAGCATCAACGCGGCGATTGTCGGCTCCTTTCTGGTGTTCGGCAAGCTGCGCGTCGCCCATCTCCGCTTGATGCTGGACCGTGACCCGCGCCCCGTGCCCGTGATGCTCACCGTTGTTGTGCTGCTGATCATTGTTGTGCTGATTGCCAAGATTATGGGCCGTAAAGGGTCTATTCTCTCCGGCGGCGTTGTCAGCGGGCATGCCGCCGTGTCGTTCTTTCTCGCTGCCACGCTGATCTACCGGGCGATGGACTTGTTTACGGGCATTCTGGCCTTTCTGCTGGCCTTTCTTGTCGCCCAAAGCCGCGTGGAGGGTAAGATACATACCTTGCAGGAAGTCGTAATCGGCGGCCTACTGGGCGTGCTGGTCACCTGCGGCGCTTACTTCTTTCATGTCTTTCCTTAGCCTTCTCCCCGCTGTTCCATGAACCCCCAAGACTTTTATGCTCTGCTGGCTATCGTTCTTTTGACGCTGTTTAATGCGGCATTTACGCTTGTGGAAGCGGCCCTGGTGACGGTGCGCAACGTCCGCCTGGCGCAGATTGTGACCGAAGGCGGCTCGGATGCCGCCAATGCCACCCAGGTGCAGGCATTGATGCGCCAGCCGGCCCGCGTGGTCGCCACTGTGCAGGTGGGCATCACCCTGGCGATTTTTGCCGTTGCGGGCCTGGATGCCGCCGTGCTGGCCCCGCACCTGCGGGCAGGGCTGGCCCGCTGGCATGTCCCGCACCCCTTGAGCGCTGCCACCATCGGGCTGCTGCTTGGAGCGGCCCTGCTGACTATCGCCATCGGCGAGATCGTTCCCCGCTCCATTGCTCTGCGCAGCCCGGAAAAGATTGTGCTGGCCTTGTCCGGCGCGCTGCGCTTTTTTATGACGCTGTTTGCGCCCCTGGCGAATATCGCGCTGGGCCTGTCTCACGCCATTCTCGCCCCGTTCGGCCTTGCCGCGACGTTTGCCGCGCCCGTAATGACCGAGGAAGAACTGCGCACCTTGATTGAGGCGGGCGCGCGGTCGGGTGCCATTGAGGAAGACGAGAAAGAGCGTATTCGCCGCGTCATCTCGTTTGGGGACACGGAAGTGCGCCAGGTGATGACCCCGCGCATCAGCATCAAAGCGGGCGATGTTTCCATGAGCCTTTCGCACCTGCTTGACCTGGTGATGGAAAGCGGCCACTCGCGCATTCCCGTCTACGAGGGGACGGTAGACGCGATTATCGGCATTGTTCACGCCAAAGACCTGCTGCCCCTGCTCGTATTGGGCGAGACCCACCCCGACCTGCGCGCCGTCATGCGCGCCCCGCTGCTCGTGCCGGAAAACCGATTGGTAGACGACCTTCTGGATGAGTTCCGGCGCTCCCGCACGCAGATGGCGATTGTCCAGGACGAATATGGCGGCACGGCGGGCCTTGCCACCATTGAAGACCTGCTGGAAGAGCTGGTGGGCGAGATCAACGACGAGTATGATGACAGCGAGGCGAATGCCGACACGCCGCCCCTGCAAACCCTGGATGCCTCCACGTTTCTGGTGGACGGACGCATGGCGATCAACGACCTCAACGACCTGCTCGCCCTCAGCGTCTCCGACGAAGACTACGACACCGTCGGCGGCTACGTGTTCGGCCTGTTTGGACGTCAGCCGGATGTCGGGGAAACGCTCACAAACGACGGCCTGCACTTCACCGTCACCCGCACCGATGGGCGCCGCATTGAAGAAGTGCGCCTTCAGCGCCTGGAGCCGCGCACCCCTGAGTTCTCTGAAGCGCCGGATGAACGCGCCTTCTGAAACGACAAAAGGGGCCGTCGTCTGGGCGCGCCGGGAGCGGCCAATTTCGCTCGGTTGGGCATTGCCGGTGTCCGCGGGATTGAGGTCGTTCCCAGCGGCTTCCGTAAGCACTGCAGCGGCGTATCCACGGCGCTGCAGCGGCGTACCGACGACGGAACAAATCCGTCCGTCGTCGCAACACGCTAGGTACGCCGTGACTTCGCCATAGGGACACCGCTGAGACACGGAGGAAGAACTGAGCCGAAAGGAATGCTCCCGGCGCTCACGGCTGTGCTGCGCCCCGCGAAAAAAAGCGTTTCATCAGGGGGGCGCTTGGGTATCTTGCTGTACACAAAAGTGTCGACAGAAAGAAGTATCCATGTCCAACACACTTCGAACGATCAGTCTGGCGACTGCCCTTGCTGCCGCCCTCGGCGCCGGGGCACATGCGCAGACGATCAACGGCTTTGACAAGTCCGGCAACAAGATTTACACAGCTTTGGTCAGC
>JAABUQ010004743.1_pt1 | contig 22763 bp, 23 predicted proteins | sample 5560001 | NCBI WGS metagenome assembly JAABUQ01 (sample SAMN10711888, study PRJNA513371) | rock metagenome | isolation source: Antarctica rocks | place: Antarctica: Victoria Land, Finger Mt nord | collected 2015-12-18 | reverse complement strand
GGCTACTTCGTGGCAGGCTTGGGCGGCTCACAGTTCGCCCTGCCGGGGGCTGTCGACCGGCTGCGCGCCGGCCGGGACGCGCCCGGCCAGGTGGTGGCGCTGGCCGCCACTGACCCGGCTCAGCCGTTCGGCGCAGTGCTGCCCTGGCCGGCCGACGCCGAGGGTCGCATGGGCCGGGTGCCCGGCGCCTTCGTGGTGCTCGAGAGCGGCGAGCTGGTGCTGTTCTTGGAGCGCGGCGGCCGCTCACTGCTGACGCGCGGCCGCATCACAGTGGACATGCTGTCGGCGCTGCTGCGGGTGGCGCTGAATGTGACCAAGATCGAACTGCAGCGCGTGGATGGAGAGCCTGTGCGCCAGTCGAAGCTGGCGCCGCTGCTCGGCGAAGCCGGTTTCGGCCCCAGCCCCCGCGGCATGATCGTCTGGAAGCACTGAGCCGCCGGTGCCCGAAGGCGACACCATCTGGCGCACGGCTGCCGCACTCCGGCGCTGCCTGCTCGGCCAGACAGTGGTCACCGCCCGGCCGGCCACTCTGGAGCGCCTCAGCGGCTCTGTGCTGGAGGAGGTTCACCCCGTCGGCAAGCACCTGCTGCTGCGGTTCAGCGGCGGCTGGACGCTGCATTCGCACATGCGGCTGACCGGCTCATGGCATCTCTACCGACCAGGTGAGAGCTGGCGCAAGAGCGCCCGGGGCGCCCGCGCCATCCTTGAATTCGGTGACTGGCTGGCAGTCTGCTTCTCGGCGCCGCTGGTCGAGCTGACCCAGGAGCCGCTGGCAGGTATCGCCCATCTCGGTCCTGACATCCTGGCCGCCGACGTGAGCTGGGTGGAGATCATGAGGCGAGCGCGGGCGCTCGGCCCGGTCCCGCTGGGCGAGCTGCTGCTGGATCAGCGCGCCTGCTGCGGTATCGGCAACGTCTACAAGTGCGAGGCGCTCTGGACGCTGGGCGTGGATCCCTGGCTCCTGAGTGACGCGCTGACAGACGAGCGCCTGACCCAGCTCTTCGCCACCGCTCGGCACGCTATGCAGCCCAACTTGAGCGGCGGCTTCCAGCGCCGCTTCGAAAGCGGCCGCTCCCGCGCCGTGCATGGCCGGCGGGGCCGACCCTGCCCCCGCTGTGGCACCGCCGTGGCTGCGCGACAGCAGGGTGAGCAGGCCCGCTGGACTTACTTCTGCCCCACCTGTCAGAGGACTGCAGCGTCCGCGTCCTGACCTAGGCGTAGTCGAACCCGACCACGTCGACTCGTTTCGCGCTCGTGAGGTGGCCGGAGCCACCGACGTAGCTGCCGGAGGTCGGGGCGACGTCGCTATAGTCCTTCCCCACCGCCACAGTGACGTAGCGGATTCCCGTCGGCCGTCCGTGGGTGGGGTCGAAGCCGTAGGCCGCCGCCCGACCGACCGCCAACGACGGCAGCAGCGCCTCCACCCAGGCGTGGGTGCCGCCCTCGCCCAGAAGGTGTCCCGACACGTAGCGGGCGGGGAGCCTGAGCAGCCGGCAGAGCGCCAGCATCACGTGGGTGTAGTCCTGGCAGACGCCCGAGCCCCGCGCGAGCGCCTCTTCGGCCGAGGTATGAATGCCCGTCACTCCGGGCCTGTAGTCGAGCGCGCCCCTAACACAGCGATTGATCCGGTCAGCGAGCTCCAGCCCGGCCAGCCCCTCTTGAGCCAGCTCGCCTGCCATTCGGCGAAGTCGCGGACCCGGTTCGGTGAGGCCGGCCGGGGTGAGCAAACCCTTGTCCGCCAGCCAGCGCGGCGCCACCTCGGCCGACTGGAGCCGGCGCTCTTCGCCGAGGCTGCGCTCGACGACGACTCGGGCCTCGAAATCGAGAGCTGAGTCGACCTCTGCAAAGCGGATCTCGACCACCGCGTTGCCGTACCTGTCTGACCTGCGTGTAAGGCGGCCGGCCTCGGGCGTGAAACGGAGGTGGCTCATCAGCGTCCGCTGGTCTCCGTGCTGGTCGGGAGGCACCACTATCAGCTGGTGGCGCAACCGCCGGATGGGCGACTCGTATTCGTACCGGAAGGCCTGCCTGACCAGATAGCGCGCGCGGACCAGGCGGTCCCAGTCGAGGTCGCTCTGATCCACCAGACCCGGGATCAGGTCCTGCGCCATCTTCTGCAGACGTCGTCTCATAGGTCAGCGGTGCTCAGGTTCGGCCCCGTCGTCGGGTCCCCGCGAAATCGACAGATTTCGTGGGGTTCAGATCGGCCCATACCTCAAGGCTCTTAAAAGTAGCCGGTCCCCACGTGGTCACCATCGAAACGTCGGCTGCGTCGCGCCCGCGCCCGATCACCACCCGGCCGACCCGCCGGCGGTTGTTGCGGGGATCGAACGTCCACCAGCGATCGCCCAGATATACCTCCGCCCAGGCTGCGAAGTCCATGGGTGCGTCGGGCGGCTCGACATAGATATCCGGGAGGTAGCCGAAGACGTAGCGGGCGGGGAGGTTCAGCGCCCTGCAGAAGGTGATGAAGAGGTGCGTGAAGTCCCGGCAGACGCCCTCCTTGCGCTCGAAGGCGTCCACAGCCGTGGTCAGCCGGTCGCTGGCGCCGTACCGGAACGCCAGGTGGCCGTTGACCCAGTCCGAGATCGCCTGGGCCCGCGCCCAGCCGGGAGTCGTCGTCCCGAAGAGCTCCCAGGCAGTGCCCATCAGTGCGTCGGACAGGCAGTACCGGCTGGGCAGCAGGAAGTGGGTCACCTCCCCGGGCAGCGCCTCAACCGGTTTCTGGCCGGCGTCCTCCGCCATCTCGTCCGCCACGTCAGGCACCTCGACCTGGGCGTCGTAGCGCAGCCGCGCGGGGCCAAGTCCGAGCACCGCTCGGCGGTTCAGGTTGCCGTAGAGGTCGGTGAAAGATGTGTTCTCGGCCTCTGGCTCGAGCTGCCAAGTCTCCTCGAGAACACGCGGCGACTCGCCTCTGCGGGCGGCTACCTGGATCAGAGCGAAGCTAGGTCCGGGAACGTCGAAAGTGAAGACGCAGCCAACGCGAAGTCGCAGATTGGGGCTCACGGTCTTGGTGAAAATACACGGAAGGCGCAGGGGGACGAGCATGTGCGATCCACACCAGGCAGGCTGGATAGGGTTTGGCTGAAGTGCCCAGCTGGCCTCAAGGGGCCGGCTGACTAGACTTCGGCTGCGTGGGGACTTCGAGCGCCGTGCGGCCCTACGACGAAATGCTCGAAGAGAGCGGCCGCCCCCGGGCCGTGTACCGCCGGCTGCATCGAACCCTGCTTCGGGCCGGCCGCACGGATCTGGCGCGCCGTCACCGCCTCGCGCAGAGGGCGTTCAGGGATCACGGCATCACTTTCACTGTCTCGCAGCGAAAGGTCGGCATCGAGAGAATCTTTCCTTTCGACTTGATCCCCCGGATCATTAATCCGCCCCAGTGGTCTCGAATCGAGGCAGGCCTCAGGCAGCGGGTGACAGCTCTCAACCATTTCCTGGAGGATGTCTACGGCGAGCAACGGATCCTCCGCCAGGGTGTGGTGCCGGCCGAGATCGTGCTCTCGTCGGCCGGATTCCGGCGGGAGCTGGTCGGGCTCACCGCCCCCCACGGAGTGCGCTGCCATGTCGCCGGAGTCGACCTGGTCTTGGACCACAGGGGCGAGGTCCACGTGCTGGAGGACAACCTGCGGACGCCCTCCGGCATCTCCTACGTGCTCGCCAACCGCCAGGTGCTCAAGCGTATCTACCCCGAGCTGTTCGTAGGTCACAACGTGCTGCCTGTGGACGGGTACACCCATCAGCTGCTCCAAAACCTGCGCTGGCTCGCCCCCGTCCGGGTCGACGAGCCGACGGTTGTGCTGCTGACTCCCGGCATCTTCAACTCGGCCTACTTCGAGCACCTGTTCCTCGCCAAGCAGATGGGCATAGAACTGGTCGAAGGCTCGGACCTGGTAGTCGATCACGACCACGTTTTCATGCGCACCACTGCCGGCCTGCGCCCTGTCCACGTCATTTACCGGCGGGTCGACGACGACTTTCTAGACCCCATGACTGGCCGTACGGACAGCGTGATAGGGGTGCCCGGGCTGGTCAACGCCTACCGAGCGGGCAACGTCTCGATCGCCAACGGCCTGGGTAACGCTGTCGCCGACGACAAAGCTGTGTACGCGCTGGTCCCCGAGCTGATCCACTATTACCTCGGCGAAGAGGCCATCCTGCCCAATGTGCCCACCTACCTCTGTGTGCGCCAGCGGGAGCGCACCTATGTGCTGGAGCACCTGCAAGAGCTGGTGGTCAAGACGGTGGGGGAATCAGGCGGCCATGGGATGCTGATGGGACCAGCCTCCAGCGCCGCCCAGCGCGACCGGATGCGGCGGCGGATCCAGGCGCGGCCGCGCGACTTCGTGGCCCAGCCGGTGGTGTCCCTGTCGGTCCAGCCGGCGCTGTTCGACGGAGCTCTCGCGAGCCGGCACCAGGACCTGCGACCGTTCGTTCTGACCGGCCGCGAGGTCTCGGTCACTCCGGGCGGCCTGACCCGGGTCGCGCTGCGGGCCGGCTCGCTGGTGGTCAACAGCTCCCAGGGCGGCGGCAGCCGAGACACCTGGGTGCTGGGTTTGCCGGGGACGCGGGATGCCGCTGCTGAGTAGGGTCGCCACCACTCTTTATGTGTTCGGCCGCGAGCTGGAATCGGCCGAGCACCTGGCCCGAATTCTGCGGGTCCACTCGGAGATGTCGCTCGACCGCTCTCAGCCCCGACCTGGCCGTTTCTGGCCGGCCTTCCTGGAGCTGGCGGGGTGGCCGGCGACCCGCTCGGCGCGGCGCGAGAAGGCGATCGGGCTGGCCCTCGGCGACACCGCCGGCCCCTCCCTCGCCCGCTCGGTGGAGGCCGCCCGGCAGGCGGCTCAGGCGGTCAGGCCTTCATTGTCGAGCGAGGTCTTCGAGCAGGTCAACCTGCTTTACTGGCGCCTCCGCGAGACCGGCTGGGAAGGCGGCCTCTACGACCACCTGCACCGGGTGGAGCTGACAGCGCAGCTGATCGGCGGCCTGATCGACGACACCATGGCCCACGACGAGGCGTGGAACTTCGTGCGGCTGGGCAAGTTCTTCGCCCGGGCAGCTGGGGTGACCCGGCTGGTGGTGCGCAAGGGCGTCGAGCTGGCCCGCGCCGGCGATGACGCGGTCGCCTGGAGCAGTGTGCTGCGTTGCTGCAGCTCCTTCGAGGCCTACCAGATGCGCCGCCCGGCGGTGACCAGGGCTGCGGTCATCAGCTTCCTCCTCTTCGATCGGGCCTGTCCGCGATCCGCTGGGTTCAGCGTCGCCGAATCACTGCTGACTGTCAGGCGCATTGACGGAGCGGAGTCGGGACGACCCCCGCACCGTGCACTCGGCCAGCTCGCGGCCCTTTTCGAGTATGCGGACCCGGCCGAAGTGGTCAGATCCCCGGCATCGTTCGGAAGCCGGGTCGATCGCCTCGCCGGCGAGGTGGCGCGGGCGCTGCGGGAGGCCTACTTCCAGCCGATCGAACTCGCCAACTCCGTGATGGAGGGACTGAGCCGCCAGCCCCAGCAGCAGCAACAGGCGTAGCGGGGAGCTGATTTGCGCTTCGAGATCGCTCACACCACCCGATACAGGTACAGCGCCCCGATTCGGGAGGCCCACACCGAGGTTCGGCTCCGACCCTCCGACGAGATGGGCCAGCGAGTGCTCCGCCACCGCCTCGAGGTACGCCCCGAGGCTACTGTCGGCGCCTACAGCGACGGCTTCGGCAACCGGGTGCAGTACTTCGATCTGCTGCCGCCCCACGATCACCTCGAGATCGTGAGCCGGGCGGCGGTTGAGACCGGCGTCCAGCAGGCGACCCACCCCCCAGACATTTTCCCCCACGACCTCTTACTCTTCCGGCCGCCAGTGGTCCAAGGTCCGGCTCTGCGCCGGATCGCCGCCCGGCTGGGTTCCTTCGACGCATCGGCGCCCGCTGAGGTTGAGGCGGCTGCTGACCGGTTGCGCGAGCTGATCGCTCGCAGCTTCACCTACAGCCCCGCCTCGACCACAGTGACCACTGCCACAGATGAGGTGGTTCGACTGAAGCGCGGTGTCTGCCAGGACTTCGCCCATCTCGTCATTGCCGTCTCGCGCATGCTCGGTCTGCCCGCCCGCTACGTCAGCGGCTACGTCTACTCGGGCTCAGGGGAACCGACGCTGGGCGCCTCCCACGCCTGGGCCGACATATTGGTCCCCGAGAAGGGCTGGCTGCCCTTCGATGCCACCCACTCGGGGCTGGCTTCGGATCGCTACGTGCGGCTGGCAGTCGGCCGTGATTACCGCGACGCCGCTCCGACGCGCGGCGTCTTCGTGGGCTCGGCCCGCAGCGATATGGAGATCAAGGTCGAGACCCGGCCGCTCGGCGGCGGGTGATGTTCGGGCGGCGACCACCACAGGTCCCGCGTCCGCGGTGAAGCCCCGGTTAGCCTGAGCGGATGAGCTCAGCCGGCTGGTTCGATGGGGTCAAAGACCTCACCCTGGCCCTGGTCAGGACCCCCAGCGTCAATGGCAGCGCGGACGAGGTGCGCTTCGCCGGACGGCTCCGCGACATCATCGCCCAGGACGGCTTCCCGACCCGTCACGGTGATGAGCTGCGCGTGGTCCCCATCCCTGGCGATCCGTGGCGGCGGTCGAACGTGATCGGGTTGGTTCGGGGCGAGGGCCGCCGCACAGTTCTGCTCTGCGGCCACTACGACGTCGTCAGCACCGCCAACTACGGCGAGCTGGAGCCCTGGGCGTGCGACCCTGAGGCCCTGGCGCCCAGGCTGATCGAAGCCCTCGCCGGCGCGCCACCTGGCACGCCCGAGGCGCTGGCCCTGACCGACCTGCAGAGCGGTGACTTCCTGCCGGGCCGCGGCGCTCTGGACATGAAGAGCGGGCTGGCGGCCGGCATTGCTGTGCTCCGGCACTTCGCGCGTGAACGCCCGCCGGGGAATCTGCTGCTCCTCGCCAGCCCTGACGAGGAGGTCAACTCGGCTGGCATGAGAGCCGCGCGAGAAATGCTTCCCAAGCTCGCCAGCGAATGTGAGCTTGAGCTCACCTGCGCTGTCAACCTTGATTCCGAGTCCGACCACGGCGATGGCGGCCAGGGGCGCTCGATCTTCCTCGGCAGCGTCGGCAAGCTGCTCCCCTTTGTTCATGTTGTGGGTAGGGAGAGTCATGCCGGCGAACCGCTGGCCGGCGTGAGCGCGACGCTGCTCGCGGCGGAGGTGGTGCGCAGCCTGGAGTGGAGTCCTGACCTGGTCGAGGGCCAGGGAGCGGAGGCTTCGCCATTGCCTGCGCTGCTCAAGGTGGCGGACACGAAGGGCGCCTACGACGTGACCACGCCTGCCGCAGTCTGGCTCTACCTGAACGTCTTGAGTCACACCCGGCGACCGTCCGAGGTTCTTGACTGGGCGCGAAGCAAGGTCGGGCGGTCTCTGCAGAAGGGCTTGCAGGAGGCGGCGAGTCGCGCTGCCGCGTACGCTCGCCTCACAGGCACAACTGTCGTGTCGTTCGAGTCGCAGCCCTTGGTGCTGACCTACAGCGAGCTTTACGCGCGAGCTGGCGGCCCGTCAGGCCAGCCGGCAGAGCAGGACCAGAGGCGCAGCCTGACCGAGGAGCCCGGCCTGGACGGCCCCGAGCGCTCCCGCCGCCTGACCGAGCTCCTCTGGCAGCGCAGCGGCCTGGGCGGCCCAGCGGCTGTGGTCGGTTTCGCGTCGCTCGCCTACCCAGCGACCAGTCTGGACCTGCTGTCGGACGGCCCGTTTGCAGGACAGTTTCGGGAGATCGTGGTTCGGGAGGCTAGAGCGGCAGGCGAGTGGAGCGGCAGCACTGTCAAACTGCGCGGTTACTTTCCGGGCGTGTCCGACATGAGCTTCCTGGCCCGCGGGTTCACAGGCCCGGACGTGGCAGTACTGGCCGAGAACACGCCGGCCTGGGACTTGGGCCTGGCGCAGCCAAAGGCAGCGGATTTCGCGCTGCCGGTCGTGAACATCGGCCCCTGGGGCCGCGACCCCCATCTACGGCTGGAGCGGGTCCACGGCCGCTACGCTTTCGAAACCATCCCCGAGCTGGTCTGGCGCGTGGCAATGGCGGCTCTGGCGGGCTGAAAGATCGGCGTCGAAGAGGGCCGACTTGGCCGGCGACGGCCGGCCCAGCTCTCAATCCAATCTACAGGTCTCTTACTTGGGGCAGGTGTTGAGCCAGCAGTAGTAGAACGGCGTCTGGTCGTGGCCGGCGCTCACCTCGTTCTCTGCCTTGCGCTTCCAGTCCTGGATCAGCGAGTTGTTCGGATATAGGTTGTCAGCCTGGGTGAACCACTTGTCGGCCAGCTTGTAGTGCTTCTGGTCATACTCGTCGAAACCCTTCTGCAAGTCGTTGGTGGTGGGACTCGACTTGGCCGAGGTGCCTGACTTGCTGAGGAACTCCTTAGCCACGCCGGTCGGCACTGCAAAGTTCAGACCCTGCACCTCTTGGCCGGTCGTGGGATCGATGGAACCGAAGGTGAGCAGCCCTACCACCTCACCCTTGCTGTTCAGGACCGGCCCGCCGGAGTTGCCGTGCGTGGTCGCCGCATCGGTCTGGATAGCACTCCAGCCGCCCTCCAGTTGCTTACGGCCGGAGACGCTGCCGGTAGTCAGCGTGGGATCGACAGGCTGGTCAGCCTTCAGCGCCGGGTTCAGCAGTACGGCGCCGGGATAGCCGATTACGTAGAGCTTTTCACCGGTTTGCAGGTTGGAGTCGTCGCCCAGCGGCAGGGTGGGGACGTTGTGCTGACCCTCCATCTTGAGGACCGCCACGTCCTTGCCCGGCACCGCAGTTCCGTTCGTCACGACGTCCGCGACAATGCCGCTGGTAGGGCTCAGCTGTTTGCCGTTGGAGAAGGTCAGGATCTTGCTGTCGATCTTGCCGACCTGTGCATACTTGAGCGCCCAGGTCAAGACCTGCTTGAAGAACGCTGCTTTGATGTTGTCGGGAATGCTGCTGGAGCTGCCGACTGAGGCGGCGACACCGGTGGCGAGCTGGTCCAGCGCTTGGTTGACCAAGGCCGGCTTCAACTCATCGTCGCCCGGAGCTGCGACATGGGCATTGGTCAGGAGGATGCCGTCCGGCGAGATCACGAAGCCAGAGCCGAGGAAGCCTGTCTGCTCCGCGAACTGCGAGACGTTGGCCGGGTTCGGATCAGGCGTCACGTAGTCGAAGAAGTGGGCGGTCAGCTCGGTGTAGGCAGCGGCATTCACGGCGGCAGTGTTGTTGGCGTCGAGCTGCCCGGCATCCACCAGAGCTTGGAGTTTGCTGACCAGAACTGCCTTGGCCGCCGGGCTGACATAGGTGTCGGGCACCGTCACGGGGCCGCTGAACTGCGAGTAGATCTGCATCACCGCCGGACTCGACTGAGCGAAGAGCCGAGTTGCGGAGAGGTCCTTGGGCCCAGTCTGGTTCGAGCCGCCGCAGGCGGCGGCGAGGCCGAGCACGAAGAGAACCAGGAGGGCTCGGGTGACGCGGGCACGCCCCGCAGGGCGCCACCCGGCGCCGGATGCTTGCTTCATGGTCGACGCTTGGACACTCACAGTTCAACTCTCCTTGACCCGGACACTAGATCAGCGACCGCCGCTAACCAAGCATCACGGTCACTCAGGCTCTGGTCGCATTGTCGCGCAAATTGGCCACCCCTGGGGGCAGTGAACGATGGCATGCGTGGCTCCTGTGATGGAGGTCCGGACGAGGTCGACACAAGCCTCTCTCACGGCGCCGCCGGGGCAACCGAGCGAGCCCTCAAAATCTCGACGCTTTATCGGGGGAGGGCGCGGGTGCCAGCACGCCTTCTCCGCGGTGCTGGCACGGTCGCTCGCCGGAGGTGCTGCGGAGTGCTAGGAGCGGTTGGACCACTCAGTGGTTACAACGGTATTCGAGGCTGGAATGGCTGTCGTCAGCACTTCGATCGATATCTGTCCCGTGGCCCTCCGACTCACGGCTTACAAGCCGCGCCCGGGTCGAGCCTTCGCGGCAGTACATTTGGCAGCTTCCATTGCGCGCTGCTCCCGACCCACCGCTCGCTCAGGCCGCCGGGCTCCTGGCCAGGTCCAGGCGCGGCCTCGCATTCACCGGTGCGGGCGTTTCCGCCGAGAGCGGCATCAGCACCTTCCGCGGCGAGGGAGGCCTCTGGAGCAAGTACGACCCCGTCCAGACCGCGTCTTTGGCCGGGTTTCTGGCCGACCCAGCAGTCTACTGGCGGGTGTCACAGGATCGCTGGCAGACCTATCGCCGGGCAGAGCCCAACCCGGCGCATCTGGCCCTGGCCGGGCTGGAGGCGACGGGCCACCTGACAGCCGTGGTCACGCAGAACACCGACGGACTCCACCGGCGGGCCGGCTCCCGACACATAGTGGAGCTGCACGGCGAGGGTGGCAGAGTGCGCTGCCTGGACTGTGGCGCGGAGGAGCCCAGAGCGGAGGTGCAGGCTCGGCTCTCGACCGAGCTGCCCCCGCTCTGCCGCCGGTGCGACGGCCGGCACCTGAAGCCGACGGTTGTGTTCTTCGGCGAGGGCCTGCCGGCGGCCGCTCTCAGCGCCGCCATCGAGCTTGCCAGCAGCTGTGATTTGCTGCTGATAGTGGGCACCTCGCTGACTGTCAGCCCGGCGGCGACGCTGCCTGCACTGGCCGTTCGCCGGGGCGTGCCGGTGGTCATGGTCAACCCGGAGCCAACCCCGCTGGACAGCTGGGCAGACGCTGTGCTGCGCGGGCCGGCCGGCACCATCCTGCCGGCCCTTACCCGGCTGGTCAGGGGGAGGGGAGACAGCTCTCCAGTTTTGTAGAAGTGAGACCAGGACTTTCTCACCGCGGGGCGCGCGGACGGAGGTGAATAACGTCGCCGGCCACTATCCGGCGGCCGGCCACTATCAGCGCACCATCCACATCTATGTCCTCCGCGACTCCCTCCACCGCACCCTCAGCCAGCTCCACTCGAACCATCTCGCCTAGCGTGGCGGAGCGAGCCCGCCAGGCCTCCAGAACCGCGGAGTCGGTCGCGGCGAACCAGCGCGGCAGCTGGAAGATCAGCTCCTGGAGCAGGTCGTCCCTTGACACGTCGAGCCGCGCTGCGCCAGGGGGCGCCCAGCTTAGATTGAGGCCCACCCCGACCACGCAGTTATCGCCCCGGCGCTCGGCCAGGATCCCGGCCAGCTTGCGGCCCTCCAGCAGGAGGTCGTTGGGCCACTTGAGGCGTACCTCAGGTCCGCACGCGGCAGCTGCCGCGACACCCGCAGCGAGACTGGCCAGTGAACGCTCGGGAAGGACGAAGGAGGCCAGCAGCGCAGTGCCCGGGGGCGCCTCCCAGCGCCTGTCGCGCCGGCCCCTGCCGAGCGTCTGCTCGTCAGTCACCACCACTGTGCCCACCGCCAGGTCGCGCGCGACGTCCTGGGTGGAGGTGGTGCGGCTGAGCCTGAGGATCGTCACCCGGTGACTCTAGTTGGCTGGACCGGCGGAGCGATCTTTTCGGCTACAGGCAATTGAGGGCCTCCCCCTAAGCTAAGGAGTGCATGGCGGGTACTTCCTGGGACAAGCAGGGCCAGTTGGAGCAGGCCTTCGAAATCGTCGCTCCGGCGATCCGTCGGTCGGCGCAGAGCCACGGCCTCCGGCTGCAGGAGTACTTTCGCGACGACCCTGTCTGGCGGCTCTCCCGCGGTGAATCCTCGGTTGACGTGGCCTGGGACGAGGCGGAGCCCGAGCAATACGCGGTGAGCGCCCTCTGGTGGGAGGGTGACAAACTGCAGCGGCACGAGGCCGGGGTCTTCACGCGCGATCGGTCTCTCGTCGAGCTGGAAGCGCTCGTCAGCGAAGCTGTCGGCAGGCTGCCTCAATGAAGCTGCATCGCGCCATCACGCTGGTGGTGATGATCGTGGCCTCGCTGCTCTTGCTGGTGGTCTCGGTGGCCTTCGGCGCCGCCAGCCTCGGGCCGGGGAGCCTCACAGCCCTGCTGGTGGTGGTGGTCGCCGCAGCGATCGCCGGTATCGCCTTCAGCTGGAAGCGGTACTTTCCCCGCCGGCCATGAGCCACCAGCTCAAGATCGGCTGGAAAGCTTCGGCCGAGCAGTTCGGACCGCGCCAGCTGCTGGACTATGCAGTTCTGGCCGAGCAGCTAGGCTACGACAGCGTCTGGGTCTCCGACCACTACCAGCCCTGGCGCCACACCAACGGCCACGCGCCGTTCTCGCTCGCCTGGCTGGGCGCGCTCGCGGTGTCAACGCAGCGGATCGAGATGGGCACCAGCGTCCTCACTCCCACGTTCCGCTATCACCCCTCGATCATCGCCCAGGCCTTCGCCACCCTCGGCATGCTGGCGCCCGGCCGCGTGATCCTTGGCGTCGGCACCGGCGAGTCGATGAACGAGGTGCCAGTGATCGGCATCGAGTGGCCTGAGTTCCGCGAGCGCTTCCGCCGCCTGAGTGAGGCGACCAAGCTGATCCGCAAGCTCTGGAGTGAGGACTTCGTCGAGTTCGAAGGCGAGTACTACAGAGTGCGCGGCGCCACCGTCTACGACCGGCCGCAGGAGATGGTGAAGATCTACGTGGGCGCTTCCGGCGAGGTCGCCGCACGCTTTGCTGGACGGCAGGCGGACGGATTCATCTGCACCTCGGGCAAGGGGCCTGAGCTGTACAGCGAGAAGCTGCTCCCAGCCGTCGCCGAGGGCGCGCGCGCGGCGGGTCGCGACTTCCAGGCGATCGAGAAGACCATCGAGCTGAAGGTGTCCTTCGACAGCGATCGGCAGCGGGCGCTGGCCGACACCCGGATCTGGGCGGCGCTGGCGCTGCCTGCGGAAGACAAGGCCAACGTTCACAATCCCCGCGAGATGGAGAAGCTGGCGGCCAATGTCGAGCATCCAGAGAAGCGCTGGCTGGTAGCAGCGGATCCTGACGAGCACGTCGAGCAGTTGCGACCCTATCTGGAGCTCGGCTTCACACACCTGATCTTCCACGCTCCAGGTGACGACCAGGCTGGCTTCCTGAAGCTCTACTCGGAGCAGGTGGTACCGCGCCTGCGCGCCGGCTGGGGGTGAGCGGCTCGGCCGAAACCGTCTGGGCGATTGTTCTGATCAAGGACTTCGGGTCCGCGAAGGAGCGGCTCAGCGCCGCTCTGCCCAGCGGAGAACGGCGCGATCTGGCGCGGCGAAACGCCGAGCTTGCCCTGGCGGCGGCCGGCGCGGCGAGCCACGTTCTGGCCGTCTGCGGGGGCCTGGAGGCGGCCGAGCTGGCCCGTCTCGCCGGGGTCGAGGTTCTGTTGGAAGCGCGGCCGGCCGGCCAGAATCCGGCCGCCCGGCTCGGCATCGACTTCGCCCGCCAGCGTGGCGCCGCGGCAGTGCTTCTGCTCTCCAGCGACCTGCCCCTGATCCGGCACGGCGACATCGCCGAGCTGCTCGCCCAGGCCCGGACCTTGGGCGAGCCGGCCGTGCTGGCCGCGCCCGCGACCGGCCGGGCCGGCACCAACGCCCTCTATCTCTGCCCACCAGACGCGATCGACCTGCACTTTGGCGACGAGTCGCTGCCCAAGTTCCAGGCTGAGGCCGATCGGCGCGGCCTCGCCTTCGCGCTGTTCGAGTCACCGGCGCTGGCGCTGGACCTCGACGAACCGGCCGACCTGGCTCAGCTGGCCGAGCCCCGATTCAGGGAATCGGTGGATCCGGGCGAGTCCCGATTCGTCGGTCCGCAGCGAGAGAATAGGGGTCCAGGTGCGCCAGATGGTGATTCGGCGCCGAGGACCGGAGGGAGCGCACCCCAAGGTGCGTGAGCGAGGACCGCAGAAGTCCGGGGCGCCAGCTGGTGTGCATGGGCGCCAAGGCTCCGCGGTGGATCGGTGGATCGGGACTAACTCTTGAGGCGGTTGGAGGTCCTGGGCGTGGAGGGACTCCCCGAAGTGCTGCCCGGCGATGACCTCGCCGGGCTCATCCTGGCTCGGTGTTCTTTGCAGGAGCGGGATGTGGTGGTAGTAGCACAGAAGGTCGTTTCCAAGGCGGAGGGCCGGCTGCGCCATCTGCCCGAGGTGCGGCCGGGTGCAGAGGCGCTGGATTACGCCCGCCAGATTGCCGGCGACCCGCGCCTGCTGCAGGTGATCCTGGACGAGAGTGTCCGCGTGGTGCGCGCCGAGCGGGTTTTGATAGTGGAAACGAAGCACGGCTTCGTCTGCGCCAATGCGGGCGTCGACCATTCGAACGTGCCTGGCGAAGAGACAGTCGTGCTTCTGCCGGAGGACTCGGACCGCAGCGCGGCTGAGCTCCGCCTGCGCCTCTGCCAAGCCAGCGGAGTCCGAGTGGGCGTCATCGTCGCCGACACCTTCGGCAGGGCTTGGCGCATGGGCATCGCCAATGTGGCGCTGGGGGTGGCAGGGCTGCCGGGGCTGATCGATCACCGGGGCCGGCCTGACGACTTCGGCCATGAGCTGCAGGCCACCGTGATCGCAGTCGCGGATGAGCTGGCCGGGGCAGCGGAGCTGGTGATGGGCAAGACCGAGAGGATTCCCGTCGCGATCGTCCGCGGCTGGCGGGCTGACGCACCCGAGAACAACGGCCGGGACCTGATCCGCCCGGCCGAGCTCGACCTCTTCCGATGAGCGGCCCCAGAGTTGTGCTGCTCGCGGGCGGCACCGGGGGCGCCAAGCTGGCAGTCGGACTCCAGGCTGAGCTGCCTGATCAGCACCTGACGGTGATCGCCAACACCGCCGATGATGTGGACTTCTGGGGTCTGCGCATCTCCCCCGATCTGGACTCGGTGCTCTTCCGCCTGGGCGGCATCTTCAACGAAGAGGCCGGCTTCGGCGTGGTCGGGGAAACGTTCAACACGCATTCCCAGATGAAGCTCCTGGGCGCCCCAGACTGGTTCTGGCTGGGCGACCGGGACCTCGCCTTCCACCTGATCCGCAGTGAGCTGCTGCGATCGGGGCGCCGGCCGAGCGAGGTGGCGCTGGAGCTGGGCCGCCGGCTGGGGCTTTTGAGCCAGGTGCTGCCCATGTCGGACGACGAGGTGCGGACGATTTTCGAGACGAAGCAAGGTCGGCTTGGCTTTCAGGAGTACTTCGTGCGCGAGAAGCTGCGGCCGGAAATGCTGGGCTACGTCTTCGAGGGGGCTGCGGCCGCGCGGCCCTCGCCGGAAGCGGCGGCGGCCCTGGCAGCTGCTCAACTGGTCATCATCGGGCCCTCCAACCCGCTGATCAGCATCGGCCCCTTACTGGAGGTGCTCGGCTCGCACCTGGAGCGGGAGCGCACGGTGGCGGTCTCGCCGCTGGTGGGGGGCCGCGCACTGAAGGGACCGACTGCCGAGATGCTGATCAAGGCGCGCGGAGCTGCTAGCCCAGAGGTGGTGGCGCGGGAATACGCAAGGGTGGCGGGCGGATTCGTCCTCGATAAGGTGGATAGCGACTGCGCCGCGCAGATAGCTGCGCTCGGCTACAGGGTGGCGGTCACTGACACCGTGATGTCAGACGGGGAGGCCGCCAGGCGGCTGGCGAGGGAGATCGTGAGCACATGGACGAGCTGAGGCGTCAGGCGGCGACACTGGACCCGGACGCGCTGTCCTTCTTGCTCAGCCCGGCCCAGCCGCTGGAGCCTCTGCTGGCTGCCGCTCACCGGCTCGCCGTCGAAGGTCACGGCCACCGCATCTCCTATTCCCCCAAGGTCTTTCTGCCGCTGACGCAGCTCTGCCGCGACAACTGTGGCTACTGCACGTTCGCGAAGCCGCCCCGGCCGGGCGCCCGCGCCTACATGACTGAGGAGGAGATCCTGGGTCTGGCTCGGGCGGCCGCCCAAGCCGGTTGCTCGGAAGCGCTCTTCACGCTGGGCGACAAGCCCGAGCGGCGTTATTCGGTCGCCCGCCAAGAGCTTCGCGAGCTCGGCTTTGAGACGACTGTGCGGTACCTGGCGCACGTCGCCGGGCGCGTGCTGGAAGAGACAGGTCTCCTGCCGCACCTCAACCCGGGGGTCGTGAGCCGGGAGGAGATGAGAGAGCTGCGAGCGGTCAGCGCGAGTCAGGGCCTGATGCTGGAGCAGCTCTCGCCACGTCTGCTGGAGCGCAGCCAGTCGCACTGGGCGAGTCCCGACAAGAAGCCGGCGGCACGGCTCCAAAACATCCGCTGGGCAGGCGAGTTGAACGTGCCCTACACGACAGGTTTCCTGATCGGCATCGGGGAGACGCTGCGCGAGCGGGCGGAGACGATCGCCGCTCTGGCTCAGGAGGCGCAGGCGGAGCACGTGCAGGAGCTCATAGTGCAGAACTTCCGGGCCAAGCCTGGGACTCTCATGGCCGCGGCGCGTGAGCCTGGCATGGAGGAGCTGCTGCGCGCGGTGGCGGTGACCAGGCTGGCCGGCGGCGGGCGCATCAATGTGCAGGCGCCGCCCAACCTTGCGCCTGACGATTACGCGCTGCTCGCCCGGGCCGGCATCAACGACTGGGGCGGCGTCTCACCGCTCACCATGGACTATGTCAATCCGGAGGCGCCCTGGCCTCAGCTGCGCTTTCTGGAGCAGGCGACCCGAGCGGCCGGCTCGCAGCTGGTGGCGCGGCTCAGCGCCTACCCGGAGTACTTGGCCGACCTCGACAGCGCCCAGCGGTGGCTCGATCCCGGCGTCATGCGTCACGTGCTCAGGGCGGCGGATGGCGAGGGGCTGCTGCGCAACGCCCGCTGGTGGCCGGCCGCCCAGCTGCCGATTCCGGCTGCTTACGCGCGGACCGCCCAACGGCCCGTGTTCGCCGCCGCGCTGCGGCGAGCGGAGCTGGGCGAGGTGCTGAATGAGGGGGAGATCGAGACGCTTTTCACCGCCCGGGGCGAGGAGGTGCGCGCTGTCGCCAGGCTGGCTGATGATGTCCGCCGTGAGGTCAACGGCGACACAGTCACCTACGTCATCACGCGCAACATCAACTACACAAACATCTGCTACTTCCGCTGCCAGTTCTGCGCTTTCAGCAAGGGCAAGATGTCCGAGAACCTGCGCGGCAAGCCTGAGCTGCTCAGTGTCCGCGAGGTGGTCGACCGCTGCCATGAGGCGGTGGCTCGCGGAGCGACCGAGGTTTGCATGCAGGGAGGCATCCACCCCAGCTTCACCGGCGACTTCTATGTCGACCTGCTGAGGGCGATCAAGCAGGAGCTGCCCGAGCTGCATGTGCACGCCTACTCGCCGCTAGAGGTGTTCCAGGGCGCCCAGACGGCGGACAGGTCCATCGCCGAGCAGCTGCGGCTGCTGCGCGAGGCTGGGCTGGGCACGCTGCCCGGCACGGCGGCGGAGATCCTGGATGACCGCGTCCGCCGCTGGCTCTGCCCTGACAAACTGAACACCGCCCAGTGGGCGGAGGTGGTGAAGGAGGCGCACCGGCAGGGCCTGCGCACTACCAGCACCATCATGTTCGGCGCCTGTGACGGCCCCGAACACTGGGCCCGACACCTGATGGTGCTGCGGGACATCCAGATGGAAACCGGTGGTTTCACCGAGTTCGTGCCGCTGCCCTTCGTCCACATGGAGGCGCCCATGTACCTGAAGGGCCGCTCGCGCCGCGGTCCCACCTGGGAAGAGGTGGTCAAGATGCACGCAGTGGCCCGACTGGCGCTGCGCGGCTTCATCGACAACATCCAGGTGAGCTGGGTCAAGTGCGGGCTGGACGGCTGCCGGGAGATCCTGCAGGCTGGCGCCAACGACCTGGGCGGCACGCTGATGAACGAGTCGATCTCGCGCGCGGCCGGCGCCTCCCACGGCCAGGAGGTGACGCCGGCCGAGATGCAGGCGACGATCCGCTCCATCGGCCGCCTCCCCGCCCGCCGCACGACCACCTACGGAATCCTGGAGCGCTTCGACCAGGTCGCCTGAGATTTCTGAACCCAACCGCGGTTGTCCGATGATTGAGGCATGGACTTCGAGACGATCGTGCGCGGGCTGCGCGATTCCAACTACGAGCTCAACAACGAATCACGCCTGGTTCGAGCCGGCCTCAAAGCCGAGCAGAATACCGCCGCCATAGTTGAGCGCTACGCCTGGCTTTACTCGCCGGAAGCCCTCGCTGAAGTCGATGCCGCAGCGGGTGAGGCGGAGAAGCGAGTGTACGTCGCGCTGCTTCAAGGCTTGATCGAGCGCCGCACGGCCGCCGCGCAGGACCGCCTGCTCGGCTTCTATGCCCGTGCCGAAGCCCAGGTGGGAGGCGAGAAGGTGCAGTTCTTCACCGCCCTCGCCCGCCTGGCCGTCGAGCCTGAGCCCAAGCGCAGGGAAGAGATCGGCGAAGCCCTCAGCCGCGTCATCGAGGAGGCTGACGAGCTGACCCTGGAGATCAACCGGACGGCGATGACCGTCCTGCGTGAACAGGGGCACGAGTCCTACATCCGCTTCTGGTCGGAGTTGAAGCAGGTGGATTACAGCGCCCTGCAGAGTGAGCTGGAGCGCGTTCGGACTGCGGCGGCGCCTCTCTACCGGGGCTGGATCGAGCCCCGCCTGGAGCGCTGCGGGCACGGCTTCGGCAGCACGCCTCAGTTTCACCAGCCCTACCTTCGCGGCCTGGCCGAGCACGACCTTGTCTACACGAAGGAGCGTTTTGAGCCGACTATGCGAACGACCTTCGCCCGACTCGGCCTGGAGCTGTTCCGATCCCCCGCCATCCACCTCGATCTCAGCGATCGCCCGGGCAAGAATCCACGCGCTTCCGTCTCCGTGCCTGAGGCAGGTCGGGAGGTGCACCTGCTGGTCCGCCCGGCGGGCGGCAATCACGACTACGCAGCCTTCCTGCACGAGGCGGGCCACGCCCTGCACTTCGGGCTGACCGACCCCCAGATCGGCTGGCCGCTGGCCAACCTGAGCCGGTCCATGGCCTACCCGGAGCTGTGGTCGTTCCTGATCGAGGGCATCGGCCGCGACCCGCTCTGGCTCCAAGAGGCGCTGGGCGTGCCCGCCGAGCATGTGCAGACCATCGCCGCCGATCTGACAGGCGTGCATCTCATGATGTTCACCCGCTACACCGCCAAGCTGGCCTACGAGCTGGAGCTCTTCGGTGGCGATCCGCTGGACCGGGAGCGGGGGCGCAGGCTCTATCACGAGCTCCCCAGCCGCACAACCGGATTCGCCTATGACGAGCGCTGGTGGCAGTACGACCGCGACGACGCCTTCTACTCCGCCGACTACCTGCGCGCCTGGCTGGCTCAGGCCGACGTAGAGCGCCGTCTCAGACAGCGCTTCGGCGAGCGCTGGTGGGCCGACCCTGCGGCTGGCGCCTGGCTGCAACGGCAATGGTCGCGCGGCTGCGAGCCGGAGGCCGAGGAGACAGTGGCCGAACTGGGCGGCCGTCCGGGGTCGGGTGAGGCGCTCCTGGCTATGTTCAGGGAGCGATTGGAGGGTGTGGGAGTTGGCTGAGTCGACGCTTTTTGAGCGTGTCGAAGCTGACATGATGAGCGCGCGCAAAGCGAAGGAGCAGGCGGCGCTCGATGCCCTTTCGCTGCTGAAGAGCGAGGTCACCCGCGCTGCCAAGGAACCGGGCGCCAAGGGCCTCAGCGATGAGCTCGTGATTCAGATCCTGCGCAAGGAGCTGAAGAAGCGGGAGGAGGCGGCGGAGCAGTACGCAGCGGCCGGTCGGGAGGAGTCCGCGCAGCGCGAAACCGACCAGGCGAAAGTCTTGCAGCGCTACCTACCGGCCCAACTGTCCGACGCGGAACTGGAGAGCGAGCTGCGCGCAGTGATCGCAGAGGTGAAGCCGAGCGGAGCCAGGGACTTCGGGGCGGTCATGAAGACGGCCACGGCTCGCCTTGCCGGTCGGACGGAGAGCGGCCGCATCGCCGCCACGACTCGCCGGCTTCTCGGCTAGATCTCGGAGATGACGACTGTCCCGTCCCGGCCGACGCCCCGCCGGCCAGCGGCGACGGCCCGCAAGAAGCGGCGGCGGCCACCGCTGCGAGCGCCGCTGGGCGCACGGGAGCGCGCGGAGCTGACAGTTCGGCGCCTGGCCGACTTGTATCCGGCCGCCTGCGAGCTGGACTTCCGGAATCCGTTCGAACTCACGATCGCCACCATCCTTTCAGCGCAGACCACCGACCGGGCTGTGAATGCTGCGACGCCGCAGCTCTTCAGTCGTTATCCGACCGCCCATGACCTGGCCGCCGCCGACCCGGCCGAGGTGGAGGTCATCGTCAAGTCCACGGGATTCTTCCGGGCCAAGACGCACTCGATCATCGCCTGCGCCCAGCATCTGGTCGCGCGCTTTGACGGCGAGGTGCCACCACGGTTGGAGGAGCTGGTCACGCTGCCCGGTATCGGCCGCAAGACTGCCAACGTGATCTTGGGCGTCGCCTTCAACCTGCCCGGCTTCGCAGTTGACACCCACGTCATCCGGCTCTCGCAACGGCTGGGATTGGCCGGCACGAGCGATCCAGAGAAGATCGAGCGCATAGTAACGAGGATGGTGCCGCCGGAGGAGTGGGCAGGCCTCTCCCTGCGCCTCATCCTGCACGGCCGCCGGATCTGCGATGCTCGCCGTCCGCGCTGCGAGGAGTGCGCGCTCAACGACTACTGCCCGTCCTCGCTGGTCAGAGGCACTGAGCCGCCAGCCCGCTGAGACTGGCTCCCGCAAGTCAACGGCGGGCGGCGCGCGCGGCATGAAACAGATAGCGAACAGATGTTCTATAGTGCGAATGATGGCACTCGAGCCGCGCCGGACCGAGGTCGAATATCTGGACCAACCGTGCAAATCGGCCCTAAACCGAGTGCGCGGCATGCCCTTCGACTGGTCGCTTAACCCCTATATGGGCTGCGAACATCGCTGCGCGTTCTGCTATGTGCGCGCCTTCGAGAAGCGAGCCGACCGCCCGTCCGACTCTCGTTATGGCCGCACAGTTCGCGTCAAGACCAATGTGGCGACAGTCCTTCGCCAAGAGTTCAGGCGGCCGAGCTGGCGCCGAGAGCCTGTCGCCATCGGCGCCGCGACGGATCCCTACCAGCCCGCTGAGGGCACCTTTCGTCTCACCCGGGCCTGCCTGGAAGCATTTGCGGACTTCCAGAACCCAGGGTCGTTGATCACCCGGGGCCCACTCATCGTGCGCGACATCGACGTGCTGAGCGCTCTGGCTCGGCGGGCGCGCTTTTCCGTTCACTTCAGCGTCCCCACACTCGACCATGAGGTCTGGCGCCGGACCGAGCCGGGAACGGCGCCGCCCGCCCAGCGGCTGCGCGCACTCGAAAAGCTTGCCAGTGCAGGAATCAAAACGTCAGTGGCCATGGCACCGATCCTGCCCGGCCTGAGCGACCGGCCGGAGCAGCTCGGCGCGGTGGTCAAGGCTGCGCGAGAGGCCGGTGCAGCGGGCGTCTGGGCCGGTCTGCTCTATCTCCGCGAGGGAACACGGGAGCATTTCCTGGCCACGCTGGCAGAGCACTGGCCGGAGCAGCTGCCAGAGTATCTGCAGGACTACTCCGGGCGTGCCTATCTGCCGGCGGCACGGCTCAAATCCGTGCAGGCCCAGGTGAGCGATCTGGTCCGCCAAGGTCGCCAGGAGGCTGTCGGGGCGCAGCGCCGGCACTTCCTAGAGCCGCCCCCCGAACCGGATCAGCTCGCTCTGCTTGTGTAGTTGCCCGTAGAGGCCAAATGCCTAGCATCCGACCGTTACAGGCAACTAAACTTGCGGCAGCATGCGGTCGCCCCGTGACGTCCTCTTCGGCCGGGTCAACGGTCTCACCAAGCGCGAGATCGCGAAGCGCACGGTGCCCTGTTTCAAGACGGTGATCGAACCGGACGGGGAGCGTTTGGCGCTCTGCCTGTTGGTTGATTCGGGACGCCTCTACCGTTTTCCGTATGAGCGCTCCAAAGGCATCGGATCGCTGGGGATCAAGGCGCGCTTCGTGAAGGGAGAAGCTGAGCACCTGCGGCTCCGGGAGTTCCAGCCCGGGGTATGCCGCTATGTCAACGAGAAAAGGGAAGCCGTCCGACTCTGAGCCGCCCTTGGTTCAGAAGCTGCTGCTCGAGCGGCGCGAGCTGCTGGTGAGCTGCGAGCGGCTGAAGCTGGAACTGGCCGAGCTCCGCCGGACGCGAGCTCATTCGTCGCCGCCCCTGCGACGCCTGGAACAGGAAAACCAATCGCTGCGGAGCAAGCTGGCGGCAGCGCGGCGCGAGTTGGACGAGTTCCGGGCCGGTGTGGAGCTGGCCGTAGGTCTCCTCGAGAACACTCGAGTTGACCGCGAAGTGGAGACCTCTGCTCAGAGAGTTCTCGCTTCGGCTGAGGCCGAAAAAGACAGGCCGCGCCCGCAGGCGGGGCCTGTAGTTAAGTGAGGCTAGGAGCCAGCCATCCTCTCCGCGTAGGGAGTGACAAAACCGCCTACCAACGGGATCGGCCAGCGCTCGCCATGGCTCTGGATCGCCTTCACGATACAGACGATCCACATGATGAAACCGAATAGGCCGAGCAGGAGTTCGATCAGGCCGAAGATGGCGCCGATTCCGGAATTCGTGGCGGCGCTGACGATCGAGCCCAGGATGCTGAGGCCAATGTTGATGACCGTGATACCGCCGAAGAAGATCAGCGATTGGGCGCCGTGATAGCGGACATTCGGGTTGTCCTTGCCGACGAAGTACATGATGAGCCCCGTCAGCCACTGGAGCACATAAGCGATTATGCAGCCGGTCTTGCTGTCAATGCCGCTAGTGGTCGGCTGCCCCTGATAGTTGGCGGGCTGATAGCTGGGCGGCTGCTGGTAGCCGCTGCCCTGAGGCTGCTGATAGCTGCCGCCCGGCTGGTAGCCCCCGGTCGGCGGCTCATAACCCCCCGCAGGAGGAGGAGGCGGCGGTTGGTAGCCGCCACC
>JAABUQ010004742.1_pt1 | contig 22765 bp, 19 predicted proteins | sample 5560001 | NCBI WGS metagenome assembly JAABUQ01 (sample SAMN10711888, study PRJNA513371) | rock metagenome | isolation source: Antarctica rocks | place: Antarctica: Victoria Land, Finger Mt nord | collected 2015-12-18 | reverse complement strand
AAAAACCTCAAGGGCTATTTAAGTTTCTACGCCGAGGCGCCGTGGGAGTGTTTTGTCGATGGGGAAAAGGTTGAGCCGCAGCCGGGGGGGTTTTATGGGGGATGGGTTACTAGTGATATTGGGGGGTTGGTTAAGGGGGGGAGGGGGACGGAGGGGTGGTGAGTGGGTGGTTGGGGGGTGATTGGGGGGTTTTTTGGAAGGAAGTGGGTGGGGGGAGAGGAGGGGGGAGGAGGAGGAGGGAGAGAGGAGGGTTGATTGGCATGGTTTAAGAGAGAGGCGGGGCGATAGGGTGGGTGCACTGTATTTTCTAGTGATTGTATGATTGTATGACTGTATATCTGTACCACTGTGTCGCTCTTTTGAGGTACATCATAGGCGAGATGCCTCATTGCTGAGCAAACGATCTGAGAATAGGAATGAAATGATGCCGATGTAATAAAAGAGTGTAGGCAATGAATTTTAAATAGACAGCAAAGAAGAAGATAAAAGAACGGACGCCGCTGTATCCCATGCAAAAGCCCTCCCAATGCCATAAAACGCCATGCTCGTCAGTGGTATCATCCCAATAAACATTACCACCCTTATGTTATAAAGAATCATACACATCCTTCTTCCAGCAGTATCACATCATCTCCGTGTCTGCGGCCAAACCGTCCTCGCAGAACTCGGCTCGCTCGAGCTCCCGTTCTCAATCCCCTCAAGACCGGGGCTAACCAGGATCTTCCACTTCGCCGTATCTCTCACATCAGGCGGCGAATTTCGCAAGTTGGGTAACTCGGCTGCTCGCTCCGCGCCTCGTCGCTTCGCGTGCAGTGAATCCGAGCGAGCGGGAAAGCTGGGTTTCTTGGATACCCGTGTAGGACTCTCGGCCGCCGAAGTGGGCACGGGAGGGTACAGCACTCGTCCAGAGGAAGAGTTCTGAGGCGGGGAGCGCACTTCAGCCACCGGAGATAGAGCGGAGCTGGGGAGCGGGAAGTCGTCGATATCGGCGTCTTCGAAGCTGGTGTCTGAGCCGCCTGAGAAGCGAGTGATCTGGCTGCTGGCTGTGCTCTTGTTTCTCCGTGGGTGCCGCCGACTGTGGGAGCGGTCGATCGCGGCAAGATAGTGTTGCTCTATGGGCTGTGGTGGGGCGTTCGTTCTCGGTAGGCCAGGCTCCTGCGTCCGGTGCGTTGCTGGGATACCGCGGTACGTGGGCATGGGCTTACGGACGGCTTCTGATGCGTCGGCCGAGGGTCCGTTGTGGACGTTGTTTGGGCTTGGTCGGGAGTTGGGGGGGGATCGGGGGCGCTGACGAGAGGATTGCGAGTAGGGAAAGTACTGCGAAGGGGCATGTGAGTTATCGTAGAAGGGATCAGAGAGGCTGCGGTGACTAGGTCCGCCTTGGAGATGGGCTTGGCTGGTATCCATAGAGCTGGGAAAGCGAGGTATTGGTCTTGGCGCTGGAGATATTCTATCAGATGCGTGGCCGTTATTAGGGGGAGGCCGGAAATTTTGACTCGCTCTTCGGCTTTGGCTCCGGAGTGGAGGTGGGAACAAGCTGTAAGTTGGCTTGTCGGGAAGTAGTTGCGAGCTCGCAGGTGTGGTAGGTGACGGCTCTTCGGGTGCTGAGTTTGATACTTGCGGAGTAGCAGGTCCTATAGCCAGACCAATATGGTGCGGGTCTGTGTTCCGCTTCCATTTGTTCCAACCGTCGTCCCCAGCATTAGCGGGTGTTACTAAAGCCAGCTGCCCCCTCGATGCTTCTCGTTGGTTATTTGGATGTTGATCGCTGCCGAAATCTTCCACTGCAATCGCAGCCATATTGGGCGAACTTCCTTCGCTATCCACGATTTTGTCTCCACCAAAAGACGAACCACTATGGCGTCTTTGAGACTTCTTTCGACGTCGCATACAAAGGAGAAGAAAACATAAACCAAAGGCCAACGCAGCAGCGCCAACACTAGCCACGACCACGCCAGCTATCTGAGGTTTGGTGAGGGTAGGGCTCGCCGGTGGTGGGGAGGAGGAGGTAGCAGGTGCTGCAGCAACAGGCGATGCTGCCGCTGGTGGTATTGCTGAGGAAGAACTGAAGGAAGGACGGGAGGAAGGCGAAGATGATGGCAGGTTTTGTACTGAGGATGTTGAGAGAAATGATGTGGGCAATGCTGTTCTAAAAGACTTGTTTCCAGACGCCGTGCTAGATGCAGTTGAGGAAGATCGTGTAGGAAAACCGGACGAAGAACTTGATTGTTGATTATTGTCAGACTGAGAATTCGAGGATGTCGATGAATCAGCACCATCTGTTGTCGTAGCTGCATATGTTGCCGTAAGAGTTGAATGCGTGTTGGGAATGGCGTCTGGTATGCCACTGCAGACTTTATATACCGCCTCGCCGTCTGAACGTTCCAAGGCTAAACATGAAGATACCAGACAACTCAAGGCGCCTTCGCCGATCGTCAAACTTGACGTGCTCTGACTGGTACACAGACACTCGAAGTTCGGAGGAGGGCCGCAGACGGTTGTAGGAAAATTTTCTAATATGAATGATTGTAGGCAATCATGAGAGCAGGATGGTGTTGTATCGGCAAGGTAAGGAGTCAAAGATGCCGTAGAGGGTGGGCCAGCCCAAACGAATGGTAGAAGGAGGAGACATAGGAAAGGCCGTCGAAGAAGGGCCATGGGTATGCTGCGAAGAAACTGCATTCATTGTCAGCGACGTGGTGTTGATACTGACAAACGTGGTGACGGGCAAGATGGCATCTAGTCCAAGTACGGGCAGCAGAGACTATAAACGCCTTTATGGTGTATTCGGGACTTTGCTATGCAGGCTGAGATGGCTGTGTAGCCTAGGATCATGCATACATATGGAATCAGCACATACCTGACAAAACTCCCAAATTCCGCGAAGACATGAAGCCAGCTCCTATGCAATGCCGTTAAGGAAAACGAGTAAGGAAACGGTCAACATAGGAAAAACAATCATGTACAATGACAAGTAAGGAAATTGGAAAAGGATGGACATTATGAAACCAGAGACGCTGCTCGCAAAGTAGGCCTCCACGGCCTATTTGTTCAGTCAGGCACACGCATGGTGGTGGAAGGGGTGTGGAGACGCTGTAGAGACAAGAGTCAGCGTCTTGTCAAAAAAGCTAAGCCAAGTCAGCGATGAGTGAGCCATTCATAGATCGCAACGTAAGCGCTTTGCTTCTTGAGGAAGTCTGCCCTCAGCCAACGATGCCTTATTGGCAGTGCACCGTGGATACAGTATTTTTTGGGAGCAGCGAGGGGCAAAGGTGGGCGAGGATTCCCAGGCGGTTACTATGAATAGATCACTCCCTTCCTGTCTCAGAGCGACTGTACGGACCCCCCCCACGCTCGCTCGCACTGCGTTATATTCTTCAATACAATGTTCTCATGAGGGTGGTTCTCCAGCCGATCTTACGCATCGCACATCCATGATTCTAGGTGCATTTGTCGTTCAGAGCTGAACGCTGCAGTCTGCAGTCAATTCTCATGTTGAGACTCGACGATTATGATGATCTTGAGCTTTGGGCACTTGAAAGATTCTAGAAAAACAGATTCTGGGGATGGCAAGCGCGGCGGGCCAAATGCGCAATATGGCACCCTATATTGTGAAGCCTCTTTTCTCCATGGGGTAAAGGCAAAAGCTCATTCTCGTCGATGCTGGTGGGGTGTTGGCTCGCAAAGGGGAGCTCCGTATATCCGTGTCCACCAATCCTATTCTGAGACCGCTGAGCCTCCTCTTCGCAGTGACAACTCCGAAGATAACTATTCAAGGCATCCACCTCGTACACAACTACGATGGAAGAAAATGCTTGGAGCGACTATCACAGAATCACGGTATTCGCATGGTCCACTTCGGTGTCTCGTGAATGAGAAGAAAAAGTACGGGCTGCACTCTGCAGCAAAGAGTATCTTTAGTCGTACTCTGCATATATTCGGACTCGTCAATGCGCGCACGGCAGGTGATAGTATTCGAAATCAAGGGGAATCTCAAGGCGCTTTGGAAGATCGCGTAGAGTAAATTATTGAGCGATGAAGTAAATCTGTACGGCGCCTGCGAAAAGAGGAACTCTTCTCGGGATGGATGTCGTCGGTGGCTTCCCTAGATATGGCTCGAAGAAGATAGATGCTCGATACGCTCCTTTTGGGCATCCTTCTGGGTTTTTCACAGCGCGAAAATCAATCTATTCCGTAGCTGATCACATCAACAAAGTTGTTGAGAAAAAGAGCATCAGAGTTGAAGTGACAAAGTAAATTACTACGGAGGGCAGGGCGGCTAGACGAGCCAACGCGACCAATGCATTGTATGAAGGAGTGTACGGCGCGTATCATTCCATGAACGTTCAGCTAATAAACTTTGCCTCGCCGATCGATCTCATCGCCTCCATTCCTTCAATCCTCCTAGGCATCCGAGGTTTCCTGCCGTAAATGAATACCAAGTCGTAGAGAGTCGAGGTTCGGGATGAGGCCAACGAGAAGTCGACCAAAACGCAGACGGGTATGGTGATGCAATAATTCCAGGTGTCAAACGGACGCAGTGGTGGGTATCAGGTGAAGTAGCCTAGTACTTGAGGATGATGTACCTGTATAGATGTAAGCGGGTGGTCAGGATGAGATGGCGAGAAGCAAGAGCAGAGCGGTCGCATCGCCCATTGAATACATACAAGGCATGGATGATTCCGGGAATATAACCCAGTATCGTCAAAAGGATATTAATGAGGAAGTCGGCGTTGCATCCTGCGACGTCGTCAGCAAAGCATTATTGTTCATGAGGTCGATGGACTAACCTCGCTCGAGGAAGACACCAAGCGGTGGGAGGATGATGGCGATGATGATCTTGCAGATGTCACTGTAGGTGAATAATGGTCAGCCATGTTCTAAAGGGCATATATCACGTTGTCAAGCACTGGGCGCGTAATGCATTGACTCAGCGGATATGCTCGGAATGACTGATGGAGCTGTCGCGGCATAGTCAGGCCACCAACAATGAATGCATACCTTGCGGTGAAAGCCATGTTGAATTCTGGTAGGAGCGGTAGGCTCTGGAAGTTTGGATCGAGGTATTGAGCTTGTTAAGTTGGGTTGGGATACGGATAGATGTGGAAAGGATAGCTGAAGGTCTGAGAGGAAGGAGATTGGAGGTCTTCAGCTTGTATTTAAAGGAGTAGTTTACAAACACTGCGATTCGGCTTCCCGGTTTCCTGCCACTAGTCCTTCTTGAGGACGCACAGCCACACCTGTTTACCCGACAATTTCGACTTAACTTATGTTGATCACGTTCATCATTCGTTTCTGTTGAAGGCTTGGGACGGCAATTGCACATCCCAAGTGTGGCGATACTTCGTAAGCTACCTATCCACAGCAAGGTGGCTCATTGGATAGGTCCGGCTCATCAACTAATAGCAGTGTGCACTGCAGTCTCCCAACTCATATCCGAATAATCATTGTCACCGGACTATCACTTCGAATCGCCACATGCCAAGTCACAGGAAACATCATCCCCCTCAGCCCCCTTCTGCCTTCTCCTTACCCTTGTCAGGGTCAAGGTAGCTCTCTGTTTCCGCCTCCTCATATTCGCCGATCAGATCACTAACCACCGCGCGTGCTTCATCGAATTCGCCCAGCCCATCAGCAAACGGCGCTTCCTTCTTGTAGCCCTCAAGATATGCATTTCGCTTCCTCATCTTGTCATACTGCACCACGATCCTTTTGAAAAGGGTTGATACCGATGTGTGATTGGCCAGCATCAGACCGGATACTCGGTGTGTGTTTTGCAAATATGGAGACTTCTTGGTCAAGGCGACCTGTATGGACGCTGGGCCCCAAGGGATGAAGGTGGCGAGTTGCCGCTCTCGAATACGTAACAGGGATTTGTGGACCTATGTGCCAAGATTAGATTGCTGCCAAGGCAGCAGGACGAACAACGCTTACCTCTGTTGGATCGGCTTCGCCTTGAATGATGTTCAATATGCTTATGTAACAGCTGGTCTTGCTGGGTGTTGTTGAGACCATCCGATTCTTCGGTTGTAGCAGTCTTCGCATCACATCAAGAACTGTTGTCTTCCGTACAGTCTTCGCTTGCTCCACATTGTCGCCGGTGAAAGGGGTATATGAAGTCATGAGGAAGTGGCATCGAGGGGTGGGGATGAGCGCAGCAACTATGCCAACGAGGTCATTGTGCATATAGCCAGGGTACCGAAGTGTGGTTGTGCTGGCAGACATGACCGTGGAAACCAGCTGGTTGGTTTGTTGGAATGAAGGTTCTTGAACGTGTAGACGGTCTGCAGCTATTCTCGACAGTGCTCCATTGTCGAGTACGACCACCGAGTCCGCGTTCTGGGTCAGCCGCCGCATTGCGAGGAGACTGTTGTATGGATTAACAACGACATCTCCACCGCCTTGCGTGTCGGGGAAGACCGAGTAGGTCTGAATGAGCTTCTTGGGAAAGCGATCGTTCATCCGCTCAAGAATATAGCTGCCAAGACCAGATCCAGTACCGCCAGCTATTGAATGTAGCAGCATAAAACCCTGTATGGACATCGTCAGTCGGAGGATGATCTGTCTTGCCAGCAGAAGACATACCTCCAAAGAGTCACTGCCATCAGCTTCCCGATCGATCATATCAAAAACCTCCTCTTGAACAGTGTCTCCGGCTGCATAACCAGCCGCCCAATTATTGGCAGCTCCGCTGCCCTGCGACCCAACGAAGAAGTTCTCTGGATTGTAGATATTCTTGTAGGGCCCATTTTGTATGCCTTGGATCACCCTGGGCTCCAGATCTATGAGGATCGCGCGAGGTATGTATCGAGTGTCATCGCTCTGCCATCTTCTTTAAGCACAAACCCTAACAGCGTTTCACTGCGGGTCCTACCTGGTAGAAGAAAACATCCTTCCTGTCTCCCCCCTCAGTAGCGAAATCTTCGAGGTTGCCGTCTTGGCTAATGCCATGCTCGAGACACAGTTGCTGCCAGAATTGACTACCAACTGCAGCATTATCAGCTCATGCGTTCCAGTCGGCTGTTGTTTACCCCGCGTTGGTGGTGTCGAAGAATGAACATACTGCTGTTTCCGCACTGGCCTGCCTGGATAGTGATGATCTCCCTGAAGTCTGTTTAGTCAGATATCTGGTAGACATAGCAGAACGTGAGAGCTACCTCGGCATTTTCAAAAGAGAGGAACTCTTGTCACACAAGATAAAATGAGTCTCGCAATTGAAGTCGAAGAATCGCGTAGCTCATTCAGCCACACCCACGCGACTTTAGTGCAACGGTTGTGGCGCTCTCGAAACCCTTTTCTCCCATCTATACCCGAGCGTCTTGCAACAATCACACCACTCATTTCGCTTCTTCTCCCCTAGCAGACTCACCACTTCTCTGTCTACTTGCCTTCAGCCCGAGCCTCTACAATCGTTGAAGAAACTTGAGCGACCTTAAGAATAACAAAATCTCTGAAGAGTGCACTACTTTTATCGCCTGTTGATATAATCGAGAGTCCTTCGTATTATTAGAACTCGAGAGTCTTTCGCATTTTCAGAATCGAGCGAAGATACAAGGACCGAACCCAGAATTCAACCATGAGTTCGTACGATACATGGTCAAGTCCTCTTTCAGGGCGTTATAGCAGTTTGTGAACATTTTCCCAGATATCTTGCCATCACCATGCTAAGGTCTACACAGGCGAGGAGATGCTTCAGTTGTTTTCACCACGCAAAAGAGCAACAACATGGCGAATACTGTGGCTATATCTTGCTCGTGCACAGAAGCAATTGGGATTACACATCAGCGACGAGGCGGTTTCTGAAATGGAAGAACACGTTAAAATGACTGACAAGGACTTTGAGATAGCTGCTCAAGAAGAGAAGATACGGTATTGGTCTATACTAACCACATCATCGGTATATACTGACCTCAATATCTACAGCCTGCATGATGTGATGGCTCATGTACACGCCTACGGTGTCGCAGCACCCGAGGCTGCCGGTATCATGCATCTTGGTAATTCTTCGATTATCTATTTGATGGGGATGAAGAATTATGCTAATTTGGGTACAGGCGCTACGTCGTGCTATGTCACTGGTGTGTCGATATTGTACCACTTCCCCGAAAGCCATATTACACAGCGCTAAATTACCATTTGCAGATAACGCAGATTTGGTGAGTGGAGAAAGCGTGGGTAGAGGAACATGGGCTAAAGTTTATAAAGATGCTCATGCGTGAAGGCTTGCAACTACTCTTACCAAAGCTGGCGGTTGTCATCAAGAAGCTCTCTAGCTTCGCCCAGGAATACCAACACCTCCCTTGTCTTGGCTACACCCATGGTAATACTCCAATATATTGCCAGGGGCCCAAATGCTAATCAATGATTGTAGGGCAATCAGCGCAACTTACTACCGTCGGTAAACGAGCTTGTGTGTGGATTCAGGACCTGCTAATGGATCTCCGTAATCTTGAGACAGCACTAACGAACCTGCGTTTCCGAGGGACCAAAGGAACTACAGGGACTGAAGCGTCGTTCATGGCCTTGTATCACGATAGTCATGAGAAAATAAAGAAGCAAAACCAGCTTGTCACCCAGATGGCAGGATTCAAGTCTTCTTATGCTATCTCGACCCAGACATACTCCCGGAAGGTGGATGTAGACATCGCTCACTACCTCTCTTCATTCGGAGCCACCTGTAAAAGGATAGGTGGAGATATCCGCCATCTAGCAATGATGAAGGAAATGGAAGAACCTTTCGAGAAAGACCAAACCGGGTCTTCCGCAATGGCCTACAAGCGCAATCCCATGCGTTCAGAACGCCTTTGCTCGTTAGGGGAGTACCTCATGAACATCAGTCGCAACGCTAGTGGCACATACGCAGCCCAATGGCTCGAGAGAACCCTCGACGACAGTGCGAACCGAAGACTCTACATCCCCGAGATGTTTCTCTGCTCAGACGCTTGTCTGAAACTACTCAACAACATCACCTCCGGCCTAGTCGTCTACCCCAACGTGATCCAGAAGCGGATCAACGAAGAACTCCCTTTCATGGCCACAGAAAACATCATCATGGCTCTAGTCGCCGAGGACGAATCACGACAGGAAGCTCACGAACACATTCGCCGGCTTTCGCAGGAGGCTGGCGCCGAAGTGAAGTTGCACGGGAGGAGTAACGACTTGATCGAGAGAATCAGGCGAGAGGAGTACTTTGCCCCCATTGTAGAGGACTTGCCGAGGCTTTTGGATCCAAAGAGCTTTGTCGGACGAGCTCCGGAGCAAGTTCAGGATTTTACGGGGCCGGGTGGTGAGGTGCTCGAGGCCTTGGAGCCGTACGCGCAGGTGTTACAGACGGAGCATCGAGACGTTCTGCGGGTGTGAAGGGGGGAGACCGTACGGCTTTAGCGTATGCAAAACTCTTGCAAATGCTGGGCATCTTTCTTCTCCACGTACTACCACCTGATGTACTTGACGATCTTAGATACTAATAATATCAGCAAAAAACGGTAGAAGCCATTTCATAGAGCTTGGAATTCTTTTCAATGTGAAAACGCCTCCATATCCTACCCTTCTTATCGATGACATACACTAGCACGTCAAAAGTCTAGGCCCAAACGCAAAAAATGCGAACAACGCGTTTGCACTTTACCGACTCTACTACCCCTTATTACCTCTAGTATTATAGCATATATACCGTTAGGTCGAATTCTGTTAATAGGACTCCTAAGAAGGAGTTTATTTTATCCGAAAGAATAATTATTTATAAAATATTTTATTTAGGAGAAAAAACTGTCTTAATAGCTTCCTGCGAAAATCTTAAAAAATTTATTATTCAAATATTATTAAATATTACCCTATTTAATTTTAAGGTATTTTAAAATTATAATCGGGACGTCCTCCTAAGCTATCAGAATAAAATAAAAGATTTATTATATATATTGCTAAAGGGGAGCTTATTATTAAATATAAAGAGTTAATATCGCGATATATAATAAGATATTTGAAATCTATTATATATTATTATTTTAAGAAGTATAGCTTTGTTAATTAGTTCGCTTAGAAAAGATTATTACTTTTAAAAATTATAATATATAAACGATTAGCTTAATATAAAATACGAAAATATTAAATTTTTAAATAATAATAAAAAATATTTTAATTTAATAAATATTTTATAAAATAAGGGAAAAGCAAAAAATATAAATAAATATTCCGTTTATTTTACGAATATTTTAAAAAAGAGATAATATAATTTATTCTAAAAAGTAAAAGTATATTAATAATAGTTTAAAGAAGTTTTTATAATTTGAAATAATATAATTTTATTATTATAAATAGGAATAAAGCTACAAAACAGGGGAAGTATTTAACTAATAATTATTTTAAAGTTTTGAAAAAAATAATCTTTATAATATACAAGCTAGGCCTTCTCTTTATATAGGATAACGTTTTTATATATATAATATATAAAATACGAATGTAACTGTTGGGGGGATTTGGAGTAAATAAGATCCTAATCCCAATCTAATTAGCCTAATATCAATATTATATAAATTATAAAATTTTAACGGATTTTATATTTATTATCAATTTAATTATTATTATTATAAATTTAATTAATTATTTTTGTTTTATTTTCTTTCTAATAAATAATAATAATAAGAGGTTTAACAATTACCAAATTAGTCTTACTTTAAGCAAATATTAATCTATATTAATATTTGAATAAATCTTTAACTTATATAATATTAATACTTCTAATATAATTAACTTATTAGGAAATTATTTAGGATCTGGAATCCTCTTTTTTTATTAAATATATAAAATCTTTATAATAATTTAATAATTAACTCTTAAATTCGAAAAGTTACTATTTAAATTATTTATATTAATATTTGTTTTTGAATTTCGGGTTTTTAAGGATAAGAAACTAGAAATTTATTATATTTATTTTATAATTTACTTTAAGCTTATAATCGACCTTATTATTAAAAATTACGAACCTCCGAAGGAAGTCTTTAAAAGGGCTAAATTATATATTCGAAGAAGTCGTTCTCAGAACCTTTCGGTAATAATTAATATATTAAGTTTTAAATTAATATTTAAAATACTAATAATATATCTTTTATTATAAAATAACGGAAAAGGAACCTTAAATCTAATTAAGATAATAATAACCAAATTCAAAAAAGGGATTCTAAACTTTTTGCTTTTAAATTAATACGTTAATTAGATAAAAATATAAAAAAGTTTATTAATAATTTCAGTATTAAAATTAATTAATATAGGATTAAAAGAAAAAGAAGTAAGATCCAGAGTAATAATTTTATAATTTAATTTTATTAATTTAATAACTTTGCTAGGGAGAATCTTAAGTTTAGAATTTATATATCTTTTTTCTCTAAAAGGGAAATCTAAAATATTATTAATAATATTTTTATTTTTATTATTATCCTTTTAAGATTCAAATTTAATATTAATTTATATAACGGAATAATTATAATTAAATAAGATTATTATAAATATAACAAACTCCGAGAAACGAACCTTAGAGAATAAATAATAATTAAATTTAATAATAAAGATTAGGATTTTTTAAATTAAATTATAAAATAATTTCTATAATATTTTCCTTAAGGGCCTCCGGAACCTATTAGACTATTAAATTTTATAAATTTTATTAGAGAAAACAGAACCTTAATAAAAGGAGGATCTGAGAAGTTTAATATTTCTAAATTAAAATCTTTTTATTCAAATTTTGAAAAGTCTTATAAAATAAGAGATATTATATTTAAAAATAAAAAGATTATTTATTATAAAGTTTATATTTTTTATTAAAAAATATAAAACTTTAAATAAATAAAAGGAAAAACTTTAATAAAAAATAACCTTTCGATATATTTTAGAAGATCCGTATTAATATAATAATTAAATACTTTATTTTAAAATAAGAAATATATTTTAATATAATTAGAAAATAAATTAAATTATACCTTAATATAATTATAAGAATATTTCAAAATCTTAATATTTTTAATATTAATTAAGTTAAATAGCAAAGCTTTTATAATAATAAATATAAATATTTAATAAGATCTAGCTTCTTATATTTAGAATATTATAAAATATACGAATTAAGTAAATATAAGCAATAAATATATTTAATATATATAAACTTAAAATTATTTAAATATAGAATTATAAAAAATAATATTTTTACTTATAATTTAAATTATATTAAAAAGCTTTATTAAAGAATTAAATATATAAAAAGAAATATAAAACCGAATAATATTGAATTAGGAAAATAATATAAAAGAAATTCGAAAAAATTATAATCGAAATTAGGATTATAAATAATAACAAAATTAAGATTATTAAAAAGAATAGAATAAGAATCCTTTTCTAAAGTAAAATAAATATTAATTTCGTTAATAATAAAAGCCTTTTAGGTAATTCTTATTTATAAGACTTTAAACCTTCGAAACTTATTTTTATAAATTTAAATTTATTAATTTAAATTATATAATAACTTTTTATCCTTTTTACCCTCTATTATTAGGTTTAAATATTTATATAAATCCGGATTAACAGTTCTAGGCTTAATTTTACCTAAATCCTTTTTCTATAAATTCCGTTTTACTTGGATTATTTTAACTAAATAATATTTTATAAGGGTAAAAAAAAGAGATAAAAGCCCTAAAATAGCTTTTATTAATTATCGCTATAAATATATAACTAAACTAATATTTATACAATTATTATAGGAATTAAATATATAATAATTAAAATTTTATTAATAAGAGATATTCGAATAACAATAAATATTAATTGAATATTGAATATAATTAAGGTAATAATAAATTTCAAAAATATAATAAATATTAAGAATCCGGGCCGAATAGGAATTTTTAATTAAGAAATTAAATACTTTAACAAATTTATTATAACAAAGTATAATTTAACGATTATTTATAAAAAGCTTATTATAATAAAATAATATATTTCGGTATTTAAGATTATTTATTTAGAAATACTCCTTAGAAATCTAATAATTCTTATAAAAAGAATAATAAGAATTTTTAAAATATCCTAGAGAATAAGGATCAAATTATAAAAAAAAAAAAAAAAATATTAATTTTTTTGCTATATTTTATTATATTTTATTTAGAAAAATCCTAAATAAAGAGATTATATATTAAAGATATAATAAGAATTTCGTATTCAATAATTATTTATATACCTATTTGAAAATATATTATAAGAAATAAATATAAAACAAAAAGATTTAAGATCTAGATCTAAAATTAGATTTAATAATTTCAAAATTATTAAAGGAACTAGGAAGTAAACTCGAATAAGATTCGCCTTATTTAATTATCTTTATAGCTTTACTTATATTATATTATAGAATATCTTTTTATATATAATATTATTTAATTATATAATATGCTTTTAATTTCGAAAGGTTAAAAGAACTTATTTATATAAATATAAATTATAATATAAATTTTAAAGATCAATTTTTATTTAAATAATATTATTTAAATTTCAAGATTTAACCTTATAAGAATTAAATTACGCTTAAAAGTATAAGTAGTAATCGATATACTACTTTAAACTTCGTTTTTATACCCTTTTTTATTAAAGGAAAGACTTTATAAAAGAAAAATATAATTATTAAATTTATAAAATACTTTATATTATTAGTAATCTAAAGGCTAATATTCTTGTTTTATAATAATAAATTATAATAACTAGTTTTACCTTTTTCTTATTAAAAAGGAAGATTATTATAATTTTATTATAATTTTATATCGAAGGGCAGAAAATTATAATATAGCTTTAATAATATATAAAGGATTAGTCCCTTATATATAAAGGAAAATAAATAAATTCCTTAAAGTATATTGTTAATTTGTTCGTTATTATATTAATAATATTATAATTTTCTCTAAATTATTTAAGGATTATCTTAAATATTTTGAAATTATTTTTAGTTTTTCCTTTAATTTCAAAATTACTTTAAAACCTAAGAAATTCTATTTGTAATACTTATTTATAACCTTTTTAAGTTAGAAAGTAAATATATTCGGCTTTAATATTATAAAAGAAAGAATAAAAGTTATTAAGCAATTCAAATTCCTTAATTTTATAAAATCTTTGGAATTATATATAAGGAAAGCAAATTAACCAAGAAATAATATTAAATAATTTATATAAATTACAGAATTATTTTAAAAGAGGAAAATAAAACTTATAAGGAAATCTTTAATTAAAGGTAAATATATATAAAAAGCTTTTATAAAAAGAGCTATTTATAATTTAATAAAAATAAAACTAGAATTATTTAATTTGCTCTAAAATATATTAATTTTAGAAATTTATCTTATATATTATAACTTAAATCGGTAGTTATATATCAATTTAAATTTGTTTTAATAATAAGGAATAAGCGTAATAATTTATTATATTAAAGGAGATCTTAAAAATTATTAATATTCTTATATTAATATTAAATTAATTATATTTCTTTCCAAACTCTTTAATATAGTTAAAATAAAATATTAATTAATAAAATTAGAAATAATAAGATTAATCTAGACTTTAAAAAAAATTTATTATATATTATTCCAAATATTTAAAATTATTATTTATATAAATTATTTATTTATAATCGATATAATTAATTAAATAATATTATCTTTAACTTTTATTAATAAATTAAATCTAAAATTAATCTAAACCTTTTAATATATTTTATAATTTAATTTAGAAGTTTATTTGAAAAAAGGAGGGGGGAAATATAATATTAAATACTTTATTAAAATTTATATAAAAATATAAACCGCTTTAAAATAAAGAAATAAAGAGAATTCTTAATAATATATTTATTTATTATTTATTTTTAATCGAAATTAGCTTTAAATTTAAATACTTTCTTGAAAAAGGTTATAAATATAATAAGAAGTAAGTAAAGATCTTAGCCTTATTAAACCAAAATATAAATACTTTAAAAAACTAAGATTCTAATATTTTAGATTTAGAACTTTAAATTTATAATCCTTATAAAGATTTAAATAATTTAATAAAAAATTCTATTAGAATTAAAGAAATAAAGAAATTTATTATAAGAAAAGATTTAATCTATTTTATAAATATAATAAATTAATAGGAAAAACTTTATATTCTTAAATCTTAAATATAAAATATTTTCTGATTAATATATAATAAATATAATTATATAGGCTTTTATAAGGTATATAAAAAGGTAATATTTAATTATTATATATATAGTTTTTCGAGGTATTTTAAATATTATATTTAGTATTACTTAGATTATTAGCTTAATTAAATTAAATAATATTATTTATATAAGGAGTTAAAACTAATTATAACTTTATTTTATATATTTTATATAATTATAATTAATTTTAATTATATTCTTATAATTATAAACAAATTCTCGAAGAAAATTATTATTCTTCTTAAGAAGGATATTTAGACTATAGAAGACTAAACAAAAACCCTTTTAAATATTATAACGGATTAAAAAACTCCTTAAATAATTATTTCGAATAAAGAACCAAAATTTATATCTTAATTTTAAAAGGCTATTTTTAAAGAATTAAAAATTAATTATTTAATAATAATAATATATTATTTTTAAGTTAATAGATAATTAAAGAGAACAAATTAAATAATTTAATTAACTTTTTTACCGGTAAATCTCCAAACTAAATTATTTATAAAACTAAATTAAATAATAACTTTTCTATAATTATAAGCGGTATATAAATTAACACGGATTTAATAGCTTAAAGAATATAATATAAATATAAAATTTATTTATAATATAAAATATTAACTTATATAATTAAAAAAAAGGGTTTCGCTTTTATTAAGTTTTATTCGGGGTATTATTTCTTAAGTTTCAAAAGCTTTAAGCTTTCGAATTAGAAAGTAGGCCCTTTCCAAATCCTAAAGAAAATCAGAAATTATACTTATTAATTAGAATTGCCTAATAAATAAAATATTTATTTAATAATATTTATTCTATATTAAAGCTAGTATTAAAGGAGCTAGATCCCTATATAAAACCTTAATTAATTAGAAAAGAATTAATATTAGAATTAGAAGAATAATATTAATAGCAAAATAATTATAAAATTAAAGCCTTGCTTAATTAATATATTAAAAAAGGATAATAAAATTAAGCTTCTTAAACTTAATATTTAATAAAATAGAAAAATTAAAGTCTTATATACAATTCGTAATACAAAGAAGGAAATTTATATAATATAAAAAAACTAATTTAGAATTATATTAAAAAATATAAAATAAGAAATTAATAAGAATATAAACTTTTATAGAAAATTAAATAAATCTTTAATAATAAAGCTTATTAATAATTAAAATAATAATATTAAATTAAATATAAAACGAAATATAATTTTCGAATTCCAAAGGCTTATTTATTAATTTTCTAAAGTCAATAAACGCTAGATTATATTTATTAATAATAATATTTTTCGAATTTTATTTTATTAACTTTTTATAACTTATTATTGATATTTTCTATATATATTATTTACTTTAAAATTATTTTATATATATATTATTTATTTGAATCTTACTTTATTTAATATATTTGATTTAAAATCTAAATTAATATTATATTAAAAGTAATAAGGCTCGGAATACTTATAAAAATTTAAGCTAAAAATAATAATTATTTAAGAAAAAATAAATTCCTTAAGTTCGTAAATATTCTAATAATATTACTTTATTTATTTATAAATCCAGAATAAATTATTTAATAAATTCCTTTTATAAGTTATTTTTTGAATAATATTTGAATTATATATATTAGAAAAATAATAAGATTTTAAACTTTAATTAACAGAATATATTTTTATTCGTTTTTAATAAAAAGGGTCTTAAGAAAGACTTTAAATATTATAAATAGATAGCAAAAGTAAATATAAAAGATAATAATAATTCAAAATAATATTATAAAATAATATTTAATATTAATTAAATAATAAGAATAGAAGGATTATTAGGCAATATTCAAATAATAATTAAAGGAATAAAGAATATTAATTATTATATTATAATTAAGAACTTCGTTTAAATAAATAATAATAATTATATCTTTAATATTACCTTTAAAGATTCTCTAAATATTATAAGTATTTTAAGCTTAATAATTTTTAAATTCTTCGCTTTAATTTACCCTTAATAAATATATAACGAAGTAACTAAACTCGTATATTATAAACCTCGTCTTCGTTATAAGAAGGATTATAAAGAGTTACGAATAAATATTCAGGAATATTTAGAAGCTTCTAAGGACTAAATTATTATTAATAATAAAAATTTGGAATTAGAATTGGAAGAAAAGCTAATTATAAATTAAAATCTTAAAGATCTTAAAAACAAAATTCAATAAATATAAATTTATAATTTAAAGTAATAAGTTCAGAATTTAATATAGCATAATATATAATAAATACAAATTCAGGGATTATTAAAATAAAATATTATAATATTAATAAAAATATTAAAAAATAAGGCTTAATATACCCTATTATTTAGGGCTAAAAAGAGACTAATATTCTAATTATAAAAGTTCCTATATAATCTTTATAAGATTATATATATAATATTAAATTAGGAACTTTTAATATTTCTAAATTTATAAAATTTATAATTATAAAAAAGATTACTTCCTAAATTATATTTATAATTAAGAATATTTATAAACTTTGGGAATCCAAATTTCTATAATTTAATATTATTATATTAATTTCGAAAAAAGATCTTATATTATATTTACAAAAATATAAATAAATTACTTAATTTCTTTTTTATTCAAATTTTAAAATATTTAAAATTTATATTTAAGTAAAAACTTTAATAAATATATTGATTATAACTTTGGAAAGGACCTTAAAGGAGATAAAAGGTTTAAATAATAAACTCGAAAAAAAGAAAAAGATTTAGGAAGTATTTAAGTTAATAAATATTATTATTAAAAAAAATTAAGATATTATATTAACCTAGCCTAATTAAAATCTTAAAAAGAGAAGTTTTATAATTATTAATTCAGAAGATAATATTAGTTTGGTTTTCTTATATAATATATTAAAGAAAAAGTATAAATAATTATTTACCGGATTTCAAAATCCCGCAAAATTTATTTTTCCTCTTTTTAATTTATAGTAATAATTTAAGGTTATATTAAGTAAATTCCCTTATTTTTATTTAGATTCAAATACTTATTTTCGTTTAAATCCTAATATATAATTTTATTTAAATCTTAAAGTATAAAATTTTTTCAAAATTTAGGATATTTTATATTTAATACTTTTTAATTATAATAATTAAATAAATAATAAAATAAGTTATTAAAAGGGATATATAGATCCTTAATAGGAAATATACCTATATTATTAGGACTGTAGATATCAACTTCTATATATACCTTATCAGAATTTATATATAAATTTACGAAGTTTCTCGAGTCCTTATTATTAAGATTTATAATTCAATTTCTAATTTAAATATTTTCGAGATTTATATAAACTTTAATAAATTATATATATAAAGGCTATTTAACAAAGTTTTCAATTTATTTTTATATCTTAGCTTATTTTATATATATTAAGAGTTTAGCAGAATTTGGAAAAACTTTATAAATCTCGATCAATTTTATATATTGATTATAATAAATATTATTTTATATTTAGATATAATCTAGAGTTATAGATTATATTATAAAATATTTTAATAAATATTTTTACGGAACTTTTAATAGGCTTTATTTAATAAATATTAATAAATTTAAAAGATTTTTTATTAACTAATTCCGCTTACTTATAAGGGTATTAAAACTTATAATAATAATAGAAAATTTGAATTTAATTAAGTTTATTAAATTATACTTTTCGAATCTATATTTCCTAGATCTAATCAAAATTCTCTTTAATTATAATATAATATATTTTCGTTTTCTTTTTACCTTAAATTTAATATTTATATTAATAATATAATCCTAGTTATAATTCCTTTTATTATAATTTATTATTATTTTAATATATTTCCGTTTTCTTTTCTTTATAAATCCAAAATTTATATTAATAATACTTTCGATATCCGTAATATTCTAATAGATAAACCTACCCTTTATTACCTTAACGATATTACGTTATACGGATCCTCGAGGATATATAAACCTTTCTTAGCAAGGGAACTGTTAGGGGGATACAAGGTAAATAAGATCTTAATCCTAATTTAATTAATCTAATATTAATATTATATAAATTATAGGATCTTAACGGATCCTGTATTTATTATTAATTCAATTATTATTATTATTATAAATCCAGTCAATTGTTCTTGTTTTGTTTTCTTTCCAACAATAGCTCCAAGAATATAATATTAAAGTATTAGAATAGTTCTTTTTTTCCTTTAATCTTAATTCAATCAAATACCTTTAGAACAGGCTTAAGGAGCTTATTTATAAGATATAGTTAAATATCGAAGAAGTATATAAGAATAATAAGAAGGTATAGAAAGTTATAAGGGAGGCTTTAGAACAAGCTTAATAACTGCTTCCTAAGGAGCTATTAATATTATTAACTAAGAATATAAAAAGGAGGGTAAATACAATAATAGAAGTTAAAGGGTAGTATACGAAATATTAAACGCAAAATACTTTTAGGGAATTAACATATTATTATTAGTTGATTATTATACGAAGATACAAGGCTCTCCTATAAATGGTTGGCAAATTGGATATGATAGGGAAATGGTGGTGCGGGGTTGTTTTTAGCTTGGCCAGACTTTTGACGTGGCACTGTAGTTCAATCCAGCCAAGCTACCTGGATCAGTCTCCTCCAGGCCAAGCGCAGTGCAAGTATCCGCGAGGACACCTGACTTGGTGAAGTTCTGGTAGCCTCCTCCGCGCCTTCTTTTCACTCCTAATCATCTTCGAGTCTGCTCCAATGCAACATAAAAACCCTCTTCTGTAATCCTCGCTCCGGTATGGCATAGACCCGACAAAACGAAGGGAGCTCGCGCACAATCAATTGTAACGGAGGGTGAAGTTGTCTTTCGCCAAGACATCCAGCTTGAACTTGTAACTTTGTGGACTTGACTCGAGCGTCCTGCGTTTTCTGTGCGCTTATCCAAGTCTTCAAATACTATCTCCTATTTCCCGGCTCGTCGAATTGAGGATCGAAACTGGTGTAAATAATGCAGGTGCTGCCTTGAGCGAGACGTTCTGCACCCCAATCGTTTCCATCGCCTTCAACTCACCATCCGCGCCCCGCGCCCGGCTTGTGGCCCGTGGAAATTTCGTACACTTCAATAGGACATCTATCGTATTTTCATTAATATATATAAGGAGAAGAATGAAAGCAGAACAAGAACGAGATTTTGTACTTACTGGCAGCGTAGTAAACATAGCTCGCCGGGTTCAGTATCGCAAGATCGGGTTCCAACGTTAAACAGCTATTGACAAAGTACTGGTCGACGGAATCTTGTTTGGTCGAGTAGCTGTAATAATGCACGAGCTCGTGCAAGATGGTCCAAATTTGATAAAATGCAAGATTCTGGCCATCCCCAACGAATCGATTAAAGTGTGGCCTGATTTTCAAGCAAAGCGCCGTCGATAAATGTGGTACGAGTGGGCGTTTGGACAATCTCGGACAAATGACAATATACGGTGTCCATTGCAGATGGTACGCGACAGCCCCCGGCTCTTCATGAGTGCCCTTGCATACATTGTAAAAGTCTTGTTTTACCGGTTCCTTGCGAATAGGTGACTCAAAAGTCCCAACGACTTGGGCCGTATCGTTGACGCAGACGAATATAGGGCTAGATGAGTTTAGGCCTGGTATTGGGGAAACGGAGGCGCCGTTTGTACTGTTTGTCAATATCTCGCGTACGTAGGGCGCGTAGGAGAGGTCACCGAAGAATGCATTATAAGCAGCGCTGGTTGTGGAGGAGTCGAGGTCCGCAATAACGGATGGGAGGATTTGGCGGAGGGTACTGAGAGCGGTGGCGAAGTCAGTGTTAACGCAATTTAGAAGTTGAAATGAGTCTGCTTGGGTGGTAGGTAGATTTGCTGCCTGCATATTCAGTAGGGAAACAGAGAAGTTGAGGGGAGTGACAAACGGGCAACCCAGATATGTGAAGTAGCCCAGGATCCGGAAACTGCACAACAGAGCCAAAGTGAGGATAGTCGCATAATGAGGAAAGCAATAAGTGTAAGGATGTCAAATATTGGAGTGATGGTTCACCACCGACGGGTCTTTGTGCAAATCCGAGGGGACTTGTACATGAAGAAAGGCGGCTTTGACTCTTATCGCATGTGCGCAAGATATAATGAGGGAAGAACACGTTGTCTCAGGAGTTTGCAAGAGAGCCACTCCATGCCCCTCATCCTCGTCTACAAAAACAACCATCTTATCAACCTCTTTCGATTCAAATTGCAGACCACTTGATAGACGCTACACTTCCTAGTCGCTTACAAGTCAAAAGGCCATCGGATTAAGGTATACACCGCGTAGGCGATGGAGAATTATTTGCCTGTAATCAAGACGTCTACCGCGACAAAATGGAGTAAATTGGGGGAGGCTCATGGGCCCGTGGCCAGCAACCTCCGCGCGTGAGGTGTAAGTAAGAATGAAAATGCGTTAGGAGATTTTGTCCGACGGGAGTGTGTGAAAGAGTAACCTTTCAAGAGATACATGCATGAGTTACAGAATCAATGTTATAGAGAAGCTTCAGAGCCTTCAAAACAGAAAATACCTCATAATAATAGTTGTTATGAGAGATATCATGACTTACTTGATCGAAGATCGGGATTCCATTTGCCAAAGTTGATTGAATTGTTATAAAGATTACCGTTCATACGGTGGACGAAGACTAAGGGTATGTACGCTTGCAAGACCTAGGGCTAGGGTTGAATAGATTGCCTTGTAGCCCCTCCCCGGGGCATCCCCGGGGTTTGATACCTTAGAATCTGTCGGATATTAAACCAGGGTTCAAATCCGGGGACTGCACCCCCAGCACGAAGCCTGGAAGGTATTCTAGGCCGCGAGTGTCTAGGTGGTGTAGGGGCTTTAGTCCGGGCAACTGTTTACCTACAGAGCTGAATGAGCCCTAAATTATATCAATATTAGCGTCGATCAAGACTTTTGGCGTCACCGTACATAACCTCGCTCTCCCCTTCCCCTTCCTTAGAAATGCCATTTACCCACATCGCCCTCATCGGCGCAACCGGCACCTTAGGCACCCACATCCTCTCCGCCCTCCTCACCCACTTCCCCCCCTCTACCATCACAATCCTAACCCGACGCTCAACCACCCCCCCCTCAGTCCCCGCCAGCGTCACCATCCACGCCCTCGACGCCTACACCCTCTCCTCCCTCACCCTTGCCCTTCAAAACCACGACATCCTCATCTCCGCGCTCTCCCACGTCGCCACCACCCTCGAGCCGCTCCTAGTGCAAGCCTGCATCGCAGCCGGCGTGCGCCGGTTCATGCCCTCAGAGTACACGATGGACGTGACGCACCCGCTCTACCGGGCGCAGGCGCGGACGCCGACAGCACGGAGGCGGATTGAGTGGGCGGACGAGCTGGCAAGGATTGCGGAGGGGGGGGAGGTGGAGTTCACGACGGTTGTGCCTGGGGCGTTTGTGGATTTGTGTGTTGGGAGTGGGTTTTGGGGCTTTGATGTTAAGGGGCGGAAGGCTGTGCTGTATGATGGGGG
>JAABUQ010004741.1_pt1 | contig 22769 bp, 6 predicted proteins | sample 5560001 | NCBI WGS metagenome assembly JAABUQ01 (sample SAMN10711888, study PRJNA513371) | rock metagenome | isolation source: Antarctica rocks | place: Antarctica: Victoria Land, Finger Mt nord | collected 2015-12-18 | reverse complement strand
TAATAAACAACAATATAAATATTGTAATAAACGTTTTAATGCAATATTAATTTATCGAAATATTAACAAAAGAGACAAAGACAAAGACAAAAAAAAAGCAAAAACAAATATATTTAGAATTAATATCAATTAAATTCTAGAGATTTTAAATATACTTTAATTATACAAGAAGCAATAGAAGAATAATAAGATAAAAATAATTAGACAATTAAATCTATATAGAAGAACAATAGAATGCAAAAAGACGTTTAATAACAATTAGATAACTCTTCATCGATAAATATATTAAACAATTAATTAGACAATCGATTCTAAGTATTTAAAAGATATATTTTAGATTTTAAATACGTTCGAGAGATTTATAGAACAATATATTAGATTTTGCGATAAATAGATAGTAATTCAATGTATTCTTTTCTTCTTATTTTATTGCATTTCGCAAATATGTAATCTTGTCTAATCAAGAGATAGACGCTAGTCGAATTAAGCTTAGCGTTATAAGTGTTAAGACTCTCGATATAAGCAGTATCGCGTTACAAGCAATCAATTGTTCGTAAATACTAACTGCTTATAGAAAAGATTTACTGTAGATTTACTCACATGCGTCGCTTGACGTACATAATGTTCCACAGCAAACTCAAAGTTCGCGAGAGTCTAGATTCTCTTCGACAGTGGATCCATCAAACACTAGATTGTAAGAACATAGTTGTCATTCGTCATTTCCTCCAGATTCCTCCAGAGGGCCGCGTCCAAGGATTTCCACTGGGGCCCCATCATGGCTTCCGGAAGCCCATGCCGTGTACACAAGACCGTTATTTGAACAAGAACATCCGTGTCAACACCGTCTCTGTTGGTTCTAAGGGCCATTCTTGTGTCATCTTCGAGATAGCCAGACTCATCCACGACTTCATAGCGAAAGGTCTGGATCTTGAGCTCCGACAAGTTTTCTCCCGGGCCACTAATAGTGGTAGGGACTGTTTCGCCTGGCCGATACGCTATGCAGCTCCATCTATACGACCCAGATTCGGAGATCTTGCGGAAGAAGCCGAGGTTGAATCGACCTCTGTGCACCGTGACTCCTATGAGATATGGCAGCTCTAATTTGTAACACAAGCTGCCGATGATTCTCTGATCGTTGACTTGAAGAACCGCAGGGGAAAAGGATGCTGCTAAAAGACTGGTTAGGCCGGACAATTATTTGTAAGCTTGGGGAGTGCGATTTGCTCACGCCTAGGCTTTGCGGAAGAGTCCTTTTTGTGCTGCTCTTCGATCTTAGCCGGAGGGATCGCTGCCATCTTTGTATCAAGTGAGACCGAGGAATACGACATAGTTAAGCAGTATCAAGAACGCGACTGCCACCATGTATCAAACCGGAGTACCAGAATTTTCAGGCTGCCGTGTTCACAGTAGCATACCTCTAGAAGTGGAGAGAGAAAGATACGGATCCAGGAAATCATTATGCGCTAGGATCTGTACCAACAAGAGTGTTGTCGATACCCACCAATGTAGATAATTGATATTAACGCGACCCGGCGCGAGGTTTTAGTACGTTGAAGGATTCTCACTCCTCGAGGCTGTTTTTACTCCAATGCCCTGACTTGATTCAAGTTCCAGGGTCCCATCTAGCGATCCATCGTTTCCGTGGTTTTAACACCCTCCTTCTTATCATCAAGCATGAATACGCTCTGGCGGAATGCCTAATAAGCCTTGGATCTTGACAAGTCAATCATCTTGAAGTAGTTTGGCTAGATACTGTGTTCTCATGAGGTACGAGAGGAGAGGCGTCTAACCTTTCGCCGACAGCGAAATACAATGGACTGACTTCGGGGCTCCAGCTAATGCTGACTCTAAACGTTTATGTCCGTGCATCGTATTAAGCTAGATCTCTCCGAGACCACGTAGATTGAGATAGACATCAGTACCCCAGCCCCATAAGCTTTGAACAGCAATGCCTCCACCAAAATGCTCGGCATAGGCTCTACCCAGGGGCAAGCCGTACCCTAGGCCTGCAAGACTGCTGGAGTCGCCACCAGCGCCAGAGATAGCATTTAGAGCATCAATGTTACCATTACTGATGTCGAGCGCTTCGTCTTCCCCAAAGGTGGTGAAACTGTAAGCCCAGATGTTGGGCAGAGTTTCGGGCGAGATGCCGCCCCCTCGATCACGGATGCGGATAGTTACACAGGGGATCGAGGGATCCGTTGTGGAAGATGACCCGACCGAGTCTGGCACGTCTCTTGACCTGGCTGGGTTCGTAGCTTCCGGCGAGGGCTTCTGAGTAGCTGGTGAAGCTGCGATGGTGATTTCGATTGGCTCGCGCTCTTTTCCTCTTTCAATCGTGGCACGAAACGCATTCTTCAACAGCTCCGTCACGATGTACTCTATATGTGTTGGCACGTGAGCAAGCCGGGTATCTGGCTGGCCACTGATGATGACAGTCGGCCTGACACCGTACTTCAATTCACAGATCTCGGAAACGAACGTCTCACAGTGGCGTATGACCTCTGCTGGTCGAAGCGCAGTATCGATGACACCAACATGTGTGGGCGACAGGGATTGCGATAGCTCTGGCTTGCCCTGACTGTGTGGTTGCGAGGAGAGGTGGAGGGCAATGTGTTGCTCGGCTATGAGTCTGGTCCCAATCCTCGCCCGCAGATGCTCATCCAGAAATATGGTAACTTCTTCCGGGCTGATGTACTTCCTGCACTCCAGGAACCCCCTCGCCAGCACGGGAATGGTATTGGCGTGGGTTTGAACCAAGTCTGCCATGACCTCCGTGAATTGTATCTCCTCATCGAGGCTCGACATTTGCCGTTCTTGGTAGGGTAGTAGTGTCGAAAGCGAGTGCATGTAGTACTTGTAGATCCTAGCAATGTGAGGGTTGGATACCACAATGAAAGGGAGGTTGCGAAGAGCTTGGATGCGGTGAGCGAGTCTAATGGGTATCAGGGAAAGGCCGAAGTTGGCGGAGGCGAGGAGGGCGTCTGTTGAAAGGGGAGGACGGCCATGTCTCGACCCATCGTCAGTAGGTATCCTCGAAGATACGACAGCTTTCTCACCGGACTAGATCTGCCAATGTCAATGAGTGCAGCGGCTTCGAGGCCAAGCGAGCGACCTGATCGTTGCTAATGTTTGCCCCGCTTGAGGGGTTCAGCCATGGTGAATCTGCGATTCTGCGGGCTGTAGAAGCAATACACCTTGACTGAGCGCATAACAGTGGGCAAGATAGTCGTGTTAGACGTGGATACAGCATAGCCGGCCGCCGCCGTAACATCGTCAAGGTTCTGGGAATGGAAGCATTTGACTCTTAGGTCGTCGGTTCCCCAAGGACAGGGCTGCAAGGCCACGTTCGAGGTCCGCGTAGGCTCAGGCTGACTGTCTCGCGCATGGATAGTAGAAGGTATGAGAGCCTAACGGTCCTGCTTGGGATCTTGCTGTACACAATTCATGTCGAGTTGTCCGTCAGGTGCAGATTCGATATTGGGTTGTGTTTTAACAGATTTCGTCGCAGCTGCTGTCGCAGGTTAACTTACGCGCGAATACTGTACTGGGTTTGCCAGTCCATATCGAGTTCTATTGCATCCTGAATGTAGGAATTGCACTACTGAGTAATCAGAGGTCTGCATATAACGTAGACTCGAGAGGGCGATGCTCCTATGCAGTCCCTGGAGTGTTTGCCTATGGCCACCATAGGCCAGTATCGTGCCAAGCAAGTTTCTGTGCCGCAAGCGAAAAAGTGACATCCATTTGGCTCGCAAAGACATACCCAAAATTCTACTTTATAGATCTATTATCAACGCAATTGATTATTATACGATCTCAAAATTGTAATATTAATATAACTTGATATGCTCTACAACTTCTAAGTAATTTTAAGATATATAAGTATATGTTAATGTAAGTTCTAAAGATGCAATAAGATGCAATTTCGTTCAACATATTTTTTGAAAAAAAAAAAAGTTTGCAAAAAAGTTTCTTAAAATTGTTAGAATTTTATGTCAAATACTATTTAGACTACAATAAATATATCTAATCTTTTAACTTATATTATCTTAATAAAGCTCTTAGATTATTAGAATTTTCTAATCTTTTGTATCTTAATATTTGCAATAACTATATAAGCAAACAATAGACTAGATAGTAAATTAGAAAATAATATAGACAATAGATTAAACAATAGTGCAAATAATAGACTAGATAGTAGTATAAACAATAAACTAGACAATAATATAGATAGTAGACTAGACAATAGTACAAGCAATAAACTAGACAATTAAATTGATCGCGAAAACTCAAATTTATTACGTAACTCGATTTCATAACATTAGATTCGAGTTCTTAACAATTAAGCGAAAGAATTCGTTCTAAGCAAGTTAATCAAGTAGCTTGATTTATCAATCTTGACAATTCGATTTTACGCTAAAAATTCGAGTTAGATTTCGATTTTAACTTTTGGAATCAAAACTCGACTCAACAATTAGTCTATAGATAATAATATAAACAAAAGACTAGAAAATAATACAAATAATAGACTAGACAATAATATAAATAATAGATTAGACAATAATATAAATAATAGATTAGACAATAATATAAACAATAGTATTAAAAACAATATACAAAATATATTTATTCTAGTTTATATTTTATAACAACTTTGTTACAAGCTCTAGCGACATATATCAATATAAGAGATACGCTCAAGTATAGCATAGGAAAAGAATGCTCGCATGCTTGATTTGCTCGACGAACAAGCAAAACAAGCAAGATATACTTGTTCTACTTAATAAATAAGCAAGAAGAAACTCTTTTAGTATATAGATCTTCGAACACAACTCTCTTATAGATTTTGTTCAACTTATTATAGTTTCTATATTCTATCTTAATCTGTAAACTATTATTGCTATATTTAAGCTACAATTACTTGTTATCAAGTACTTGTTAACATTGCTCTAAAGAACTTTAGAGAATCTCTTTGATAGTATTAATCTACTCTAATATTCTAAACTTCTAGATAGCAACGTAACAAACTTAATCTAAAGAGCTAAAATATAAAATTATTAACTATACAAAAAAGAGAAGTTTTATAATAATTATTAAATATCTTCAGCTAATTGTAAGAGCAAGAATCAATATTTAATAAAAAGTATCTCTTAAAATTTAAAAAAATTGTAATACTTTAATTAAAACAATTATTTAATTTTTTTAAAATTAGATCTTTATTAATAGAGTAAAAACTTGCAAAAAAAATAAAATACTTTAAAGTCGATAACTAAAGTAATTAAGAAGAAAATCTATAAATTATTTGTCTTAAATATTTATATAGAATTGTTAATACTTTAGTAGTCGATTTGCTATCTTTATTTTTGCATTCGCTTTTTGTACTAAAAGTACTAGATTACTTGTTAACAATAATACAAAGAAAATCAATAATTAATCTTAAAAATAATTAAATTATATAAAATATTATTAAATTTTAATAATTACAACTTCTAATTAAGATAAGTTATTTACTTAAATTAATTATCTTAATTAGAAGCTATATTTCTTTTTAAAAAAAATTAAAATAAAAAGAACAAAAAAGATTTAAGATTTAATTCTCGTAATATATAAATAAATCTTTGATTTTTCTATTTTAAATTTTGCAATTAAGATTTTTTAACTTGTAGAAAAATATTAAGCAAATAATTATTTTTCTTCTAGTTCTCTTAATTGTTTTTAAGAATGCAAATTTTTATTGTAATTTTATTTCTTCGAATATCTTAAATAGAATAATAGAAAAGTTATTGTTTATTATAATTTGCAATTGTTAATATCTTTAATATTAAATTAGAATATTATAAACTTAAAAGAAATAACCTCTTCTATATTATATAAATACTTCTAATATTTTTACTCTAATATTATAGTATATACAATTACTCTTAATTGTTTGTTTAAATATCTAATAACTTTAATCGAAACTACAAAAAGAAAAAGAAAAAAATAAAATTTAAGATACTTTAATAGTATTGTTTAGCGTAATCGACGAATTGGATTTCAACTCGAACAAGTTGACTTATTCAATTCTAATTCTAGAATTGAGCAAAAGTTCTAGTTTAATCAAGTAAGTCGAACGTATAAGATGCGTCGAACATTTAATTCAACTCGTTCGATTACGTAATGTTACGTAACGCGCTAATTATATGCGATTAGCGTAAATTCTATGCTAGCTTAATTGAGTTAGCGCATAAATAAGATAAAAATAAGATAAGCGAATGCTAACGCGACGAAGTTAGCTTAAGTTTTTGACATTAACTTAACAAAACTCAATTCTAAGATCGAGTTCGCGTCTTGATTTTGACTTAACTCTACAAGATTTAAGAGAATAAGTTAAATTAAGAAAAAAGTGTTCGATTTAACTTAACAATTACATTAGTATTGTTTTTCGATTTAAAATAATAGAAAAATATTTTTAAAATATTAGTTCTTTTAATCGATTGTAGATATTACAAATTTAAAAGACAAAATATTTTCTATAGTAAAAGATTTGTTTCAATATTTCGAAGTCTAGTATTATAATACTTACAATTATCTTTAATTATTTATTTAAATCTTTTATTTCTTTAATAGATACAACAAAGTTTAAGTAATTAGAAAAAGAAACTTAAAAAACAAATTATAGAATTATTCTCTATTTGTAGATATTAAGTAACTTTCTTTGTAATACTAGTTTTTCTTTCGAACAATAAGATATATATAGTAGTATTTTTCTAGCAATAAGTATTGCTATTAAGAATAATACTTAATATTAAATAAATATTTAAATATTATATTTATTCTAATTGTTTTGCGCTAGTATAACTATTTTGTTAGTAAATTTTCTTTATATTTGTGTTTTCTCTTTACAATTACAATTACTATTATAAACTCTTCTATAGTTATTGCTTCTAATACAATTTAAGTTCTATAATATTTTATTATTATTAGATAAATGCTAAAACAAAATAGTAAGCAATAATAAGTATATTCTTATTATTAGTTTTGCTCTTATAGATTATTTAGTAAAATAAATTGCTTTAGAATAACAAATTAAATACAACAACAACTATAATTGCGTCTTCTAGTCTTCGAATATTATTAAATTATTAACACGTTTAATATTATCGAACTAGATATCTATTATAATCTTCTCTCTAATATATAGTATTTTGTATATTAACAAAAATTGTAGATATTAATCTGTTAAACAAGTCTACAAATATCTAATTAGTTTTAAGAATATAATTAATATTTCGAAAATTTATAGCAAAGCAATACAATTGCTTTGTACTTGCTATTTAATTAGACTAATTATATCGAATCAAATTATCGAATTTAAATTAAATACTTAATTCGAATCTTGACAATTTATACTAACTTAATTCGAAAATTTTGACAATTTGATTTCTAAAATTGAAATCGACAATTTAGATTAATTTCTATGCTTAAAATCGAAACTCGATTCGAAAAATTAATTCGAATTATTAAGACTATTATTTTTAGTAAATTTTATTATTTTTAGTAACAATTAATTGATAATTTAATAGAAATAGTTAATCTATTTAAATTAATCAATAAGTATATTAGACTATTTTTATATTATATATTACTAATATATATTATCTAGAAAATAATTAAAAAAATCTAAATTTAAACTAAATTTATACTATTTTTAGTATTCTTCATATTTTCAACAATTTAATTCGATTTCTAATATTAAAATCGACAAATCAAATTAATTTCTAAAGTTAAAACCGAAATTTCATCTAACAATTAGTCTATATTTAATAAAAGATTTCTTTAATAAATCTATTTTAATTTTCGATACTTATATAGTTAACAAGATAAAAACTAAAGTATGCAACAATTGTCTTTAAAAACAAAAGTTGTTTAACTATTTACTTAATAAATCTTTGTTTTGTTCTTTGCTTTAAATAAATACTAACAATATTGTATATTCAATATTTAAAGATTTAACTATAGAAATACTATTTGCAACTACTTCGAATTTAGTATTGTCTATAGAAAAACAAATTTATATATAGTACAAATATAGTAGAGATGCAATTGTATTTACTAGTTTGTTAGTATTAATGTAATATTATTAATATTATATATTTTTAAAGATTGTTATATTCGATTAATTAATTAATAACAAGTTAGACAATAAATCTTAATTTTTGTCTAATAAGTTACTTTTCGAATAATATACAACAAAAAAATCTTTATTTATTTTCAAAAATAATAAGAAACTATCTAATTATATTAATGCAATCGATAGCTTTAATTCGAGTTTTAATAATATATTAAACACTAATTTTAAAACAATTTCGAGAAAACTAGATTAAATTGCTTTAATATAATTTTACAATTGCAATTAGATTATAGAGAAATAACAATCTAGTTTTTTTTTCTTTTTTGTTTTGTATTGTAGACTATATAAATAAGAGATTCTAAATAGATAAAGATAATAAAAAAATAGAACAAATCTTATAAGAATTACAATCTTGCACACAACAATATACAATTAAAGAAAATATAATCTATCTTCTCTAATTTTTTTAAAAAAGAAAAAAAGAAAGTAGCAATTTTGTTGTATATATAAATAGTTAACGTTGCTTTGCATATTATTTTTTAGTATTAAATAATAAAATATTAGATAATTTAAATATTGCTTTTTGTATTTTTCAAGTAATTATATATTATAAAAGACAATCTTATTATAAATCTTATTTTATACAAGTTTGTAAAAAAGTTGTCTCTATTATGTTATATATTTTGAGTAGCATTTATTAAAGAATATATATAATCTATTAAAAAGTATATATAGTTTGCAGAAAATATAACAATAGTAGTTGATTTATAAAAAAAAAGTATATATTAGAATTCTAATATATATATATTCTAATATATACAAGAAATAACTTCTTAGTTACAATATATTTTCTATCTATTTTAAAGAATTATATTTCTCTTTATCTCTTTCTTTATTTTTAATGTATTTAGATTTTTCAAATTTATGTCTATAGTTTGTTCGAAAGAAAATTATATCTATTAGTTTTGCGTACTTCTTGTAATTATTGCAAAAAATATAAAAATTATACTATATAAAGTAAATTGAAAAATTACAATCTTCTTCTTTGTTCTATTTTAATTATCTCGAAATAACTCTTGTTTTTTTTGTTAGAATTGCAATCGAAATATTTAATTTTTTATTATATTTTAAGAAGTCGATTTGTTTAAGTTAATAAATATATTATTAATTATATCAAATTATAATACAAAAATATATTTGTTTTAAAAAACTTGTTTTAACTTAAAAGATAAGATAAATCGAATATTATTATTATTATTTTAATACAAAGACAATTCTTTTTTAATAGAAAGCTATAGAGAGAACAATTATTGCGTTGTTTATTATTAATTTCTTAGAAGTTATTAACTTCTAATTAATCTATTATCTAAATTAGAAAATATTAAACTTTTTGCTATTTAATTTGTTAAATTTTAATAAATTTTGACAACTTAAATATATAGAGAAGCTTATCTTTCTTAAAGCTATTAATAAAGTATAGATTTTAAGGTACACAATAATTCTAATAAATAAAACCAAGTAATATATATTAATAAAAGTTTATTTAAACAATATATATTATTTGCTCTATTGTTTTTTGCACAACAAAGATAGAAATAAAGATAAACAAAAATTGTATATTATAAAATAATAAATATAATTATAATTTAGATTATAATTGCTCTTTAAACTTTGCTATCTATAATATATATTTTATATATTATAATCGAGAAAACTCTATTAGATACAATATATAATTGTATTATATATCTATCTACTATTAAGAAATCTTTATATTTATTAAAATAGAAGTTTAAACAAATAGATTTGCAATATTAAATATTTTATAACTTGTTCGAATTATATATTATTGCATTCGATCGATATAAATTAAGAATATATTTTTTTAATATAAACTATTGTAGATTGCACAATATTAGAAAGTTCGAATAATAACAATTTGTTACGAGTCGCATACTAATAGATACTATTCGTCGCGCATCGCTCTTCACAAGATAATTAAAAAGAAAAGATTTATCAACAAAATCAAAATGATCAAAATGACTTGATCCTTAAGCATCTTGAATTTCGAATTAAGATAATTAAGATAATCAAGATTTTGAACACTTTAAACATCTTAAATCTTAAATGATAAAAAAGTATATAGCTTTCGAACGCGATTTTCTTATGAATCGTGTTCAATTTATCTTAAATCTTTACTTATTGTTACTTTGATTTCTTGAATTATCTATAAAAATTTATTAAACATAAGATTGTTTATAGTTGCAACTCTTGTTATTAAATGATTGCTTGCATTGTCTAAAAACGGTTATAAATCTTTTTAATAACATAAATTGCTTTAATATTTTTTACGAAAGTATTAACGTAACACTTTAAACATTTTAAGAATGTTTGTATTAAATTAGCGCGTCTCTATCTCGAACAATAGCTCAATAGCATCACGTCAACTCTCTATTGATAAAGACGACAAAATAAGAATTAACAAGCTTGACGTCTATTATGAAGATTGTATCGATCTAAAGAACTAACTTATGCAAGTAAATATTTATTTCATCTTTTATTTTATTTTAACGAACAAAAAAACAATTTTCGCATTAACATTTCTTAGACAAAGAGTTTAGCATTGACTCAAATTGAACTTACGTAAGTATTTAAAAAATTATGACGAAAATTCTCGTGCAATGTTTACGAATTTCGATAATTTCAAGAAAGAGCTTCGAAGAATTTTCGAAACATTTAATAAGAAACAAGTCGCAAAAAAAGTAATTTAGCACTTAATTTAACGAATCTTTGCAACAAATTACGCAACAAGATTTCAAAAGTATGTTAATTTTATCAAATGAGATGATGTCGCATTTATGACAATGTTTCGACGAGATTTTAAAAACAATTTAAAAGATAAAATTATGCGCGATAACAAATTCATTAATGATATGTTTGATCTCATTGAAGTAGTTATCGATTTCGACAACAAGCTATATGAAAGAGCTATAAAAAAACAATACGATTAATGTCACGAAAAAGCAAAAATCTTCTTTGAGTCAACGATTAAATATTAATAGAGAGAATCTCGTTTTAGTTAAAAATATAACAACTCAAATTATTGTAAACTTGCATCTATGAAATTAGATTTAACTCAACGACGCAAAGAGAAAAATTCTAGAGAAAAGCAAAATAATAAATCTTAAAAAACGTGTTATTTATGTGACAAATTAAGTCACTTCGCAAGAGATTGTCAATTACGAAACTTAATAAATCGTCGACAAATCAATGTTATGTTAAGAAAGATATTTGATTGTCAAAATAATATTAAGAAGCAAGCTAACACAAAAGCGAACACTCTTAAAACTAGATCAAATCACGATTACTATTTGATAAAGAACTCAAATTAATTACAAAAAGTTCTAGATAAAACATTATTAAACAAGACACTCGCATTTACGCAAGAAGTTAATTAAACACTTTAGAAAACTATTAAATTTTATAATCTAGTTATTGACTCAAATGAAGAGTATAACTAAAAGAATTTTCATAGATGTATAAAAGACATTACGAATTATTTCGAAACTTTAGTTAGCTTATCGAAGATCGTAAACGAATGCGAAAAGAAATTAAAAAGCAATGTTATTACAAAAAAGAACATACTTGATATTATAATGAAACAACTAGACGCTACAACATACGCAAGTCTTAATTAAACAACTTGCTACAACAATTTATGTTAAACTTATCTAAAAAAAGAATAAAATTAATTGATTTTCTAGAAAGTTAAAGTTAGCAATTTAGCAATAGAAGAAAGCTTAGCGCAAACAAACGTTTGAAGCAAAAGTCACAACACAAGAACAAGAAAAATTTCAAATTTTTTTATAAAAAATATATCAAAGAAATGCAATATGTTAGTCTAACAATAGCAACTAAACTTAACAACGCACGTACAATGTTTTATCACATTAATTAAAATCAATAATTATCGATTCACAACAATAATTAATTTTGATACGATAAATAATTTTATAATCAAAGCTCTTATAAAAAGAAAAGAATACTTTACTTAAAAAAGCTTAACGCTTACAATCTAATAATTGTAGATAAAAATTCATTATTCGCAAGAAATAAAAGAGTGAACAAAAAAACGAAATCACTATTAATAGCTATTTAGCAACATCACGAGAAACTAATCTTTAATATAGTGAAAATAATCATTTATAATATTGTTCTAGAAATGCCTTAATTAAAGCAACACAATTTAGAAGTTAATTAAAATATACAATTATTTAAATTTGCGCAATGTGATCACGCAATTTACATTCAATTTACGCATCAATAGCGTTCAATAATAAATAAAAAATTAAATTGAAACTTGATCGCAAATAACGAACTTGCATTTTCGCAAAAAAATGATTTAATAGAGTTCAACTTAATAAGCATCAATAAAAATTAATTAAATCACAAAGTTAAAGTAAATAAAGAAAACTACGAATTTTCTAAGAGTTTTAAACTATTTAATACAACGAGAGAATTGCTAAAGCACATATTACGAATATACAACAATTGAGAGCATCTATTCTAGAAAGAGAAAACGATCGAAATTTTATCTAAACATTAATCGTAAGACCACGAGATCAAACTTAAATTAAGCAAGCAATTTACGTTTGAACTTATATATATTTTATTCGAAAAAAGCTAAAAACTCTTCGCGAATATCTAGCAAAAAACGAAAAAAAAAAAAGAATTTATAAATTTTTTTTAATTACAAACAAGATATTCGATTCTCTTTGTACTTAAAAAGAATGAAATTCTTCGTTTATGTGTTAATTATTGAAAGCTAAACAATATTACGATAAAGAATTAATATTTATTATTTAACATTAGCGAACTTCAAAATCGATTGTTCAAAGTAAAGTACTTTATTAAATTAAATTTACGAAAAGCGTACAATCAAATTAGAATAAAAGTAAAGAAAGAGTAAAAAACAACTTTTCGCATACGATATAAATTATACGAATACACGATAATGTCGTTCGAATTTACGAACGTTTCGACAACATATTAAGAAATAATCAACAATACATTACGACAATATTTGAATCGATTTGTCATAATATATTTGAACGACATCATAATTTACTTAAATATGTGTTAATTATTGAAAGTTAAACAATATTACGATAAAAAATCGATATTTATTATTCAACATTAACGAGCTTTAAGATCAATTGTTCGAAGCAAAGTACTTTATTAAATTAAACTTACAAGAAGCGTATAATCAAATTAGAATAAAGATAAAGAAAAAATAAAAAAGAACTTTTTGCACACGATATAAATTATACAAATACACAATAATTTCGTTCGAATTTACGAACGTTTCGACGACGTATTAAGAAATAATTAATGATATATTACGACAATATTTGAATCGATTTGTCATAGCATACTTGAACGACATTATAATTTACTCAAATATTTTGAAAAAACATGTGAATTATGTTTTCAAAGTATTGAAATGTTTAAATAAAAGAAACTTACATCTTAAATTAAAGAAATGCGAATTTCATCAAGAAGAAGTTGATTTTCTTGAATTTGTTGTTGAACAACATGAAGTACGCATAAATCTCGAAAAGCTATAAGTAATTAAAGAATGAAAATCATTTATTAATATTAAGAAAATTTAATTTTTTCTAGATTTCATGAATTACAACAAGAAATTCATTAAGAACTACTTCGTTAATGCAATATTATTGACGAATCTTACGAAGAAGAAGACGTCATAAATATAAGAATTAATAGAAGAAAAATCATTTTAGAATCTTAAATTAAAATGTTTAAAGAAATCAATATTAAAGATGTACGACTTACGATTGTCAAATAAAATTAAAATTAATGTATTAGATCTAGTTATCGATGCATGCTTTAATTAAGAACATAAAAACATATAACACTTAATAGCATATCTCTCGAGAAAACTCTTATTAATCGAACAGAATTATGATATTTACGATAAGAAGTTACTTGCTATTGTAGTCTTTCTAAAATTATGAAAAGTATACATCGAAGAATTATCAAAACTTACGATTCTTATAAATCACAAAAATCTTTTACATTTCATTATTATTAAACAATTAAATAGAAGATAAATGCGATAATTAAAGCGATTCGAATAGTATAAGTTTAAAATACAATATACATTAAACAAAGATAATGATAAAGTAAACACACTTAACAAAAGAAATAATTATATAAAAACGAAGAAATCGTTCAATTACAACATACTTAAGATCAACAAAAACGAATCACTATTAGCAAACAAGTACGAACTAAATGTTATTTTACAAATACTTAAAGACAACAAAAAAGAGTTTCTAATTAAAAAAGAAAAACTTCAAATATTTATTAACAAAATCGACAAATATATAAAAGAACATTATGATAAATTATTGCAAAAGCATTTGAAAGTAATCAAAATTCTTTAACTTTTACGTTAACATTGTTAGTTTTCTCAAATGAGACAAGTTGTTAAAGCATACGTTAAACGATGTCTTAGTTGTTAATAGAACAAACATAATACACATGCGAATTATGACGAAATTCAATATTAGAAATCATTTAAATTGTTATAAGATAAAATTACGATAAACTTTATTATCAAGTTGCTTAAATCGACGAACTTAATAATTAAAAACAAATATAATTTGATACTAATAATGATTAACAAACTTATCAAATATTTATATATTATCGTATGCAAGAAAAAGTTCATAACAAAACAATTAAGATACATTGTATTAAATCGACTTATACAATATTACGATATATTTAAAAAATTAATTAGTAACAAAGACAAGCTCTTTACGTCTAACTATTAAAAGGCGTTTCTATTAATGTTAGAAACGAGACTTAAAATGTTCATTGTCTATTATTTAATCACAAACGATTAAATAGAGCGAACAAATTAGAATTTAAAGCAATATTTAAGACATCACGTCAACAATATTTATAACAATTGAGTATTATTTTTATTTATAACTTAATTGATACTAAATGCAAAGATTTCGAATATCATTAAAGTAACTTCATTCTTCGTTAACTATAACAAAGAATTCAATCTCTTCGAAAAAGAACAAAAACATTTATTGACACAATTAGTTATTGAAAGAATAACGACATTAAAAAAGATATATAATAACATCTCAAAGATGCAAAAGAAGTCGATCAAATATTAAAACAAAAAACGAAAAATGGCATCTCAACTAAAGAAGAAAAATAAAATATAGTTTTTTTACGAAAAATCTTAAGACAAGAAAGTTAAGCAAGAAATTGAATTATGTCAAAGTCGAATCGTTTTTCGTTAAAAAGACAAAGAAATTAATCAATTACGAATTTCATTTACTTAAAAACGCCAAAGTATTTCTAATATTTTATATTTCATTGTTAAAATTAGCGAATTCAATTACGTCTTTACAAGACACATTTTATTTTCACTTACAAAAAAAGAAACAATATAAGATTAAAAAAATTCTACAATAAAAATATCAAAAATATCTTATCAAGTGAAAAAGATATTTTATTTTTGAAAATACATAAAAGTTATTCAAGAACTTAAAGAAGTGCTTTAACAAATTGCGACGATTTCGTTAACGACAAAATTACTTATAAGAGTCGACAAAGCATTAGAAGACAAAAAAGCAAACAATGAAAAATCGATAATAATATTGAATAAAGTTTTAAACGTCTCTTCAATATATTTGATCTCTTTTTTATTCTTTTCGATTTTCAAGATATTTTTCGACTTCGCATCACTTATATTTTTTAAACAACAAAATTAATGTTTTTTTTTGTTTCGTCTTTTGCGCAATCTTTAAGCGCAATTTTTTTATTTCATCATTTAGCTTTTTAGTCTTTTGAATAGCTTTATTCATTTCTTGATAATTAAAAGTCAAATCGCATTTTCGATTCTTTTGATAACACTTCTCACACTTAAGATATTCTTTATTTATTTGACAAAATACGTCAAATGCGACATAAACTTAACAAGAAAGCATTGTGAGAAAAACGTACTTATAGCGACGATTAACAACGAAATTGCGACGTTGTTCAATAATTAGCTTAATTAACATAATAAGAAAGAATAAATAATTTCGAAACAAAAATTCTTAAAAAGAGAAAATAGTGTTACGAGTCGCATGCTAATAAATACTATTCGTCGCGCATCGTTCTTCACAAGATAATTAGAAAGAAAAAATCTATTAACAAAATTAAAATAATTAAAATGACTTAATTCTTAAATATCTTAAATTTCAAATAATAAAAAAGTATATAGCTTTCGAACGCGACTCTTTTATGAATCGTATTCAACTTATCTTAAGTCTTTACTTATTGTTACTTTGATTTCTTGAATTATCTATAAAGATTTATTAAACATAAGATTGTCTATAGTTGCAATTCTTGTTATCAAGTGATTGCTTGCATTGTCTAAAGACGTCTACAAATCTTTTCAATAGCATAAATCGCTTTAATATCTCTTACGAAAGTATTAGCGTAACACTTTATATTCGATGTGTTTAAATAGTTGTAAGCAATAAAATAATTTAAAATTTTGTAACAACTTTTGCACACAATTTTTGAAATATTATTTATAATTGAAGTTATTTGAACATATTTGTTTCAAAGCTCGAATTATGTTTTTACATTAATCTTTTTTGCTTAATGTGAATTGATAGATCTTGATTAAGTTTTGTTTAAGATATTATTATTAACAATCGTTTGTAATTATTATGCTTAAAATTAAATATTAGTATTTAAACTTTATTTAATGTATTTGTTTCTTTTTCTTAAAACAAGTAGTAAATAATTAATGAATATCTTGTTTACTATATTGCGAAAAATTCTTTTTTTATTATTAAAAGCAAGAGTAAAAAAAATTTAATTAAATTGACTCGCGAATTAATTAAAATGTAAACTACTAAATAACGAGTCGCGAAAGATAGATTTGCTAGAATTTTCTTTATTTGAAAACAATAATTGACTTAAAGTTTTTAAAGAGTTCGACATTTTATAAACAAAAATACAAATATAATATAACAATATTGTTTAATAATTCGAGAAAGTAATTCAAGAATAAAAAATAATGCAAAAGAGTAATGCAAGCAACAACTAGTTTAAGCAAGTTATTTTGAAATAATACAAATAAGCGTAGCTTTTGTGTCGAAGCATATTACTTAACACTTTGACGAAAAATTCAAAATTATGATAACGTATATTCAAAAATAGAAAATCTTAATATAATAGTATTATTTTCGATTTCTTGACAATTCGATTCAATTCCTAATAGTGAAATCGAAAATCGAGTCGAGTTGAGTCAAATCAATTTCAAAATAATAGAAATCGAATTGAATTTTAAATCGATTTCTAATATTAAAATCGTTGAGTCGAGTTAATTCTTAAAGTTGGAATCGAAATCCAATTCGACGATCAATCTACTCTACGCATAAAAACCAAGAGTAAGAAATATTTTAACGCTATACTTGCTCTTAATATCTAAGTATATCTATCTGCACTTCCAAGAAAATCAATGCATATACAAACCTCTTTTCCTTTTTTCTTGTCTTGGTCAAGGTAATGCTATAACGCTTTGACTTCTCAGCCATGGGCCTCGACTGGTCATCCCTCCCCTCGAGAAACGTGGTCACGTGTTTCCATCGCTCCGTCGCTCAACCGCGGAATCCCTCTGCAGAGACGAGCGCTCATTTCCGACACGCCTAGCTACGGCGTGTGGGACGGACGATATTAGCAGAGCGTTATGTGTTCCTGTGATACATACATGGGTTGGTTGGCATGTAGACTGGGGTTGGATTTGAGAATGTAGACTTCATTCACGCAAATGGAGTTGGGGATCTGGTGGTGGGGTTTCTGGGACGCTGAGGCATAGGGTTGAGTGTGGTTGTTAGAGGTGTGGGAAGGGTGTTTTTGTTTGAGGAGTGGATTGTTGGGCGTAGAGGACTGGCTTGTTTGAGTGTCTGAGGAGGTATAGCTTGTAGAGTGTGTATGGTTGATACTGTTCTCGAAAGGTTGGGGGGTTTGAAGTACGTAGGCTGAGGAGTGATCAGATCGGTCAATGTAGGCTTGATACAGGCTGCTTGCTTGAGTCAGCGAGCACAAGCTTCGTAAGGGGATTGCCGGCTCGCGTTGGTATAACGCAACCTTTGGAGATGGTCCGAGTAATAATCAATCGCTTTTGCTTCGTTGTCTCGACCAAGTGGAAGGGCTATACACAACGGCGACAAGGGCGAAGATCAGAAGTACGAGAGGGATACCAAGCTAGACTTAGTAGCAGCAACACAGTACTATGTGCCCTCCCATCATCGCTTAAGTCTCTTGGCCCCACCCCCGTCCTCCCCCTGGGCCCCCCTCCCCCTCTTCCTCCCCTCCCTCCTCCAATACTCATCCTTCTCCCTCTTCTCCCTCCCCTCCTTCTTCTCCAGCCCCTCCCTCACCTTCTCCCTATAAACCCTCCTCCCCTCCTCCTTCTTCACCGCCCTCTTCTCCACCTTCTCCTTCCTCAGCGTCATCACCTTCTGCAGCAGATCCCTCGCTCGCCGCTCCTCCCCGGAGACCACAACCGCGCGCTTGCGCTTCGCCATGTAGGTCTCGCGGCTCTGGGGGCGCATGGTGCTGATCTGCGATTTGTAGGGCAGGGAAGCGGCGAGGGCGCGGGGGACTCGCAGGGGGTTGAAATGGCGGGTGGGGCGCGCGATGGGGCGGTAGGTGGAGCGCTGAGAGGTGGGGGTGGGGAGGGAGAGGTCGTGCCGGATTTGGCCGGTGAGGCGCATGCCTTGCCATGCATCGGCTTGTTTCGCAGGAGGATCTGGTTTGGAGGTGGGTGTTGAGATAGGCGGAGGAGTAAGACTAGAAGAGAGGAGATTGGTGACGGGGTTATAGAATCGATGCGGGTGCACGGCGTGCCAGGCGCGGAGGAAGATGATGTCGCTCATGAGGATCTTGTCTTCGAATGTGACGCGGAAATGGCCTTCGGGTTTCGAAAGCGCCTTCTTTATCTGGCCTCTGATGCCTGAGACGGTACGGACGGCGGCGCCTTGGAATTTGGCGATCTCGAGGGATGTGGTGAACATATCCCGCACGAACGCTGTGTTCCGGAAGATCTTGTACGGAGACCCCGTCAGCTTCAGCTTCTTCACGATTTCCGTGGCTTGATCCACGCTCAACACCACCCCCGTAGCGGCAATCCGGAAGCCAGCTACACTAGGGGAGAGTGTTTGGAAAGCGGAGAAACCTGTATTCGGTGCGCACAGGGGGCCGTAGAATGTCGCGGTGCAGTGCATGTGTTCGGGGGTGTATTTGAGGAGGCGGTTCCGCACCCGGTTGTCGGTTGTGCTGTAGAGGGGGAGTGTTTGGAAGCGGCGCCAACCGAGGGAGAGGATTAGTGGGTCGTTGGTTTTGAGGATGCGGCGGTGCCAGCGGTGGCGCTTGATGCGAACTTGCTATTATTGGAGTCAATGGTGGACTATTCTGGGTAAGGGATGGGAGAACAGGGAACGGGGGAAAGGAGATGGGCTTGAGGAGATGCAGATAGGGTGCTTACGACATAGCCAAAGCGGGTTTCGGTAGCAGAGAGGCCTCCAACAATGAGGGGATAGCGAGGATTGAAAGTATTTGCGAATTCAGGTGGAACGGAGGTAAGTAGAAGACGAGCGTAAGTGCCGGCTTTATAGCCTTCAACCTGCACGCGGGATCGCCCATCAAGTTGCGAGAGCTCGGCACGGTTGATGCTGAGTTGGGTCTGAATCTCAGCTTTCCGAGCTTCGTACCAGTCGTCTTCGCCGAAGCTTTCGTTCTTTCCTTTGGAAGCGTCGGTAGATTGGCCAAAGCCGGAGCGGTCGCGGTCTTCTTCTTCGAAGCGCAACTTGAGCTCTTCCTTTCGTCGAGCATTCTTCTCGCGCTCGCGCTGTATGGCGATAGATGGGTCTTCAGGGGCGCCGTTCGTTTCTGCTTCGAGATCCTGGAATTCGCCATCGCCTTCATCGGAGGAGTCTGAGACTTCAGAACCTTCTTCACCTTCTGGGGCTCTCTTCTCCTTGCGTAGGTTTGCGCTGGCAAAGCGGTGGCGGAGCTTTTCTAAATTGTCAGAATCCTTCCATTTCTGGGCGAGGGCCTGATAATCGTATTTCGGTACTGCTCGGTCTTCCAAGTCGTCCTCCTCATCTCCTCTCGCTTTTCTGAAGAAGTTCTCGTCTCCGGCGGCCTCGCTGTCCTGATGCTCCGCGGGCTCTTCGTTTAAGGCGGTCTCACCACGCCATCTCCAAGCAACCTGTGCAGGCGTCAATGACTCGTCATATAGCATTCTGGCAAGGTCAGCCGCTCTGTAGCTTCGGCTCGTGCTGTGGAGCTTCTGCGCATTTTCTTTGAGATTAGACTTCCAACGTAGAGCGGCACCTTCATCGTCGCTGTCGTCAAAGTCGGTTCCTTCATCGAATTCCTGACTATCTTCGCTGGACACGGAACCGATATCAGAGTCACTGTCCGCGAAAGCAACGTCCCCATTAGTGCCATTCGGTGCGAGGTGCTTTTCATCTTTGTAGAGGCGGCCCAGCTTCTCGACGGGGATATCCTGCTCGATTGAGCCAGCTTCAGTTTCGTCCTCTTCAGCGCTATCGTGAGCGCCGTTTTGTAGCTCTGACTCATTCTCCGCCTCGTCTCCGTCTACTACTTTCGCGGATCTCTGCTCTCTTCTTCCGTCACCATCCTCTTCAGGTAGATCGCCATTATGTAGCTTATCTCCACCACTAAACAATCGCACGCCGTCATCCGCTTCCCCAAGCATTCTTCGTTCCCCTTGTAACCCAACGACCATTTGTTCCCCCAGTCCCCGCTCCTCTCGATCGGTGGCATCTCTATCGAAGTCGGCGGTCTTGATATCAATATAAACAGCGTCTTTATCAACCAGGACACCGCCAACATCGGACATGGGCGCGAACAGTAATTTCTGCTTCTCACCTAATCTCCGCCGTCCGGACTTGCCGGTAGCCTTCGCAATGGCCTGGTCCATGAAGGGTGTGGGGCAGGGATCCGGAAGGGCCTCCACAGCGGAAACACTCAAATCACCAACCCCGGGTACATGAACCTGAGCGCCTTCTGCGGGAAAGTTGGTGCCTCGGAGGTAGCCATACAGCGCTACTGTGCGATCACACTTGGGGTTCTCTTCAATATGTGTTGGCGGTGTGACATCTAGAAAGCGGTCCGCCAGACAGTATGGATGCGAGTTCCGCCAGATGAGCGGCCGTGGGTTCTTCATCACGGATATGAATCTTGAGAGGTTATGCACTTCTCTGTCCGGATATCGTCCGTTGATGACGCCAGAGATGTAGAATAGCTTTGCGCCCTGATATAGCTCACCCCAGAATCTATGCTTTAGCCTTTTCTTCGCATCCTTCAATGTCTGCGGTTTTCGGAATAGATCGAGATGCGTCAATATCCCAAAGACATTCCCAGGCATCCCGCTCGACGAGAGTACATTCAGAAATTCCATCGTCTCCATCTCGAACCCGAAATTGCCATCAATCATCAGCAGCACTATATCGGCGATCTTGGAGACATCGATCATGCTGGCGAGGGAATCCGCGGGACATTCTAGGAAGGAGAGGCGCCGGCGCTTGGACGTAACGACGGTGATGGGGCCTGTGGGAGAAGAAAGGCTGTGCTTGGTGTAGCGCTTGATAAGGGACTTGATGAGGGTTGTTTTGCCCACGCCTGGAGGACCAACGACGGCGACAATGAGAGGGGGCGGCTCTTCTGGGAGGCGGTCGACAAGCGGAACGTGCAAGCGCTTTTCATTAACCTGGGATCCGTCAGCTAGATCGCTGGGGGATACGACAGAAATGGGATCACATCGTGAGAGCGAGCAGCCTGCTTCTGTAGTCGCCCTGGATTGGCGAATGCAAAGGCTTTTGGGTTGTTTTCTGATTTTCGTCAGTCCAATTCAATGTTACGGTAGAGCTTTACGCACCACCCGAATGCTTTTTCTTCTCTTTCGTCTTTCGATGAGGCCTGTTCGCCTGATCCTCCATGCCTGGAAACAGCAGTGGACGGACAGTTCAATGCGCTTGTTTTTCCCAACGCGGTCCAGCAATATCGAAATCAAAAAGTTTCTCCGAAGTGCCGGCCCGGTGATCTGCCGGTACTCCTATTCACCTACGAGTAGTAATGCAATCCACCCGGTAATGCAACCGCTAGTGATTTTAGTGCAAAGATCAGGGTTATAAGGGTCAACCCTAAGCTTTATGCGCCAAAATTACTAGCGGTTGCATTACCGGTTGGATTGCATTACTAGGTGAGAAGGAGTAGAGCCTACTCTGGTTGGGGGGTGTGGTGGGGGCTTCTCAATATCAATCTCACCATAGCATCCTACTTTCCACTCTCAATCATCTATCTCCCCCTCTTTCCTAGAATCTCACAACTCCCATCTGCAGAAGTCCCAAAGAATATTATCCCCCCATCACCCCCAGAGTTCCCCCACCCAACTCCCACTTCACCACCAAAAATGCCACTCTACAACGTACCCTCCCCCTTCCCCCTCCCTCTTCCCCCCCCATACCAACTAACCTCCCCCTCACAGGTAACGCTCAAAGACGGCGCCTCGCCC
>JAABUQ010004740.1_pt1 | contig 22775 bp, 19 predicted proteins | sample 5560001 | NCBI WGS metagenome assembly JAABUQ01 (sample SAMN10711888, study PRJNA513371) | rock metagenome | isolation source: Antarctica rocks | place: Antarctica: Victoria Land, Finger Mt nord | collected 2015-12-18 | reverse complement strand
GTCGCCCCGCTGCATTGGCGGCAGGCTCTGCGTCGATGTCAGGCCGCCGCCGTGCCCCGAGGCGCCTGCAGCGGCCGAGTGCACGGCGGCCGCGCGCGCGGTCGGGGACAGCATATCCTGGAGGCGCACCGGCGGCACTCAGCCACAAGCGCGGGAACAAGCCGTTCCCTGTGGGACACACTGCCATGTCCTGTCCGCTTTCTCTTGCAGGCACGGTGTTGCCATACGTGACGCATGCGAAGCGCGAAGCGCACGTCAACTTGGCTGCAAAGTGCAAAGTGAAAAGTGCAAAGGCACTTCTGATGAGGACGCATGGTGCGCACCGCCCATGCTGCTTGCATGCAGCAGCACAAGGGCAGCGGCCGCGCCTGGAAGGACGGCGGGATGATGACCGGGTTGGGCGTGTCAGACACGCTGTTGCCGCCCTGCATGTCCTGCAGCAGGTGCGATGCCGGCGCGGGCGAGCTCGACGCGCCCTCGACATGGAAGCCGACCACCTTCAGGCGCGGCGTCGGGTTGTTGCCGATGCTGTTGCGCTGCAGGCTGCGCTCCATGCCGCAGCACGCCTTGCGGCTCAGCCAGCTGGTGCGCTGGCTGGCAGGCCTTGCGAGCCCGTCAGCTGCGTCGGACTGTGCAGAGGAGGATCTGGCTGCGCTACAGACTCGAGACTGCCTCGTAGATGGGGGCCAGATCGCTGCTTGGCTAGGCATAGGCGCATGGGCTACCCGAGGCTGCACTGGCCTGCCCGCAATGCAGAGATGGATCGGGGATGCCTTCCAAACTGCAGCCAGCGTCCCCGCCAGCAGTGAGGTCGCACGGGGTCCTGTGAGGCATGGACTTGCTTGACGGAGATGTCTGGCGTGCAGTCATATCCCAGCTGGACAATCGCAGCACCTGCAGCCTGGCCCAGGCTAGCAGGCTTGGATGGCAGGCAACCTGCCACGCCAGTGCTCTAGACGTCCACATTGGGGGTGTTGGGAAGCTGGAGCAGCACATAGCCAGTCTCCTGGACTATGTCACCCACCGCCGAGGCATGCAGGTGCGCTCTATCCCTGCACGCTAACTCGCGCCCTGCTCTTGCACCCCTCTGTGTACCCCCTACGAGTGCATACTGTTCAAGTGTTGCTGCTCAAACACTGCGCCATGTACAGCGCAAGAGCGCGCACCTCTTGGTTGGTTGGCTGCTTATATACACTTATACGCTGCTCTGTGGCTCACCAGGTCTCTCGTCTGGATGTTGACCTCGATTGGGATGCGGTTCACTCCTTGCGAGACCCGCGTAGAGCAACGGCGCAGCTTGCCAGCCTCATCCAGGCTTGCAGCGAGCACCTGGAGGCCGTGAGCCTCTGTGTCGGCAACGACGACAACGACTGCGCTGATGTGGAGCAGCTAATGGTGCGCGCGGACCATTTTTTGGCTCGACTGGAAAGTTTCCCCGCTTACTCACGCCAGTCCTCACTCTGGTGGCCCAGTGTGCATTGGCGGACTGCCACGGCCTGAAGATTCTCGTTGTCAAGCTCAGGTACGCTTCAGTGAGGTTGCTGAAGCCCCAGGTGTTTAATCGGCTTGCACACCTTGCGGTGAGACGGTGGTGCCTGGCCAGGTGTCAAGCCGAGAGCTACAAGATGCCCAGGCTCGCCCTGCCATAGCATGCAAGTGGTATTCTGTAGCAGACTAATATGTGCACACGCATGGCCAGTTGTCGCGTGTGCTCATATTAGCCAGTCATGCAATTAACCGTGCACAGGTGTGTCCCGTTGGTCTGCGCTTCACGAATTTTATCACCACGTCCGTCGTACAGGCGCAAGATCATCACTGGCGTATGCCAGCACATGCTCAGAGTCATCAGCAGGTCGGCAGAGCGTGGCGACGCACAGTGCGTGTCACCACGTGCCATGTGCTTGTGTGTGCGTGGGATGCAGGGCCCTCGAAGTCCTCCACCTCCACGGCTTCAGCATGGCGGCCCTGCTCCACGCAGCTGAGCGGCCCAATGCGCCACTGCAAGAGCTGCTTGCGGCCGTCACGCAAACCTCGCGCCTGCGCGTCCTGAGCATGTCTGCTGCAAGGAGCGCGGTGCGCCGGCCCCTGCCTCATGCCAAGCATGCGTGCTAAGCGCGCAGCTCGCGAGCGCCAGGCAACGCGCTCTACGCATTGTTGAGCCCCTAGACAGCATGTCAGGGACTGCACCAGAAGACCAATCTTGAGTAATGGGAGTAATGTTTTAAGCTGAGCTCCTCTTTACATTACTTCATACTGGCCTCTTTCAGGCCTGGTCAAAGTAGCATTGTTCGTTCTGCCCGGCGGTCAGGCCATGAGCAGATGCATGCAGCTCAAACAGCTGCCATGCATGTGCAAGCATGCACCTGCATGTGTAGACTGCATGCTGCACAGAGCCGCTTGCATGCTTGCGTCTAGCAAACACGATGTCCCCGCGTGGCCTGGCTCAGGCTGGCATGAGCAGTCTGGGTTGACCCACGTGCTCGGCTGCGCGTGTGCCCCAACGCGCAGGTGGGCTGCAAGGCGACCAACCAGGCCCTGCTGCGCGCGACAGTCGAGGGCCTGCCGCACCTCACGCACCTCGGGCTGATCGCCCGCACCAATACAGTATATCATAACCATGACGACTGCATCGTGCCGCGCTGTACGGAGGTGAGTGCCGGCTGGGCGCATCCTGGACACACCTGTGTCGCGCTGCAGAAAGCTTTGGACTTGGGCAGACACGGACGCCGGCGCATGGCCGCATCTGCAGCCCCAAACCGAAATGCAGGAGCATGGGGACGATGCTTGCTCCTTTGACGGGCTACCTGTCCTGCCATCCCATCAGCGCAGTGGGAATGCTGTTGCTGTCGGGCGCGGCAGCAACTCGGCGGTGTGCTCGAGCACGGCAAGCTGGAGGTGCTGATTGCCACGTCCGCCTGGCTGGGCCGCGATGCTGTGCGCCTCAGGCGTGCACCGCGCCCGCCCCGCTTTTCGTGTCATACCTGCCCTCCGTGCGTGCTTGCAGGAACCGCACCCACATGCTGCGGGGCTGGCGCTCCCGGAGGCCCGTCAGCTGCTGTTGGAACGCGAGGAGCTCATGGCATCGGCTCACTTGTGAGGCAGCAGGGACCTTGTTTGCAGCCTGAGACCAGCCCAGCAAGGGTTGCCATGGTATCCGGCGGCTGCTCCGCTGATGCCTGCGCGCATGCACGGCTGTGGCCGCAAAGCAGCACGCGACCTGAAGCCGCGGAGCTGCGTAGTGGGCGCTGCGCCTGGCGGAGAGCGCCGGGTGGGGCGCGGCGGCAGGTGCCCGAGCCTGCGCACCCTGGTGCTGCTGCTGGGCCCCGCGCCTGAGGACGGCTCGGCGGGGGACGAGGCCGGCGTGACGGCGGAGGTCGTGGCGTGCGCGCTCGCCGCCGCGGCGGGCGGCGCCCCGCACCTGCGCACGGTGCAGCTGGTGCTGGACGCGGAGGACTGGCGGTGCCCGAGCACGGCGCGCGCGCTCTGGGCCGCGCTGGCGCGGCTGCCGCGGCTGGCGGCGCTGACGCTGGGCTGGGCGTTCCATGGCGCGGAGGCGGAGGCGCGCATGGGCGAGGACATGGCCGCGTGCCTGGACGAGGTGGCCCAGCCGCTCGCGCCCGCGCCCTGCGCCCTGTGGTCCTGCCGGCCGGGAGACCTGCTCCATGGAGACGGCGCGGAGGCCGGGGGGTGCACACGCGAGCCAGCGGGGCATATGAGTGCAGCGCTGTTGGGGCCTCTGTCATGCTCGCCTGTCTTCTGCAATCGAGACAGGCTGTGGTTTGCTCCGGCCGGGCGCACGCCCATGGGCCAATGCCGCCAGACACTCCAATGCTTGTGTATGTTCGGGCATGCGAAGGAAGTGCCCGCCTGCCCCCGGCAGTGCCGGCAGTCACGGCGCGGGCGGTAGAGCGGGTGGGGACAACCCGGCGATTGGCGGGGTGCGCGGTCCCGCGTGGCTGCATGTCGGGCGAGGACGCCTGCACTTTGGGACACGCTACTGCTTTTGCGCAGTAGGGCGAATGTCTCTGCGCCGCGCGGGCGCGGCACGGCCGCCCGTAGCACGCCCACGACGTGGAGCTCTGCCATGTTTTCGTGCTAAACCCGCAGCGCTCGAGGGCGCAGTCAACAGGTTCAGCCGAGCCGAGCGTGCAGTCAACAGCACTGGCTCGGAGCATGGAAGGGCACAGTTGGCGCGTGCCATGAGGCCCCGCCGCCTGTGCGCAGGTGAGCGCGGTGCTGCCGGGCGTGACCCAGCTGGGCCTGTTCGCATCGGGAAACGACCTGCTCCTGGAGGGCCCCTGGCAGCACCAGGCGCGCCCCCTGCCGCGCGCGCTGCTGGCGCATGCGCCTGCACCCTGACGCGCCCGCGCGTACCGTGATGGGCTTGGTTGCGCCGGCGCGCCGGGTTGGAGGGCCGCGCCCGCCCCGCCCTGCCTCCGGGCATGCATGTCTAGTGGCAGCATGCTGGCCACGCAGGCGGGCCTGGCTGCGGTGATCAACGCTGCGGGGCGCATGAAGCGCAAGCGCGGCGTGCTGCCCGGTCTGCGAGCGCTGCATGTGGCCGGCCACGCACGGTTCGGCGGGCCGCCGCCTCGCCCCGACGCCGCGCCGGATGTGGAGGTCGTGCTGCTGGGGCTCCGCCGACGGCTGCTGCTCGCCGACGTCGGGGCAGGGGGCGGGTACATGCTTGCGACGAACGACATCCTGCATGATGTGCAGATCGCGCTGGCCGTTCCTGCAAACTTGGAGTGGGGCAGGGACTGGCAGGCGAGCGCCTGAGGACTGCATGGAGCCGGGGGCCACAACCTCCTACAGCCCAGTCTGATTGGGCAGCTCTGGGTGTGGCGGCTGGCCGCCACAGGAGAGCTGCAGGCACTGCATGTGAGCCGCCATGCCGCCCTGACGAGTGCTGTAACGAGCAAGCTGGTGCGCCATTGAGTCATACGCCTTCTGCCGCAGCTCATCAGTGCGGCAGCAGCGAGGCCTGGCCCGCGAGGCCTGGCCAGCGCCGTGCCCACTCAGAGGGCGTGAGAGCTTGCGGACACATGTGTGCATGTGGGCCCAGCATGGCTGGAAAGGAACCTTGCGGCAGCCTGGCTGAGTTGATGTGCAGGTTTCCGTTTCAGTGTTCTGATGTGCGGCGGCGCCAGCATTATGGGAACCGAGGCGGACGAAAACATGTACAAGAGGGTGATGTGCGGTCCGTGACGGCCTGCTCTGCTTGCCAGACGCCGCACCTGCCTACGCGCACGCGGCCGTGCCTGCCCCACCCTGGTTGTTGAGCATTGGTCCAGAGTTGCAGGAGAGGCATTTGAGTGCCAGGCGGCCAGCGCTCTTGCGCACTGCTGCCGTGCAAGTCACACGCCTGCCAGCTGGCGTGCTGCTCATCATCCAGGGCCCTGCCCCAGGTCGCCGAGGCACAGCGCGCCGCGGAGCGCGCGCCGGAGCGCCGCCGCGGCCAGCGCCTCCTTGCCCTGCAGCAGGCTGGCCATGGCCTGCTGCGGGTCGTCCACGGCCGCCCACAGCCGCGCGTACAGCCCTGCCACCTCCTCCGCGCGGCCTGCCGCCTGACCGCCCCTCTGAGCACATGTTGCCCGCGGCGGACACCGTGCAACGCATGCGTGGCACACAGCGCGGGCCCAAGACCAGTACAAACGTGCGCTGTCGCGCCAAGGGTGATTTGTTATAGACCAGCCGGCTGCTGATGAGGGCATCGAGGGACGCAAGTCCCCCACCATTGCATGCGGCCTCGCAGGGCCGCACCGGCGGCCGCCAGCGCCGCGTCGGCGGCCTCCAGCCGTGCGGTCAGCAGCTCCGCCGCCGCGGGCGGCAGCCCGCCGGTCAGCAGCACGGCGGCCGAGCGCGGGAAGCGCGCCGCCAGCGCGCCCAGCACGCGGCGCACCGCGGCCGGGTCCAGCGCGGCCAGCGCGCGCGTCGCCGGCGCATCCAAACCCAGCTCATAGGTGCTGGGGGCGTCCGACGCCCCGCCGCTGCCCACTGCACCAGCCGCGCCAGCTGCGCCCACAGCAGGGCCGCGCGCGCGCCCCCAGTGGCCGGCTGGCCGGGCGCTGCTCTCGCCCTCCCGGTCGCCTGGACCACCGGCTGCCGCGGCCGCCGCGCCTGGCGCTGTCCCTGTCCCAGGCCCAGCAGCCGCGCCGTCGCTCGCCGCCAGCGCCAGCAGCGCGAGCGCGCGCTCTTCGCGCAGGCACAGCGCGGCCTCGCCGCCCTCCTCCCGCGCCGCTCCGTCGGCCGCGGCCGTCGCCCCGGGCGCGCCGGCGCACGCGTCCACACGCCGCCGCCGCTTGGCGCTCTCCCGCTCCCCTGCTGCTCCTTCCCGGCCTTCCTGGCGCGCTGCGGGCGCGTCCGTGCAGGCGCGCGCCGGCCGCCGCTTCCCGGCACGCGCTTCGTGCGTCGGCGCGCAGCCGCCGTGCGGGCGTTTGCCCGCTGCCGCGCCCGGCGCGCTGGGAACAGGGTCCCAGCAGCCGCCCGCGGCGCCGTGCGCCCTGCTGGCGCCCCGCGTTGCTGCGCCCGCGGGCGAGGCCCTCTCCGCGCCGGGCTGTGCTCCGCCTCTGGGCGGCTGGGCCCCCTCGCCGGTGGCGCCCCTGTCTCCGTCCCTAGCGCAGTCAGCGGGCCGCGCCGTGGGCGCGGGCAGCGCGGCCGGCCGCACGCTGGCCAGCAGCGAGGCGCGCTCGGCATCGGCGGCCTCCTGCGCGCAGCGGCGCAGCTGGTACGCGGCCATATGCGGCGGGCCCAGCGCGGCGCCGAACCTGCGCGCACCCCCGGCCCGGCGAGCTTGGCACGCCGCCGCTGCACACATGACAGCGGCGAGGAGGGGCCCGGGAGGGAGGGGGTGTTCAGTGAGTGCTACTTCAAGTTATCCTGCAGGCCTGTCAGTGCCTAGACTGTCTGGTATCATCGCACGATCTGCTCCATGGCTGACGCCAGGCCCAGCGCCTGCTGGACAGGCCGGGCTGCTCGTGCGCCCAGCAAGCGCGCGCCAGCTGCTACACCAGCGGCGCGTCTGCCTCTGCCTGAAGCAGGCAGGCATGCGGCGTGCGCCGACACCGCCGGACTGACGGCGCGCTGACGGGCTCGCCGCGCATCAGAGCTCCGAGCGCGGGGCGAGCACGGGCGCACGGCGAGCGCCACCACAGGTTGACCGCGGCGCTGGCGGGCGCGCTGCGCACGCTGTGCCACCAGCCCTCCGGGATGAACAGCGCGTCGCCTGGCTGCCGCGCGCACAGCAGAGCTTTCGCGGTCTGAAACAGCGGACTAACTTGCTGCAAACGCGCTGCCTTCACAAGCGGAGGGCATGTGCACCAATGCAGTGCGCCGACCACGCGTTTGAGGTCCTGCAAAGGACAGAAAAAGACACGCGGGTGCGTGGCAGAGCGGCATGCACGACGGGCCTGCCGACAGGTGGAGACAGAGGCCCTGCCTGCAGCGCGACTGTCACGACGGCGCCTGCGTAGCCCTCGAGCCCGCATGCAGAGCTCTTGCCTCGTTCGGCGCCCTGACGGCGGCTGCATGCGCCCGCAGCGGACGCCGGTGCACCAGGGCGAGCGCTCGCGACGCCATCCTCGCCTCCGCACGGCGGCCAATGCCCTGGTGCCAACCCCTCGCCGCGCACCGCACCCGCCAGCCCGGCCTCGCTGCTGCGCGGGGCCGCCGCGGAGGGCTGCGGCGGCTCGCCCGCACCGCGCGCGCCGGGGAGCGCCGGGGGCTCCAGGTCGCCTGCGGCGTGGTTGCTCGACTCGCCCCACAGCGGCAGCGGCCGCAGCGCGGCCGTGGCCGCCGGGCCGGCCAGCGCCAGGGCCTTGGCGCCGCGCACCACGCAGAGCAGGTTGTGGAACGGGTCGTAGTGCGCGCTGGAGCGCGTCTGCCTGCGCGCCGAGCTGCGGCGTGGCCGCGCGGCGCGGCCGGGAGTGCCGGCGCGGCCCGGCATCAGGCGGCGCGCGCGAGGCCGGCAGCTGCTGGGAGCGAGCGCGGCTGGCACCCTCACCGGAGCGCCTGTCCGAGCAGGCTAGCAGAGCGCTTTGCATCGCGCGCAGCCTGCTCCGTCGGTGCGTGCAGGCACGCCCGGGCCGCACCCCGCGTTCATCCACAGGTTGACGTGGCTGAGCTGCTGCGCCGCCAGGAACGCCGGCACCTGTATGTCGCGCATCAGCGCCGAAAGCGCCCCGGCCTGCGCGCACGGAGCGTGGTTCAGCCCCCTTGCGCTCGCACGCTGGGCGTGGGATGCCAGTGCATGCGTCTTCCTACTGCACTCACCACTTGGGCGAGACCAAAGTACTGACAGGCCAACTTAGTCGGGGGGTGGCTGTTTATGCGCATTGTTCCACGCCACGCCAGGGCACGCGCACGGTGGCGCACACACAGCAGAGCGCGCAGCGCGGCGCCCCACCTGGCCGCACTCCCCGAGCATGGGCGCCTGCGCCAAGTAGTGCTGCTCGGCCTCAGCCGGACGCTCCGCCTCTGCGGCGCCCCTGGCTGCAGCAGCCCCTGCGTCGGCACCGTGCCGCCGGCCGCCGCCGGCGCAAACACAGGACGCCTGGCTCACGCACTGGTGGCCAGCGACATACAAGAGCAGCCAGGTCCCATGCTGCAAGCTGAAGGCGGCCAACGTGCTCAGCCGCCTGTGAGCAGCCGGGTGCTGCGGCGCAAGCCGCCCGCAGCGCAGGACCGGGACCAAGCGACCCCTGGGGCGCACGCGGCGCTCCGCAGGCGCGCGGGACGGCGGCCAGGAAGTCCCGGAAGGCGTACTGCACCCGCTCGTGGCGCTCCAGCGCTCCGTGGAACATGGCGCCGGGTGAGCTCATGACCTGGGCGCCCGACGGCCGGGCCGTCGGCGTCCCCGGGCTGGCAGCCGCTCAGCGGGCGCGCCGGGCGCCGGCCTGGACACGCAGCAGCAGGCGCTGCGACGCGGCCGGGCGGGGCACCGGGCGCCCACCTGCACCTGCTGCACACCGGCCAGCTCCGCCAGGCGCTGCAGGCCCGCCTCGCCCTGCCACAGCTGGACGGCGGGCCAGTCGGCCACCGCCCCTGGCAGCGGGCGCGGCGCGCGTCACCAGGCGCTGTTGCGCAGTGGCTGCGCTGCCAGGTGACAGCGCATACGCCCGCACCTCTGAGGACCACGGGCAGGCACTCTGCCTGGATGTCTGCAAAGCGCTCTGCGCTCGGTCGGCCAGTGCAGACTCTGGCCATGCTTTGCAGGCCTTGAGCGCACTCAGAGCCGGCGGCGCTCGCCTGTGCAGACCAGCATCAGACCAGTCGCCCGCCGCCCGGCATGTGGCACCGAGCAGCTAGGCTGAGTGCAGCGTGTCCGTGTCGCCTGTCTCTACTACCACAGTGTGCGCACAGGTGACACACGCCTCAGTCACGGCCCACGGCTGGTAGAGGAGCTTCGTGGGTGCACCTGAGCCAGCTCAGATCTGATTTATTTCCAAGCTGCTTTGGCAAAGCAGAACAGAGGCCCTGCCTACTGGGCTAGCCAGGTTTCCTGTGTGCATGAGCACCAAAGCCACGGATAACAATACAGGCTCTGCGCCTGTGGACGGGCAGCAGCGCGGGAGGCGTCCACTGAAAGCTGACAGCTTTGATGCGACGTGCGCGCTCGCAAACAAGGCTCCCACTACCTCGCCGACAGCAGCACTGAGCGCGTGCTGGGCGAGCGATGAGCGCGCTCAGCGTGGGCGACCTGGCCTGGGCGCTGGTCAAGTCTTCATGGTGGCCCGCTCAGGTGCGGGGCAACAGCTTGCCTCGACGCTCCCTCCCACGCCCTGATGCGTTTGAAAGCACGCAGTGGCCAGGGCGCCTGTGCGCGGCCGAGCAGGTCGCGGACCCGGAGCAGGCGCCGCTGGCGCTGCTCAGGGGCGCCGGGCCGCAGGCCGTCCTCGTCTGCCTCCTCGGGGACAACAAGCACGTGTGGGTCGTGGAGGGCTGCCTGCTGGCCTTTCAGCCGCACTGCGACGAGCTCAGCGGGCAGAAAACGAGGCGCAAGGCGCGCGCTGCGTGCGCTGACATCGGGTTTCGGCCAATGTCTGCATCGCGCGTGTCCCGGTCCGCTCCTGTTCGAGAGGCTCGACTCGCGACACTACGCCTCAGCGCCAGGCTGTTGGAGGCGGTGCACCAGGCGCTGCTTGGCAGCTGGGGCGCTGGTTGCTGGCCTTGCTGCTGCTGCTGCGCACGAAGGGGCTCTGCGAATAAGCGCGCAGGCCTTTCAGAGGGCACTGGAGGAGGCGCTGGAGCTGCAGGCGCGCCGCGCGGGGCGGCCGCCCGCCACCAGCCACCGCCCGGTCGACTTCCTGGCCCCCAACGCGAGCGCGGGCGGCGCCGGTGCCGCGCCCACGCCCGAGGCTGACGCGCTCGACCTGCGCCCGGCGCCCGTGAGCGCGTCTGCAGCGAAGCGCGTCAGCGCGGCGCGCGCGGCGGCGTGGCTGCGCGCGGCGGCGCGCGCGGACGCGGGCGGCCTGGCAGCGGTGCGGCGGGCCGAGCAGGCCTGCCCTCGTGCATACAATACACAAATAAATAGGAGGCTGCTCACCATGGCCGCCGAGCGTGCGCTGCTCTGTTCGCAGCCGCGTGCGAGCGCGGTGCGACTCCCGAGGCCTGACCGACTGGACCTGTCTGGCGGCTGAGGCAGCGCGCCTGCGCACGCGCAGTTTCATGCGAGGGACGCCAGCGCGGCGCGCCGGCTGCTTTTCTCGGCGGCCGCCGCGCACGCCCGGGCGTGCTGCACAAAGCGCTGGCAGAGCGACGGCCGCGGCTGCGACGCTGCGAGGCCCGCCAAGCGCAGCCGTACGGTGCCCCAAGCCCGCGCTGGGCCGGCCGGCGACCAGCGGGAGCAAACGCAGGGTGGGGACGGGGCCGGGGACGCGCGCGCCGCGGCCGGCGCGCCCGGCAGCGCAGAGGCGCTGGGCGGCGGCGGGCCCGCCGGTCAGCGCGGGCCGGACGGGCTCGAGGGAGGGGCCGAGGGGGAGGCCGCGCGGGAGGCGGCCGCCGGGCGCGCCCCGCGGCAGCCGGCCCGCGGACAGGCGCGGAGTGTGAAGTGCGCGCCCGGCGCGCGGCTGCGGCCCCAGCTTCCGCGCATGGGCCGGGGGTGTGTGTGAGCGAGCGCGGCGTCTGCTGCCATGCACGCGGAGCAGGTCGCTCGTGCACCAGGCGGTGTTGTGCTGGGCGCCCGTTCGCGTCCCGTGCTCGTCCGGTGCCGGCCTCGGCCCGACCAGCTCAGCGGCGCCTGCCCGCGCACGAGGGCCGGGGCGATGGGGCGCAGAGGGAGACGGCGGACGGCTGGCGCATGGAGTGCTTCCTCGAAGCCTCCGGCAACGCCCAGAAGCACTACTTTCCGCCCGGGGGCGCCAAGATGCTGCGCTCGTGGAAGCAGGCGCGCGCCCGCCGCAGCGGCGCCTCGTCTGGGCGCGCGGCGGGCGCCAGCCGCGCGCGCGCGCTGGTGCCCAGGGTTGCGGTGTGGTGAGCGCGCTGCCAGACACGAGCACGGTGTGAGCGGGCGCTGCGCTACGGCGAACTCGCAGCGCCGCGCCCTCCCCACGACCGCGCGTCCCTGCTACGCAGCACGGCCCTGTGACTGCCACGCATCGCGGATGCCTGACGGTCTGCTGTCGGTCTGCTGCGGGTGACGCCTGCGGACGCAGGCTGAGAGCTCTGCCCCGGGCGCTGAGCGCAAGGCGGGTGCGGGCAGGTGAAGGCGCACTGCGAGGAGCGCGGCCTGCCGCTGCCGGACCTGGCGCCTGTGCTCAGGCGCACGGCCCTGCCGCCGGCGCGCGAGCAGAAGGCCGCGGCGCCTGCACGCGCGCGCGCGACGATCCGGGCGAGCCGGAGCCGGCGCCGGAGCCGCGGGTGCCGACACCGCGCGTGGGGTCTCACCACGACCGCGCGGCCGCTGCAGCTGCAACCCCCGCAGCGGAGCCGGCAGCAGAGTGCAGCGGCGCATCTGCGACCCGCGCGCGCCTCGGCGGCCAGGCAGGCGCCAGCGCCCACCCTGCCCACTGCCCAAGACCTGGGGCGGCGTTTGGCGGCAAGGCGGGCGCATTGCGGCGTGCCCACGCGTCAGGGGCGCACGGCGGCCGTTCCGGCCTGCCCGGTCTCGGCAGCATGGCGCGCGCCCCGGCCGAGCCGTGCGTGGGCATATCAGTCGCAGCCTCTGCACGCCCCGGCAGGCATGAGGGGGCCGCTGGGGAGCGAGTGCTCTGTAGAGGCGCGCGGGAGCGGCTTGTGCACGAAAGTGTCATGCGGGCAGAGGACGCGGGTCCCGGCACGGCGGGGAGCCGGCCGATCGGCCCGCAGCCTCCTCCCATAGGAGCATTGACCGCACGGGCCCTACCTGGAGCGCAAAACATGCACACTCCGCAGTTCACCAAGCGAACTCCTGCATGGGCTGCGCGCATGCTAAATGCGCCCGCGCTGTGCGCGCCAGGCCGGCGGCCCGAAGGGAGACGCCCGCGCGGGCCTGGAGGCGCAGCCGAGCTGCAGCAGCGCCTGGAGGACAGCGGCGGCGGCCGTCCTGCGAGCAGAGCGGCGGCCGATGCGCGCCCGCGAGATCTTCGAGTGCGCCGCCCGCATCCCTGCCAGCTGACGCGCACGTGGCCAGGGCCGGAGCAGCACGGCACCCTGGCGCTGCACGCAGCCTCGGCAGGCATCGCTGTCACCATCCAGCAGCGCTCACAGATATCCCGCCAAGTGTCCCGCCGCCGTCGCAAGCCCGTGGCCTCGCGCAGGTCGCCGTGCCCGGCGCCTGCGCCGCGCGCGCGCTCCTCTGCCTCCCAGCGTGCCCCGGCTTGTGTTGCCCCAGTGCTGCGCCACCATCGCCCGGCCCGAGCTCAGGCGCAGCCAGCTGCGCGCGCGCGCCAGGGCGGCGAAGGAGCGCGGCCTGGTCCAGACCAGCGGCCGCACGCCCACAAACACCATGGCGAGCATGTTCGGGAACGACTGCCGGCGCCCCGGCAACACGTCCACCTTTGTTCGGTGAGCCGCGGCCTCGCTCGCGCTCGCCGCCGCGCTCAGCCTTGGAGCTGCCGCGCAGCCGCTGACGCGCTGCCAGCGGCCGGCCGGCGCCCTGCTGCGCGGCGACAGGCCGGCTGTGCTGTGGCTGCAGGCTGTGTGGCCCATGTCCCGGGCCAGGACGCTGTGCGCACAGCGCGCCGTGCACACGGTACACTCATGCAGCATGACAGCAGCAGATGCGCCCGCGGGTTGCCCCGCAGGGTGGAGGCGGGCCTGTTTGGGCTGCGCGAGTGGGGGCGCGGCGACGCCCTGCCGGCCAAGCGCGCGGCCGGCGCCGGCCCGCCGCTCGTGGCCCCTTCCGCGCCCGCGCCCGCGCCCGCGCCCGCGCCCGCGCCCGCCGTAGACGCAGCCGCCGCAGGCGCGGCAGCTGCGCCGGCCGCTGCAAAGGCGGCAACCTCGGCCGCGGCGCCGGCTGCCGCTGCACAGGAGCGGTGCTGCCAGGCGGAGCAGCTGCAGCCGGCGCGGGAGGAGGGGCCCGCCGCCGAGCAGCGCGTGCTCCCGGGGCGGGTGCGGCCTGGCGCCCCTCGCCAGGCCAGCGCTGCTAGGGCAGTCCAGGAGTGCATCACGCCCCGCCAAAGGTGCCTCAGCAAGATGAACAGAGAGCGCCGCTGTGGGACGCCGACGGCTGTGGGTACCCCACCCCTGGGGCGCAGGGTGCACTGCTGTGCCCTGCTGCATGCTGGTGCTGCACCGCTGTGCCTGTCCCTTGCGCAGAACAGACATTTCAACAGGGTGCCAAGGCGCCTCCAGACAGAGCCAAGGGTGTGCGGTGCGGTGCGCGCGGCAGCGCCCGGCGGATGCGGCGGGAGACCGCGCGCACGCTGCGCCGGGCGCGCCGAGGAGCCTGCCAGAACAGCAGCGGCACAATGCAGCGGCGCGCGCCCCGGCAGCAGCGCTTGAGGTGCGCGCATCGACCAAGTGCACCTCGCCGACTGCTGGCTCCATCGCATCCAACTCTCACACGCCGGTCCCAGCCACTGCTCTGCCGCCTCTGTTTCCGCCCCCTGTGCCCCGTCCGCTGCACAGCAGTGTGCTCCGCCAGCGATGCAGAGAGCAGCCTGACGTGCGGCGCCTGCAGTGCTGCGTCCGTCCCGCCCTGCTGCGCCTGCGCTGCGCACGGTGGGCGAGCGGGCCGACGCCGCGGCGAGGCAGACGCACTGCTGAGCCCCTGCACCGTGGCAGCCTCGCGCGACGTAGGCTGCTCGCCCCGTGCAGCTCCGCCCGTGACCCGACCCTGTCGGGCCCCAGGCGCCCCAGCTGCCACGCCCGGCGCCGAAGCGCAGCGCTGCTGCGCTGGCCGCCGTGGAGGTGTACGGGGCGCACCGGCGCGTGGTGATGCAGTTCCGCACGGTGCGCTCCGCGGCCGACATCCGCACGACAGGCGTTTGCAGAATTTATGGAACCCGCTCATGGTGCCACAGCATGGGCCGAGGTCACGCACCCGCTCTTGTCCGGCTCATGGCCGCTGCGGCGGGCCTGTGAAAGGAAGGCGCGCGAGTCTGCTGCAGCACGACGGTCTTAAGAGCACTGTCGGATGGGGCGGCCACCCCCGGGTGCAGCAGGGGCTTGGGCCGTCCAGGCCCGCCGCAGGCGCCGCGGCCGCCGCTGAGGACGGCCGAGCGCGCGCGCAGGGCTGCCCGCTGCCGAGCGCGGCGCAGGTCGTGGCGCGCCTGCGCGCCTCGAGCGGCGGGCTGACCGCGGCGGCGGTGACGACGAGCGCGCGCCTGTACACCGTGGCCGTGCTGTTCCCGAGCGGGGCGGAGGCCGCGGCGGCGGCCGCGCACCTGCGCGCGAACGCCGCCGCATTCTTTGGGGCGCCGCAGGCGCGGGCTTGCGCTGCATCTGCGCGGGCCGGGCTCGAAAGCACGTGCGGGATTAGTGAAGATGTGGCCTGATCGCCCGTCACGCACTGCCGACTTGCTTGTGCTGCGCCGCGCCTGCCTGGCGCAGACTGTGGCTGGAAGGCCTGCTGCGCGCGCGTGGGTCTCCGCCCGGCAGCGCACCGCCCAGTGGGTGTGCTGAACGGGGCGGAATGCTCCCTCGCTGTACAATGCCTGCCGCAGACGGGTGTGAACTGCGCCGCAGGGCAGCGTCAGGGTCTCCGTGGAGGACAACCGGCGCGCGCCGGCGCCTGCCGCCTTGCCGGCGCCGCCGGCCTTCCCCGCTGTGGCTGAGCCCGGCTGGCGGGGCGGCCTGGCTGCGCCTGCGCGCCCGGCGCCGAGCGCGGCGACCGTGTTCGGTGCGCGCTCAGGCTGGGCCGCGAGGCAGCGTGCTGGCGTCTGGGCTGCACACAGTGAACCATGCGAGTCTGCAGGTGGGCCAGCGCAGTGCCAGCAGGTGTCCAGCCATGCACTCCAGCCGGTGCCGGCGCCCGGCTGACTGTGCAGGAGCCGGGCGCCTGCCAACAGCGCGCCCACTGGCTGTGCGTGCGCACCGGGCCAGCCCGGCCCGTCCGCCGCCCAGGCCAAGTCGGGCGCTGCGGCGTGCGCCAGGGGACCCGCGGAGCATGGTGCCCAGCGCGCACCTGCCGGTGCTGGCGCGCCCGCCTGGCGCGGCGCACACGGCAGGCGCCTGGGCCCCCCGCCCGGCCACCCCGGGGGAAGCGCCCTGGCCGGCGGCTCTGCCCGCGCCCGCAGCTTTCGCGCCCCCGCGCGACCCCCGCACCCGGTAGCAGCCGGGCGCGGCGGCGCAGGCCGTGCGCGCTGCCCTTGCCAGGCGCCCTGGCCCCCTGCCTGGCCCGCTACCTGCGCAACGCCGGCGTGCAGCCACAGGCGGGAGCGAGCGCTGGGGCGGTGGCCGGCGGGGCCGTTTGCAGGCCCGCCCAAGGGCGCTGGGCCGACGGCGAGGCGCCGTGGGGCCGGCCGTGGGCTGCTCATAGCGCTGTGCAGCCTGAGTGGGGAGTGGCACACAGAGCGACCCCCAGGCGGCCGGGGGCGCGCCTCAACCAACCCCCAAGTTCTTGGCCAGCTGGGGGCACAGAGTGCGTGCGGGGCTGTCATGCGACTGTCTCAGCTCCTGGGGCACACAACGCAGGCGGTGCAGCTGCCAGGAGCGATGTACTGGGTCCTGCACATGGACGACGACTGACGGGAGGCGGCGATGCGAGGGCTCGAGGTTGTCGACATGTGTGTGGCGAAGGGTGGTAGCGACATGCGCATCTAGGGGTTTGTATTAATATAGCCTTCGAGCATGCACACCTGTGCTCTGCCTGGGTTCAGGGGCGGGCTGTCAGGACAAACTCTGCATCGCCTGGCCAGGTCACTACCCGGTCGCGCAGGCGCTGTCATGCTGGGAGGTCAGGAAAGGTGGCCCAGACCGGCGCCCGGGAGCAGCAAGGCGGCGGGGCTGCAGCACCCAGATGCGCTGGTGCGCCCTTGCAGGCGCTACATGGCCCAGCGAGCTGCTTACGGGTGTAAGCCGCGCACTGGCGTGCCAGCGCGCAGGCTTTCGGGGGCAGGCAGCAAGCACGCATTTCCTTGCTACACATGGTGTCAGCCGGTGCTATGCTAGCGTCGTTCCGGATGCAGCCTATCACCTGCCTCCTTGCGCACATATGCACGCTAGCCTCATTGCCCTGTCAGAGCTCAGTGTCAAGCATGCGCTGACCCGCTAGCTGTCTGAACGACAATAACACTGGCTGGAGGCTTGTTTTGCGTCTCACGGCACCCCTGCCTCAGTGGGTGCTGCTTGGGCGCCCCACGCCGCAATGCCGCCCAGGCACACGAGCTCTGAATGGCGGACTGAGTGCTGCTAAAGCTGTGGCCTGTGTCATAGGCATTTGCGCCCTGGTGGCAGCCTCTTCGGCTCAGCTGGGCATGCAATAAGGGCGCCTTCTTAGGGTGCCTCGCCCGTAAGTGCAGCACAGGTGAAGCAGAGCCCGTGCGCAGCACGCTGTAGGCATCACGGGTATGGAGCCTGCCGCGTCCTGCCGCGCGCCCCGCGCGTGCAGGCCCCGCGCTACAGGCTGCTGATGCCGTCGCCCAGGTCGTCCCCGCCGCGCGGCAGCGTCGGCACGTTGCGCAGCTGCGGCGAGTGCTTGAGCGCCAGCGTGTAGCCAAAGTGCGGGTACGGGCTGCGCGGCGCGCGGTGTGTCGGCGCGGGGGCGCCGGGCCCGGCAGGCAGGCGCGTGGGGGTGGGGGGAACGGCGCACTTGTAGTACGTGTCCATCTGCTCCGACACGTCCCACTGCTCGCCCGTGGTGGACCGGCCGTGCTTGCGGACCCAGCCGTTGCCAAAGTGGTCCTCGCCCCACCAGCGCTGGTAGCGCTCGCCGCCCGCGTCCACGGTCCACCACTCGCCCTGCGCGCGCGCGCGCTGCTGGCGGGCGGCCCCGCGGGCGCGCAGCGACGGGCGGGAGCGCGGGCGGCCGCGCGCCGTCTTCTCGCCCGCGCCGTCCTTGAAGCTCTCGCGCCACTTGTCGCCCCACTGCTCGTTGCCGCCGCCCTCGAGCAGCCGCTCCGCCCACTGCGCGTTAGCGCGCGCGCGCGTCAGGACGCGCGGCCCGGCGGCCCGGCGCGGGCGGCGTGGCGGGGGCGCGCGCCTTGTCGGTCCACTTGGTGCAGCCGCCGACGCCATCATAGTCCTCGCCCCAGCGCTCGTGCCAGACGTTGACGCCCTCCTTGCCCCACTTGTCCGCGTACTTGTGCGCCTTGCCCATGCTCCAGTAGTGCTCGCCCCACTTCTCCTCCCACTCGTCGCCCTGCGCCGCCGCGTCGCGCTGTTGCGTGCAGCCAGCCGCGGCTATCAAGCGGCCGCCCAGGCAGGGCGGCACGGCCTGCACCCTCCGCGCGTCCCTACGGCGGGGCCGCCCACCTTGGCGTCGTGCGCCCACTTGTGCGCCGAGCGCTCGACCATGGGCTCGCCGTTGCCGGCGTCGAACGCGATCGCCTCGCGCCAGGTCTCGCGCCACGCGGCGCCGTCCGCGCGGCAGCCCGCCTTCTCGGCGCCCATCTCGCGCATGCCCGCCCAGTCGCTGGCCTCCCACCAGCGCTCCTCCCACTCCACCTGCGCCCGCGCGCGCCGCTCGGCCCGTGGTCAGGCGCAGCGCGCAGCCGCGCCCAGGGGGGCCACGGGCGCGCCTTGCCGGACGACGACACGCCGCGCAGGCTGGTCCAGCGCAGCCAGAAGCCGTTCTTGCCGCGCTCCTCGCCGCTGGTGCGCTCCCAGGCGGTGCCGTCCGGCAGCACGCCCGCGCCGTCCTCCATGGCCCGCCCTGCGGCGCGCGCGCCCGGCCTGCGGGCAGGGCCCAGCGCGCGGCGTGCAGGGGCGGCGCGGCGGGCCGCACCCGCCACCGCCGCGCCGGGCGCCGCCGGCGCGGCGCCGCGCGTGGGCGGCTCGAACGCCGTCGTCATCTCCGCGACGGACTCCAGCGGCGGCAGCTCCCGGCCGCGCGCCGCGGCCACATCCAGGGCGTCCTGCGGGCGCGCCCCCGGCTCGCGCGCGCTCAGCGGCGCGTGTGCCGAAGACGCCCCACGACAGCGCGCCTGGGACAGGAAGTCGAAGAAGCCGGGCGGCGGCTCCGCAAACTCCAGCTCCGCCTGGCGGCTGGACGCCTGCGCCGGCGCGGCCTCCGCGCCCCACGCTGCGCCCGGCCCTGCGCGGCGGGCGGGCGGGCTGCAGCAGCGGCCCGGGCGGCAGCGCGGGGGGCCGCGACCGACGCGCGCCTGAGTCGCTGAGCATGCTATCGGTCAGGCCGGCCGCGCGCCCTGGCCGCCGTCGCCGGCGGCGCTCGCGTCCCGGGCAGACGGCGCGCCGGCACGCGCTTCCTGCGGGCGACCCAGGGTCAAGGGGACGGGCTCGCGCTGGGGCGGGGTCGCAGGAGCCGGGGCGCGCCTGCGCCTCCCAGTCCGCGCCCGACGCCTGCATGCCGTCCAGCGCCTGGCCCAGCACGGCGCGGGTGGCCTCCTGCGTGGCCGCCTCGCCGCGCGCCGCCTGGACCGGCCCGGAGCGCCCGGCGTCGGACCAGCCGCGCAGCGGCGGGTGATCACGGGGCGCGGCGCGGCGCGGCGCCGGCGGGGGTTGCGCGCGGGCGCGGACCTGCCGCTGTTGTACAGGGGTGCCGGCCGCGAGGGCGCCCGCTCGCGCGAGCTCTGGAGCGCGGCGCGCGCGGCCTCCAGCGCGGCGGTCTACGCGCCGCGCGCGGGCGTCAGCGCCGCTCGCCGCCGCAGGTGGCGCGCAGTGCGCGGGCGCCTGCTGGCCGCGCGCAGCACTGGCATGCATCACCGGAGGCGCGCACCGCGCGGTTGACGAGCTCCTCCGCCTCAGCCGCGGGCGTCGCGCCGTCCGTCTGCGCCGCGTCGGGCGGCGCCGGCCGCGACTGGAAGGACAGGGCAGGCGTCAGCCGCGCGGCGCCTGACAGGGCAGCGCATGCACGCATCCGTGGTCGCACACCTCAAAGGCGATGATGTCGGAGAGGTACACTGCGTCCGCCTCCTTTTTGGTCACCGCGTGCGGCGCGGCAGGGCCTGCTGGCAGGGCCGGCCGCAACCTGTGCACGCCGAGGGCATAGTTATGCCCCGGGCAGTGCCGCCACGCAGCCAAGTGCCTGCAGAGCGTCAGCGGTCAGGCTCCGAGCGGTCATGCGGGCCGGCGGCAGTGCGACAAGCGTGCCAATGTGCATGCCAAGCAGCAGCGCGCCTGTGTGGCCAGAGTGCGGACTGCATGTGGCAGCCGAGCGCGCCCGGCATAACCTCCGCGACAGCTTCTCGGCTGCGGGGAGCACCTCGCGGCGCGAAATTCACCGAGTCGTCGCAGAGCTGCGAGCGGCCGCTGGGGCCTGTTGGTGAGGCGGGAGCCTGCGAATGCGCCGTCAGCCAGCTGGAAACAAAGGCAAAGTGGATGTCGAGCTCTGGACCACCGGACGGCAAGCTTGGGCGAGCCAAAAAGTGGCCTAGCGAGGGTTTTGCTGCTGCTGAAGGAGGAGCTTGCTCGAGCTTCTTCTCCAAGCTCTGGAGGAGCACTACAAAGCGAGCCCAAACAAATTAAAAACTTCACTGCCAGGCTGTGGCACTCGCCTGCTTGCACCTGGGCTTGCTGAGGCACGTCGTGCACTTGAGCGCCCCGGAGTCTGGGAGCCTGTGCAACCACGCGTCAGACGGGCGTGCACGCCTCTCGTTGCTTGCGAAGCGGCGTGACACGGCTCACAGGTGATGCGCCTGATGACTCGCCGCGATAGCACGCCTGGCGCAGGGGTGCCCAGCTCAGCAGCCTGCACCCTTTTGGGCGAGGAGGCAGGTCGCGCGCGCTCGACGCGGCAGCGCGCGGAGAGGACAATGCGGCCTCGGCGGTCACATGTCACATCTCTCACAGAGACTCTCAATTTTTCTGGCAACTCCTCAAGACTTGGCAAATGCTTGCATGCGTGGGGTAGGGTCCAGGTTCACGCCAACGAGAAGGACCATTCTTGACAGTCCGAAAGCTGCATCGCTGCCTGCTCACTGCCTGCGGACGCCTGGCTGCAACTGCACGTCGCTGGGAAGCAACCGAGCAGGCTGCCCGCACGCCTTACGCGCTGGCACGCCGCTCGCTACAAGCGGTACGCCCTGCAGTGGCAGCGCACCTCGAACGCCACTTAGCTTATCACGCAGTGCTGCGCGCTGCTCGCTGCCACGCGCACCGGAAACGAGAGAACATCCGGTTGCTGCAGCAGCCTGCGCTCGCAGCGCAATCACCAGCGCGCGCGTTGGGAGCGCGCAGGAGCCTCGGACTGCTAAGCGCGGCTCACGTCAAGCACGATAGTGCGTGTTTCAGAAGCAGGTGCGGCCCTCAAAGTCAAGGTATAACGCAGTGCGGCGCTGGGTGTCCCTGTGTGGCACAGGCGTTGCATCTGGGCTTCGTGTTGCGCCATCTTGCAATGCCAAGGCACAAAGGCCGATCCCGGCTGGTGGAGCCCCAGGCTGCGCTCTGTCAAGTGCTTTCGCTGAATGGAGGGCCGCAGGCTGCATCGCGGGTACTAGTCAGGCTGGCCGGCACACGTTGCACATGGCGGTTACGTGCGATATCTCAGCACTGGCGGCCGCGCTCTCCCTCAAACTGCCTGCAGCCTGTGGCCCGTGCAGAGGGCGGGCGCGCCGTGCTGGCGCGTGTGGCAGCCTGGCCAGCGGCAGCGCCAGCCCTGCTGATGCGCTTTGGCAAGGAGCAGGGGCTGCAGATGCAGGCTGCCTGCCTGTCATGCGCTCTGTGGTGTGTGGGGACTGCACGCGCGCGTGCCGGACAGGCTGAGGGGTGCGCGCCGTGCCGCGCAGGCCGCGGGCGCATCCAGGATGGCGCGAGGCGCTGCGCGAGGCCGCGTCGCCGCCCTCGTCGGGCGCCTGGCGCCCGGCGGCTCTGCCGCTGCGCAGGAGGAGGCCGCGCATGAGCTGGCACGCCTGTGCATGGAAGAGGACGCCCGGAACCGGGACTACGTGCGGCAGTGCGGGGGCATCGCGGCGCTGGTCGGGCTGCTGGCGCCCGGCGGCGCTGCCGGCGTGCACCATGAGGCCATCCTGGCGCTGGACTGCCTGTGCTTGGACAGCAGCAAGAATCAGGAGCGCGTGCGGGAGGGCGGGGGCGTCGCTGCGCTGGTCGGCCTGCTGGCGCCCGGCAGCTCTGCGGACGTGCAGCGCATGGCAGCCGGGACGCTGGCAAACCTGTGCCTTCTTGACAGGCCGAGCAGCGACAGCGTGAGGGAGTGCGGGGGCGTCGCGGCGCTGGTCGGCCTGCTGGCGCCCGACGGCTCTGCCGACGTGCAGGAGCAGGCCGCGCGGGCGCTGGGCCACCTGGGCCTCGAGCACAACAATATGAACAAGGACAGCGTGGGGGAGGCCGGGGGCATCGCGGCGCTGGTCGCGCTGCTGGCGCCCGGCGGGTCTGCGGCAGGGAACGAGCAGGCCGCTGGGGCGCTGGCAAACCTGGGCTGCCACCACGCCATCAACCAGGACAGGGCCGGGGAGTGCGGGGGCATCGCCGCGCTGGTCGGCCTGCTCGCGCCCAGCAACCCTCTCCCCGTGAGGGCCGCCGCCGCCGCCGCGCTGAACAACCTGTGCGCCGACTTTCACGCGCGCAACCAGGAGAGCGCGAGGGAGTGCGGGGCCGAAGCGGCGCTGGTCGGGCTGCTGGCGCCCGGCGTCCCTGCCAACGTGGTCAAATTCGCTTCCGCCGCCTTGAACAAGCTCGGGGGGAGCACTTGAGACCCTGCCAGGGAGGGCGGGGGCGGCGCGGCGCCGGCCAGGCTGATGCGCTTGGCGGGCGGCCGGCGGGCCTTTGAACAAGCCACGGGACGGACAACTCAGCCAGCGTGCAGTGCTTATACACAGGGGCGTCAGGTGTTTGCTGCTCGCGCCCGCTCGGCGGCGCAGGCTGGGCGGAGGACAGCGCAGACCCCGATTTGGGGCGCGCGAGGCAAGCAGAGGAGGCTGGCGGGAGGGACCAGCGCGGGCTCGTGCCTGCGGCGGTGCTGCTCTGTCTGACGTGTCGACGCAGGTCGCCCTGGTGGACGATGCACACAGAGCCCGGCGCTGCGAGTGGGGTGGGGCGCTCACAAGTTACGTGCGCCAGGAGCATGCATGATGCGGCGCTGCTTCAGCAAGGGCGGCGGCAGCGCCTGTGGACGGCCGTCAGTCAAAGGCGCTTCAAATGTGCAACACATTGACTCTAAGGCTTATCAAGACAATTTTCCAGCTGCTTGGCTTTGTTTGTGTACATGCGCGCTTGCCCTCATGCAGAGGTTATCTTGTTTTCATGCCGGACTTGCTGTGTAGCTTCTCAAGTGTGCCTTC
>JAABUQ010004739.1_pt1 | contig 22776 bp, 38 predicted proteins | sample 5560001 | NCBI WGS metagenome assembly JAABUQ01 (sample SAMN10711888, study PRJNA513371) | rock metagenome | isolation source: Antarctica rocks | place: Antarctica: Victoria Land, Finger Mt nord | collected 2015-12-18 | reverse complement strand
GCCGTAGCCCAGCTGCCCCTGCAGGTTGCAGCCCCAGGAGAAGACCGCGCCGCCGTCGCTCACCGCCACCGTGTGCCGGTTGGCGGCCGCCACGGCCACCACGCGCGCGCGCAGCGTCGCCACCCTGCACGCATATCCGCTTGTCAGCCATCAGCATGCGAGCAAGCCTTCGGCACCGCTGCACTGAGAAGCCCCGCGCTGCCAAGGCATCCGGAGCCTGCGCCAACCGCGCCGCGCCGCGCCGCGCCGCCACGCGCACGAGCTCCTGCCCCGAGCTGCTGCTGCGAACCGGCCGGGCGTTAGCTGCGCGGCGGCCGGCGCGCGAGCGGGCGGGGGCGCGCCTGCGGGGCGTGGCCTGCGTGTCGGGCGCGGGGTAGCCCAGGCGGCCGTCGCGGTTGCAGCCCCAGGTGTACAACTCACCGCTGGCCAGCGCGGCGGCGGTGTGGTGCTTGGCGGCCGCGACCGCGGCGACCGGCCGCCGCGCCAGGCCGCCCACCGGCCGCGGCGCAATTACCGCGCTCTCACCGCTGTGGATGTGGAACTCCGGGTGGCCTGCGGTGCGGCGCCGGAGGCGCCCGAGTCAGGTTCGTGCCGGCGCCGCCGCGGGTCAGCCTCGGCTGACTCCTGTCCTAACCCGGCGCGTCACAGCTGCCGCATGCCGGTGGCGGATGCAGCGGCACCGGCCGCTCGAGGCGGGCAGGGAGCCGGCTGCCCAAGCAAGCTGGCGCGCCCTGCTGCGCCCGCATGCCACCGGGCCTCCTTGCCAGGGCCCAACCACGGTTTGGGAACTGCCTCCACTCTAGCCCTAACCACGGGCGGCGCGGCCGCACCGAGGCGGCCGCCGCGGCCGAAGCCCCAGGTGAACAGCGTGCCGTCGCGCGCCAGCGCCGCGCTGTGGAACTTGCCGGCCGCCAGCGCGACCACCTCCGCGCCGTGCAGGCCGTCCACGCGCGCGGGCGTCACCTGCTCCCCGCACCCAGTGATAACCCTTGCACGCGACACAGGCTGTGTTGACACGCCACTGCTCGCACACGGCTGCGCGGCTGATGCGCTTGCGGCCCCTGCGTCCGTCGAGCACGTCGAAAGTGAAGCACCCATGCTCAAGCCAGCGCTTGAGGCGCACGGCTGGACGCCAGGGCAGTGGGCAGCGCAGGCTCGGGCCTGGGCTCTACGCAAGCCCGGTTAGGCCTACCCTAACCCCACCATACCCTATCCTGGCGCGCCTGCAGGCCCGTGCCGCCGGTGCCGAGCTGGTAATTGGCGCCGTTGCCGTACGCGTACACCTCGCCCGGCGCGCCCGGCTCCAGGTAGCCCTTCAGCGCCGCCGACAGCAGGTCCAGCGGCGTCCGGCCCTGCGGCCAGGCCCTCTCAGGCTCGCGCAACCCTCTTATTCGCCGCCGACAGCAGGTCCGGCAACGTGCGACCCTGCACGAGAAAGCCCTCAGGCTTTGGCGACCCGCGCGCTTCGCATCGCGGTGCGCGCATAACCAGCGGGAGGCCGCCCTTGCAGGCCCGAGCCAACGCTCTCAGTGAGCCCACGCCCCCACGCGCCGCAGCCGGGGCGCAAGCGGCCTCAGCGGGCCCGCCGCGCACCCGGTGGTCAAGCACGGACAGCTGCGCGCCGGCGTCCAGCAGCAGCGCGGCCGCGCGCAGGTGGCCCCAGTACAGCGCGCGGTGCAGGCCGGTCCTGGCGCGCGCCCGCACGCAGCGTCAGCTGCGGCCCTGAGCGGCAGCAGCAGCGGTCCGGGCCAGCGGCAGACAGCACCTGTCTGCCCGCACTCAGCTGTGCATGGGGGCCATGCTATCCGTGCAAAGGTAACACCCGCCAACGCCCACACGAGACACAAGGCTGGCGCCTGTGGACAGCCCTCACAAGGCCGCACGCAGCCCAACCAGTGTTCGAGCCGCAAGCGTTGCAGTCACTGCCAGGCCCAGCTGGCACAGGCGCACCAGCCCGACTCGCCATCCTGCAGGTCCACCGCTGCGTCGACCTCCAGCAGGTGCTCCACGGTCGGCAGGTGGTTGCGCCACACCTGGCGCCCGGGCCAGCAGGGCGGCGTCACCCGCAGGCTCGGTCCGCGCGGGTCAGCCGCGCGGCTGACTCACCAGCCATAAAGCACGCGCGTTGACCCGCAAACAGTGTGAGGCTACACAAAGCAACGTGTGCAGACGTCACAGGTGCGGAAAAGCCACTGCGCTGCGCATGCTGCCGCGTCGACCACAGCGTTCAAACTGCCACACGCAGGTGACGGGAGGGCCGTTCAGACTGGCAGCAAGGAGTGCGCACCGCCACATGCAGCGCAGACACCTCCGCCCTGTTCAGCCTGTAACATCCACACCACGGACCGCGTCATACTGTGCGCACTGCTGCTCGGTCGGACGCATACATGCTTTAGGTGAGCTTGCGCAGAGAGGAGTCGCGCTGCGCATAAAGCATGGCGCAGGACCGGGAGTGAAACAGTGGTGTCAACACCCGCGAAACCTAGGAAAAGGCGCGCTGCACCTGCTGGCCTCCATCCCAGGCGCCGCCGCTTCAGACACACCCGAGACCGCGCGCGGCGCAGCCATAGCTGCGGGAAGGCGCGGCCTCACACCATGGTAAGCGCTGTGCTACCCTATAAGGCAGCCAGATGCTAACACGGCGTACGCACTGTGGAGGCCCCTCGTCTCCGGCCTGTGCTCAGAATCTTTCCTTGCTCTTTTTCGAGGAAGCGCTGCGTCCCGAGTGCAGAAGGGTATGCGCCCTAAATGCTCTCCAGCACAGCAGCACGAGTCGCAGAGGGGAGAGGCCGTCTGCTGTCCAAGACGCAGAGGAGCGTAGAAAACAGTGCTTATGCCCGAGGTCACACGTGCACAGACGCAGAGGCACTTTGTGGGAGGGTGCGGGCGAGCGGGCACCTAGCTGCCTGAGCCTGGGCAGTGCTCCTGACACGATGAGCTATCTGGTAAGTGTCTATGTCACCCTCGCTGCACAAGCACGTCCTTTGCACAGGCCAAGCTTATGACAGTGCTGCTGCAAGCAGGACGTGGCGAGCGGCGAGCGCGAGCTGAGGTCCTATGGCGCCCCGCAGTCGCAGACGGAACGGGTGCAGCCCTGCTGACTATTGTGAAGTGCTGCACAGCGCCGTTGCCGGCCTCGGCGCCCCAGCCTGGCCTGCGCCAGGTTACACGCGCCGCAGAACACGGTTGCTCGGGGCTGCGCAGGCCACGAAGGAGCTCATTGCAGAAGTGTTCAGGTTGCAGACCGAGGTCACGCGCCTGCGCGGCAGCATCGACCGCCTAGGCGGCCCGCGCGACACCGCGGAGCTGCGCCACAAGGTGTGCACAGCTGGGCAGCAGTGCTCGCAAGTGCTATGGCAGTATGGCACAGAAGACCTTGCATACTTGGCGTGCTGTGCGGCACCCCTGCACACTCTGGTGTGCAGGTGTTTTTTTAAGGCGGGCGCGCCTTACGCGCTGTAGCACTTGCTGTTTCTTAGAGATGAATAGCAATGCCTGCGCTGCTGCAGAGCATTGCGTGCCGTGCGTGAGCATATGCACTTCCTGCTGCCTACTGTCGCACCGAGACGCTGCAAGCACTGATGCCTGTGAGCCGTGGATTGTAGCGTGGTGTCGCAGCAGAAGCAACAGCAACCAACGTATTATGCGTTCGACCTGGCGCAGGTGGGCGCGGATATTGTGCGGCTGCAGAAGGATGCCAAGGGCATCAAGGAGCGCTTGAAGCACGAGCACAGCGAGCACAAAAGCGTGCAGACGACAAAGATCCTCAGCAACTTTGAGGCGCGCCCGGCCGCGCCGCCTGAGGCGGCAGACGGCGCTGGCTGCGTCTGCTTTGCAGGTTAAGGAGTAAGCAGTGGCAGGTCCTCACCGGTTTCCAGGTCCTGACCGGTCACCAAGGCCCAGCTTGTTTATTGTAGGGGCTTCAAATTCTGACACCTGCACTTGGCAGCTCTTTGTTTGCTCACACTTGCTTGTTTGCTCACACTTGCTTGCTTGCTGACACTTGCTTGCTTGCTTGCTCACAGCGTGGAGCGGCCCGTCAGGTCAGTGCTGATGGGCTTAGCAGCCAGCGAGGGTGGGCCAGTGTGGTCGAGCTGGCCGGGTCACCGAGCAGGCCAGGCGCCCGAGCCTGAGCAGGCGCCGCGCGCAGACTGTGCTGAAGGACCTGCAAGCGGCCATGAAGCTGGCGCGCACCAAGGAGGCCGCCAGCCTGCCGCGGCGGCCGCCGGCGGCGGGCGGCGCGGCGGCGGCGGCAGCGTCCGGCGCGGCGCAGGACGCGCTGGAGCGCGGGCGGGCGGCCGAGGGCGACGGGGAGCGCCAGGCGCTGCTGCAGGCGCGCAGCCGTGCCTGTGTTGTCCTCCCGCATGCAAAGTGCCTCGGTCATCATCGAGTGCGGTTGATACATGTATGGATTGATCGACAAAGGCATGCAAACTCACGGTAGAGGCACTTTGAAGAGGGCAGGCTCCAGCACTTATTGGGTGGAGACTTCAGCGACTCTCTTTGCCTGGGACACATGCGAGGCGCTCACGCTCTTCTTCTTGTCTCAGCCGGGTGGTGTTCGGCGAGACGCTTGCATACCTCGCCGTGTGCCCTGGGGCTGACCGCTCCAGCCGCGGCGCCCCTGCCGCAGGAGCAGAAGCAGGCCGGCGGCGCCGCGCTAGAGAACGAGATGAGCTACAACGAGGCGCTGATCGAGGAGCGGGACCAGGGGATCACCGAGATCGCGCAGCAGATCGGCGAGGTCAACGAGATCTTCCAGGCGCGCGCGCGGGGCTTTTGTCCAGGGACCTAGGGTACCAGTGTGACGCGCGCGGGGCCTCGACCTGGGGCCCCAGCGTGTGGCGTGCGTGCTCGGCCGAGGGCCCTAGTGTGGGGTGCGCGTGCTTGGCCTAGGGCCCCAGCGTGTGGCGCGCGGGGCCTCCTCCTAGGGCCCTAGCATGTGGCGCTCGCGGGCTGTTTGCCAGGTCTTTTGATAGCCTGGAGTGTTTCTGCCTGCGCAGGTGCATGCGAGATGCGCTCCAATTGGTGTACAGCTGGCTCTGTGGCCCGCTGTTATGTTTCAGCGTCAATGCGCATGCACGCATGCATCAGTGTGGCCCTGGCGGCTGCATGCAGACAGCCCTCCGCCGGCCCGCAGGGCCCTCCGCGCCTGCCTTGCAGGCATGCCTGTGATCCTTCTTATATGTCGGGTCTCCGTTTTTGTGCCCTATGTGTGAAATACCCTAACGCACCCTATGTGCAATACCCTAGGGCTGTGACCGCGCAGGACCTGGCGGTGCTGGTGAACGACCAGGGCATGATGCTGGACGACATCGAGTCCAACATCACGCGCGCTGCCGACCGCACGGCCGAGGCGGGCGGGCAGCTGCGCGCCGCGGAGCGCAGCCAGCGCGGCGCGCGCAACAAGATGTGCTTCATCCTGCTGGCCGTCAGCGTCGTCCTGGGCGTCATCCTGCTTGTGTCCTTCCTCCCGCACTGACGGGCGGCCCGCGCGCCGTCCTGTCCTGTCCGCTGTCGCCCCAGGCAGGCGGCTCACTGCCGCCCTGCTTGCGTCCTGAGTCGGGATGATTTTGCTGGCTGTGTGGAGCCAGGGAATGCTGATACCATCTCGCAACCTGGGTGCTGCAGTCAGGGCCGCCACGGCCGGCTGCAGCAGGGACAGGCTGCGCCTTGCGTGTTCTGTCAACAGGAAACACTGTGTTGGCTAACACCCTGTTCATGTCTGTGCACCCAGTGCTTGCCGCGCGTCCATGTTCTGTTTCGTCTGAAGTCCCTAGTGGGCCGCTGGGAGACGGGTGTCTCTTGTGGGGGACAGGTGATGCGGTCACAGGTGACCCAGACATGCAGCTTGGGCATATTCACACAGCCTGCTCCTGCAGCATTGCTAGCTAAGCGCGGGGGCAGCTTGTGGTTGGGCTGTAATTGCGAAGGATGAAGTACTGGGCAGGTGAGACTTGAAATGAATAGAAGGATGTGGTGAATAATGGAGAGGGTGCGGGAATAGTGTTGCAGGTGCAGGTTTGTGATGTGGGCGTGCAGCCGGCTACTGCGGTGCTAGGTGAGCAATGCGCTGAAACCTGGGCCGCTTGTCTATGCGACCCAGCCGTGTTTCTTGTCCTATTACCAGGGTTTGCACTTTAAATCCAATGTTTGACGCTGGTCGTGCAAAGCTAGCGAGTGCTCAGACAGGGCGCAGGGCATGCCGCGCTCAGTGTTTGTGCCTTGCGCTGGCCTGCACCGCGCGCGCGCCGGTGCTACGAACCAGGCTGTGAAAGGGACTGTTCTTTGCTACTGCAGCTCGCGCTATGCAACTCTTGTATCTATAGTATCTATTACATATAAGGGCACTCACTGCTCACAAACCAGTCTATGCTACGCAAACAGCACAGTCAGGCGGAGCAACGCTTCGCCAGGGTGCGCCGCCGTGTAGCGCGCAGGAGCGCTCAGCGGTACTGCGGCGCGCACACAGCCCAGTCAGCCAGCTCAGGCGCCCCGTCGCAGCCCCGCGCCGAGCAGGACAGCGCAGCAATGAACGAAGGCCGAGCTCCAAGGCGCGCAGCAGGAAGCGAAGACCAAGCTCCAAGGTGCGCAGCAGTGACCGGAGGCCAAGCTCTGAGGCGCGCGGCCGCGCGCCTTGACAAAGCCGATGTCCTTGGCGTACTCGCGGAAGCACTGCCGGCATATGTTGAGCCCGTACTTGCGGATCAGGCCCCAGTGGTTGGCGCAGATGCGGCTGCGCGGCCGCACACGGCACTCACTGCAAGTTCCCGGTGTCCAGAAGAGCCTGCTGCACAACTGGTGACCGCACACAGCTCTCAGCGCAAGCTCCCGATATCCGGAAGAGCCTGCGGCGCGACGGCGCGCAGGGCGCGCGCGCACCACTGGCGGCCGCCCTTGCCGTGCGTGTTGTTGTGGCTGTCCCATATCTCGGCGAAGCCCATTGCAGAGGTTTGCGCTTTAACCACAGGTCGCGGGGACCTGCGCAAGCACGGCGCTTAGCCTTCAGTGGATGCACGCCGCAGCAACACGTCGTGAAGCAAACACAGGACGCTTTAGACGGACCTTCAAGCGCGAAGGAGGCTCAATCGTTGGGGAGAGAGGCCGGCGGCTTGCGCAGACGCTGCTTGTCTGCCTAGGTCATCAGCCCTAACAAGGGTGCTCTTCGGGCTGACTCAACTCTGCAATCAGGCGCTCTTCGTGTGTGTGGCTGTATAATAAATAGGACGTCTGCTCGCTCCTGACCACTAGCAACACTGACTTGCAAGGCCGGCAAGGAAGGTTGTTGAAGCCTGGACAAGGTTTGAGGACAGGGGGGCTGACAAGGGGTACAGCTGGTGTGCTACTGTGGGTGCACAGATGGACAAGCCGCAGTGCCGGCGTTTTGAAGGAAAAGTGGCGTTAATCACAGCCGCGACAGCGGGCATCGGGCTTGGGATTGCGCACAGGCTGGGCGAGGAAGGCGCCAGGCTGGTCATCTGCTCCCGGAGGCAGGTGAGATGTCCCAGCAGCATCTTGCGTAGCGCCTTTCCTTACCTTACCTGCTCTGTAGCGTAATGCTGCCTCACCAGACATATTGCAGTGGTGGTGGGCGCCTATGCGCTGTGGACAAGCTGTGGGTTGCCTGCTATTATTGCCCGCTGCAAGGTCTGCAAGTCCGTGAAGGATACGAGCTTGCGGGCTGCTAAGTGGGCAGCCAGCAGCCAGGCACTGCTATATCATATGTGTTGGCACATTATGGCTGCTGTGCTCTGGACTTAGGCGCCGTGCCACGTGACAGCAGCTTGCCCGCAGAAGTGCTGGCAAAACACTCGGGTGCTTTTGCTGCGGCTCCACCGCTTTGTTACACACTGGTTCACATAGTAAGAGCGGTGTGCCGCAGTCCAAACGGACGGGGCGGTGCCTGACAAGTGCCGCAGTACTGAGGCAGCTGCCTGCAGTGCACTAGGCGCGCTGGCAGACCTGGGGTGCCTGGCGCCTGGAGTGCGACAGCTTGGGCTGGCTAGACGCACGTACAGGGGCAGGCGCGCAGGCTGCTTGTGTGATTAAGGCCTAGCACAAGTAGCCAGCGAACTTAACACCGGGGTCACCAAGCCGCGGCACAGCAGCGCGCCTCGGCGCGCGCACACCACCTATGCGGCTACTCGGCTGGCACGTGGCGATCATACTTGCGCGCGCGCTGCCGCGTGTGCCCTGATCCAGCTGCGGGCGCGCAGGCAAACGTGGACGAGGCGCTGCGCGACCTGCGCGCGCGCGGCATTGAGGCGGTCGGCTGCGCCGCGCATGTCGGCGCGCCGGCAGACCTGGAGCGGCTGGCGGCGCTCGCGCGCGACAGCTTCGGCCGCGTGGACGCGCTCGTGTCCAACGCGGCGGTCAACCCGGCGGCGGGGCTCATCTTGGACATGCCCAACTCGGCGATCGTTAAGGTGCTGGACATCAACGTGAAGGCCGCGATCACGCTCTGCCGCGCCGTGCGGCCGCTCATGCGCGAGGCGCGCGCTCCTGCCCTGCATCCCTGCGCCGGACAGCCGCCCGGGCTCGCAGGACGCGTGCTCTGTGTGCGGCATAGAGCTCAGTGGTATCCATGCTCCTGGCCCCTGAAGGGCTGGCGGCGGCGGGCTTCTTTTGACAGGCGCTGTGTCCCTGATCGTCGCCATGCAGATGGATGGGTGCCCCTGCGCCTGAGGTCCAAATGGTTGTCCAGTCTCGCTCCATTGCATGCTCGGAGTTCGCTCGCATGCGGCTGCTCGGCAGCGCCGCCCTGCAGCGAGGCAGCCCCGAAGCCGGCGCGCGCCGCGGCGCGCAGGGCGGCAGCATCGTATTTGTCAGCTCGTACACCGCATACCGCGCGGAGGCGCCGATCGCGCTGTACGCGGTCAGCAAGACCGCGCTCGTCGCGCTGTCCAAGGCGCTCGCGGAGGAGCTCGGCCCGGCCGGCATCCGGGTCAACTGCGTCGCGCCGGGCGCGCCCGCGGCCGCCCCGGCACCGGCCCCCGACTGCCCTGCCGCGCGGCCTGCCTGCCGGGCGTGCGCGTGCTGGTCAGGCTGGCCGTGGGCCCCTTGCGACGCGCCAGACGTGCCTGCCGCAGCTCTCAGGTTTTCCAATCTGGCGTGTTGTGCTCCATGAAAAACAAGCGTGAGGTACTATAGGCGCGGTGGCGCACCAAGCCCATCCTTGTTATCGAGCGCCTCGTTGCACCGTTGCACCGATATGCGACAGGGCGTGAAGCGAAGTCGGGCGCCGGCTCACGCGCGCGCGCGCGCAGGCACGGTGCCGACCAAGTTCGCGGCCGCGCTGGTGGAGACGCCGGCGATGGCGGACGCGAGCCGCGCGCGCACGTTCCTGGGCCGCCTGGGCACGCCGGGCGACATGGCGGCCGCGGTCGCGTACCTGGCGTCGGCCGACGCGGCGTACGTGACCGGCGAGACGCTCGTCGTGGCCGGCGGCATGCACAGCCGCTTGTAGCGCAGCCGCTTGTAGCGCCGCGCAGCGCGGCGGGCCGCCGGCGGCAAGCTGTGAGGTGGTCAGGCCAGGCAGGTGTGATGAGGCGCTGTCCCATTAACGTGAAGTCGGGCCTGGGCGGGCTGATCAGTGCGGCGGCTGCCGCTGCATACCAGGCGGTAGGACAGCGCATGGCATTGTTTGGCTTTGGAAGGAGGCAGACGCGGCTGGCTGTGGCACGGGCGGCGGACGCATGCATATTCGGTGTTGGCACCTTCTCCCAGCGGCGAGCCACAGGTGTATGCATGCGGTGGCCGGTCTGGCCACCGCGCTTGCAGACCTTATAGGGCCTTTTGTGATGCCATGTGCGACATCTGGCCGTGGCCGGCGGCGTGCACTGTCACACTTTTAAGCTCACTTCATGTTTCACTTCAAGGGTAGGCAGCAGTCCTGCCAGGCTCGAGCACTGCTGAGCAGTGTCTGACACTTGAAAATGTAGGAGCACTGGGGAAAGCACAGGGCAAGGTAGTGTGTTGCAGAGACATGGCTCGTGGACACTGGGTAGGTGTTGTGCCAAACACTAACATGCAATCCAGGCATTTGCTGCGCATGCATCTACAGTGACCGCCTCGATGTGTCAGGCAACAGCATTGCTCCGGAGACGCACACACACGTACACAAAGAATGCACAGCACCTACTGCCATGTCACGACTACTCGCCTGAACATGCACGCGGAATTGCCAGACTTTAGGCACAGACTAATGAAGTGGCAGGCGACCCTTGGACAAGCTAATGTGGTCGCACAGGCGCGCTAGTGAAGGAGCTAGCTATAACGCATCGGCCGGCGACATGCTCGGCAAACCTCTCTATCTCCGGGAAGCGGAGCAGAGCTTGTCGCGCGCACCACCGTAAAAAAGGGAACCTGCCTGAATTGGACCTAGATGAAATGAGCGGAGCATGCCTGACAAGCATGCGCGCGGGCATGTACCACAGGACCCTCGCACCTGACTACACCGCGGCCCCGAGAGTGCCTTGGTCAGTGCTTGGCGCCCTGGAGCGCGCTCACCAACGCCGCGCCCAGGCCGAGGGCAGAGGTGGGCCCCTGGCCGGAGATGAGCTCGCGGTCGCGCACGACATGCGGAAACAGCGGCCAGCTGACCTGGACGGCCGCGCCCGCCTGGCGCAGCATCGTCTCCGCCTGCACGCCCGTGTGCACTCTTCATCAGCTGCGGGCTGCAACGCGCGCACCATGGACGCCGTGCAAATCTGTAAAAGGCCGACCTGCTGATGGAGGTGGCCAATGTTGTAGCAGCGTTTACAATGTGTCGGCATGTACTAGTGTGGCAGGCGTTATGATGCGTAGCCAATCAAGAGTGTGCAGGAAGTCAGCAGATCACGCTGGCAAGAGGCCACCCGAGCAGAGCAGACGCCGGGTGGGGCCTGATCACGCTTGCGACTGCATGCCGTAACGGACGTGTCTGTGCCTGCAGCTAACGCCAGACATGCCCGGCCAGTGCAGTGCTCGGGCTTCACACGCTCAGGCGCTTGTGATGGAGTTTCAGCACGCCCAGCGGCCAGGGCTGGGGCAGCCTCCCGGCTGCCCATGCACCGCTCAGCATGCACCGCTCGGCATGCACCGCTCGGCATGCCCGACATGCACCGCTCGGCATGCCCGGCATGCACCACTCAGCATGCCCGGTGTGCGCCGCGCGGCCGGGCGCGCCTTGGGCACCGTGTCCCACCACAGCAGGTCGTTCAGCTTCTCCTCCAGGTTGGAGTAGACGGTCAGCTTGTACCCCGCGTACGCCCACGGCTGCCCGGGCGCGGCCTGGCGCGCGCGCAGGGTCAGCCGCTCTGCTGCTGTGCATGCAGCAGGCTGCCTGTTTAGGCCATTGTCTCTCTGCACGGTGCCAGGTGTCACATGTACATATATTGTCACTGCAACAGCTCTGCTTGTAGGCCAGCTTCATACAGACACGCCGTGATGCGTGCACAGGCAGACGTGCAGTGACTGACCACGTCATGATGAGTAGCATCTGCTCTGTCTCTGCATGCCCCATGGTGCTTGGCGGCGCGCCTCCTTGGCAGACAGCAGGGCGATGGGTGCGTGGCAGATGATGGCGGTGGGCCGCTGCGCGCGGTGGAAGTGCAGCAGGATGCGGCCCAGGCCCTTGTCATCCTTCAGGTCCTCCAGCGGCGCATGGCCTGCATCCCGCCTCTTCAGAGTGCAAGACTGTCTGTATTGTGACACAGCCGCTGCTCGTCACAGGCTGGCATGGTCTTGCTCGCAGTTTGTCAAGTGAGAACGCAGCAGTACCATATTGCACATGTTTCTTGCGGTCAGGGCTGCTGCATCACTCGCATCATGGAAATAATGTGTGGGGTCAACCATAAGCGGAAAGTGAAAGGGTGATACAAGAAAGAGGCGAGTTTGAGAACTGGTTGCGCAAGTCCAGTCACTGCTTCCACGCACAGGAGGCGCCTGGCGCAGCGCGCACCGCCCGGCAGGAAGACGCCCGCGTACTGGCCCAGCTCCGCGTCGGAGATGTCGGCGTAGCGGCGCGGGCTGCGAAAGTTGCTGCTCTCCGCGACTTGCGCCAGCAGCTTCTGCTGCCTGGCCAGCTCGCCCCAGCTGGGCAGGAACCAGATGTTGGACAGGCTCATGGGGTCGATCGCGGGCACGGAGCCGTTGGGGTTGGCAAACTGCGGGGGCGCGCCGCGGCTTACATACACAGCTGGACATGTTGCCTGCTTTGGCCACAAACGCTGCAGGCAAGCGCATGCATAGTTGAAACACCTGCTTCCATTGTCAGTGTTGCAGGAAAATAAATGAGACGCAGTGTGAACAGCAACTCACGAGTCCGCGTCTATCTGTGAGCAGGACCTGGCTCTGAACACGCTACACGCACAAGCGGAGCGCACCTCCACATCATAGCCGGCAGCCACTAGCTTGCCCAGAGGCTGCGTGAGCTCCTTCAGGAAGCAACCGGTCTTCTGCTTCCTACCACTCTGCAGCCTGTGCAAAACACAAGACACGATGTGATGTTGATGCTTGCATGCAGTCCATACTCTGGTTTGGTAAGGCAGACACATGACGAACTTCGGTAGAAGCGGGATGCCGCACGTAACATAGTCCACGCCGGAGAGCCCGATGAGGACCCGCCCCTTTGACATTGCGTTGAGTTTCGTGCACTGCGCGCCACTGCAGTACTTAGCGCCAGGAGCACTCTTGTTTTTACTTGTATAGACTCATTCACATCTTCATAACACTTTTACTCTGCAAGACTACGTCAATATGCCGTATAACTCGCATGGTGGTTTGAACATGCATTCTCATACCTGCTCTGCTGCTGGCGCTGAGTACGAGTCTTCCGCAAGCTGTAAGCTGTCCTCGTAGTTTGCTAGTGCACAGAGATGTTCCAGGCTTGTCCTACTCGTACTTGAAGAACAAGCAGCAGGCCTTGGTGAAAAGGAACAAGAGAGCTGTGCTGGAAAGGAGTCAGAACGGTGGTGGGAGTCAGGAGGAGCTGATATCTATCTGCAGTGCCTGGACGCTCACGCAAGCATCCGTTGGGACTCGATCGAGCCCGCTGTGCGCATGCCCCCTGGGGCCGCCCCTCGTTCGGGCGATGGTGAACGTGGGCCTGCGCGGCTACTTGTGGGAGCGGAAGAGCGTCCAGCACAAGGTCTGTGCTCGGTTCAGGGCAGCAGAAAGGCACCTGCGCCTTCTGCACAGCTGCACCTCCAGTGCTTATGCCTTGCCTGGTTGCTGCGCTCTACACTGGCCAGAAAACGAGCAGTCTGATACCTCACAAAGGTGCTGATGGGCTTCATATAGTATGAAGCACCGACAGTGCTCCAACTTGCGACGTAGGTTGCGCGGGAGCTGTGGAGCCTGGATGGCGCGACGTACGGCGCATACCGCGCGTTTGTTGCGCACGCCAAGGAGCACGGCTTCCCCGACGTGGCGCTGGCTGCGTTGGCGCGCAGCGCGACAGATCATGTGACAGTGGAGCGCTCGGAACGCACAGCTGGCTCAGCTGCACCAGCGCACAGCGGGCTGGTCGGCCAGCCGGTGCCGACATATGGCTTTGCAGGCGCGGCCAGTGGTGCCGTGCTCTCGTTCTCAAATAAGTGCTAAAGCTGCAGAGGGGCCGCGCCCTGTGCCAGTCCATGCTTCTGCAGCTGACAGGTTTGCACCTCGGCAGGCCAGTGCCACAGCTGTGTTTGCGCTGACAACCTGAGTTGGCGTCTCAAATGAGTGTGCAGCACTGCTCGCGCGCTTTCCCAGACGCCAGGGTTGTGACAGAGCTAGCTCGTGGTCATTGTCTGGTCCTTGCGACAGCATCAACACTGACCCACCGCGCCTTATGACTACTCTCCTCAGGCGCTTGGCAACGGGAGCATGATATTTGAAGCGGCACGGCCGCTGGCAGGCATGAAGCACATCTTCGACGACGGCCGGGCGCGCGCGACCGTGCTGCGCTTCGGCCGGCTGAGCTCGGAGCTGCTGGCCTGGGGCGCGGCTGACGGCACTGTGCGCGTGGCCATGCTCGGCGACGCGCCGCGCCTGCTCCACGTCCGTCCTTCCCCTCCTGCAGCCCGCCCCAAGCCGTGCAATATGCCAGCCCTGACCCTGGCCCCAGATGCGCACGCCGCTCCCGCGGCTGTGCAGCCAAGCGCAGACCCGTACCCGTTTCACATATCACGTCCTGGACATGGCCATGGGCGTATGTGGAAAATGTAAATGGTGAGTACCTCCTGCCGCAGCGCCGGGCACCTGACTGCGTCTGCAGGCGCACAGCACAGCGACTGTGTCAAGCTTGCAGCTCTTCTGCAATGCACTGTGTAACGAGCGCCTAATCATGCCGGCCCTTCAAACCACAACCGCCGCTGCGCAGGTCCTCAGGGTGCCCCAGCCTGCGCCACAGCAGTCCGACGGCAAGGCGCCGGCACCCGCGCCTGGGTCGAGCGGGAGGAGCGCGCAGGCACGGCCCGGGGTATTATGGGGGGGCTGCATCTCATGCGCATGCAGGGACCATGTGTGGCTGCCGCCGCAGCATGCAGCGGGTGTCAGTGCGCGTATTTTGCCCAGTCGACGGCACCGCTCCTACTTGAGAACTATTTTCAACTGGTGTGCTAGTGTCCACCAGTGCGTGCCAGCGCACTGCTGTGACAGTGGCATGCCTGCAGGCTGGCGCCGGGCAGGGCATGCGCGCCGACAGCGCCGGCAGCGCGCCGGCTGTGACGGACCTCGACTGGGGAATGGACAATGACCGGCTGCTGGCCGCCGCGGAGGATGGCAGCATCTGCGTCTGGCTGATCGACAGTGGGCAGCTGGTGTGCGCCAGGGCCGCGCAGGCAGTCACCCAGAAGCTGCAGTGAAACCCTTTTTAGAGTTGGATCGTGATGCAGCGTGTGCCACACGCACGTAGTGCGCGTCTGTCAAGACTTGAAAGAGCATGTGGAGGGGACACGTCCACTGTGGCTGAGCTGACTGCAGACCGCCCTGCGCAGTCCGTGAGCATGCCGCAAGCGCGCATCTCTGCATGTGAGCTGCCTTGGTGCCGTGGCACAAGTCACGCCGCGCTCACCGGGGCCTTGAGCGCGGCGCGCCGCTCGCGCGCGCGCCGCTGACGAGCGTCCGCTGCCGGGCGGCGCGCAGCTGCGGGTGCTGCGCGCCGATGGCCCCGCGCGCTGCGCCGCATTCCACCAGGTCAACCAGAACCTGGCGCTGGTGGGCACGGCGGCCGGCGACGTCGCCGCGTACAACCTCAACATCGGCAAGGCTACTAAGGCGCGCCCGGGGTCGCCGCGCGGGCCTGCTCTGCATGCGCGCGCTGTTTCATAGCGCGCATCGTCGCGCGCGAGGACGCAAAGTGCCCTTGTTTGGGTTTTGCATCACTGGTGAGTGCTACGGGCGGGCATGCCGTCGCATCTTTTCGTGATCTGGGTCCGCTGTATGACACTCTTGGCTGTTCGGCGTCATGCAGACAGGGGTATACCGGCGTGCAACGGTATACCGGCGTGCACAGGACCGGGCGCGGCTGCCGGGCGGCGGCGCCGCGACCGCGCTGGCCGCCACACCAACGTTGCTCTTCGTGGCGGACGCGCGGGGCCACGTGCACACGCTGCGCTGCGAGATTCGCGCCGGCGCGCTGTACGGCCTGGTGCACCTGGCGCGCAGGCGCGCCCATAGCGAGGGTTGCTATGAGGGCAGGCCGCGTGCGCAGACCGACTGTGTCGCAGACATGGTCTGCATGCTGAAGCAGGCGCTAGCAACAGGTTGTGATAATGCAATGGCGCACAAAAAGCGTGGAGCCCTGGGCGCGTCTGCCGCTCTGCCTACCCTGGCACTGTGATTACATCGCTGGTTCTATCCTGACAGCAAATGGTGTATCGCACTGAGAACAGCCCTTGGTCTTGGTCTTGGCTCCCTGACAGCAGCGCGTGCTGTGCTGCGCAGCGTGCTGCCGGCCGACGCGCGCCCGGCGCCGGTGGTGAGTTTGCAGCGCGTGGCCTATGCGGCATGGGCGCGCGGACCGACGCTGCTCTCCCTGGCCGCCGACGGCTGGCTCTGCTTCTACAGGCGCGCATGCGGACTTTTGCTGGGCGCCTCGTGGGCGTTGCGCGACAGAAGCGCCTGCAGAACGCCACAAGCTAGCCAGAACCAAGGGCGTTTGGCAAGATCACTTGCAATGGACGAAGCCCCAGCATTTCAGGCTGACTTCGCAAATCCCGACGCCTACGAGCTGGCCTGCTGTCGCGTGCACGTTGACCACGCGGACGGCCAGCAAGCAGGCTCCTCTACTCCGCTGCGCCTCACCCCTCTTCCGCTGCGTCTTCCGCGGATAGAGAGGTGCAGAGGTGTGAAGTTGAGAGTGATGTAGTGGGCTAGATTGTGTGAACATGCTGGTCGTTCGCGTGCCTGACCTGACCGCGGCAGCAGGCCAGCTCGTAGGCGCTGGGATTTCGAACTTGGCAAACAAGTCCCGTGGGGCGTCGTCCATCGCAAGTGATTTCGCCAGACGCGCTTGGCTCTGGCTAGCTTGTGAGCTGCAAACGCTTCCCTGAAGCGCGGCGTGCATAAGCGAGGGCGGGCCAACGCGGCGGGCCACGCCAGGGCGCTCGTTACTCGGAGCGCAGGAACGCGCTCGCGGCTGCCGGACAGGCGAGAGCAGCACCCGCGACCTCAGCAGGGGGCGGTGCTGGGCGTGAGCCCCGTGCAGGGCAGGCGCGCCCGGGCCGCGGGGACGCGGCCAGGCGCAGAGGCGCGGGCGACCGGCCCTAGGCGCCGCGCAGGGTGCCGGAAGGATACTCTACCATAAACCCAACCCTAACCCGCGCAGGGTGCCGGACGGCGCGGGCCGCGCGGAGTCGCTCGCGGCGGCGCAGCTGCCGGAGGGCGCGCGCGGGTCGCGCGCGGCGCTGTGCCCGCCGGCGTCCGCGGGCGAGCGGGAGTATGTGGCCGCCGGTGCGCGCGACGGCGGCGTGGTCGTCTGGGACGCGTCGCGGGCCGGTCAGCCGCCGATTGTCGTCAACAAGCTGCAGGCGCGAGCATACCGTGCTGGGTGCCTGCAGGCCTGGCGGTTGCTCACACAGAGTGGCCTCAGGTCGCTCGGCGCGTGGCGCGCTGATTCGTGCGGAATAACCTCGGTAGTCGACAGGACAGGACGGTCAGCGTCTGCAGTCATGCCGCATGCGTATGTTGTGCACGCTGGTCGAAGTCAAACTCTTGTGACCCCGCATGCGTGTATTGTGTACGCTGTAGCGGTCAAATGAACTCTTGTGACACCCAGGGCCATGCCGCGCCCGTACTGGACGTCGGCTGGAGCTTTGACGGCCAGCTGCTGGCATCGGCCGACGCCGACGGTATGGTCATCGTCTGGCGTCGCGAGCGGCCTGCGCACGTGACGTAGGGGCGGGGGATCATGCGGGCGGCCGATGGCTACGCGCGCTCTGCGACAGCTGGCTATCATCAGCACAGGCTTGGCTATGGCTGCGATGAGCGCTTGGCAGCTGCATATGGAATGAACTTGCAGTGACATGGCCCGCCGCACAGGCAGAGCATACATGCAGACAAGGCTGCGCGTGGGTTGGTTTGTGAGCAGGCGCACCGATGTGCGTGCGCCTGCCAGCTCGCTCCTAATGCAGCCGGCCGGCGGGGAGGGGGAGGGGCATGCTTTTAGTGTCGTATGCAAACATGCATGAGAACTGCACTTGAAATTAGAGGGAAGTTCTCCACCTGTACAGTGTGCATGGAGGGGGTGTGTGTGTCGCCGGTCATGTTTGTGACAAACAGTTTGTGAAACTGCCGTGTTGGTTGGTGTTACAGTAGGTGTGGAGTTCCGCCGATCATGTATATTCTCGGGATGTGCTGTTGTAGGCTAGCTCTGCCTGCCATGCCTGATGGCCGTCGGCGTGTTTGAAGGCATAGAGGTTCTGACTGCGTTGGACATTCCCCTAGAGTATGGTCAGCCGCTGCAGCTGCATGGCCTGCTCCTCACCACAGTGTACCTGGAAGACGTTGGACTTGTGGGGTAGGCCGTGCTCACCCGTCCGCGCAGTCCATCTCATGTGAGCTGGCAAGTCGCTCACACCTGAGCGGGCGCACTGCAGACTGCCGCGATCACCAGGGAGCCTGCGCAGCAGCCAGCAGGTGAGCAGAAGCGCCGCAGCGGTAACGCTCCTGCCGTTGCCGAAGCACACACTGGTCACAGCTGATTTGCGTGCATGTGTGAAGCAGGATGGGTTGGCAGCCAGCGGGGAGCCGCGTGATGCCCCCGCTGCGCGCGCCGAGCGGGCCAGCGCGCCCGACCTTGAGGTGGACGCCGAGGAGGCGGCCGCGCTGGCGGCGCTGGGCCTGCCCACGGCCTTTGGCGCGCAGCCGGTGCGCCGCAGCCCCCTGCGGCACGCAAGTAAATTGCTCCCTTCAAGTTCCTCCCTTCAAGCTGCGGCACCCGGCTTGGTTGCTGTAGACAAGCCTCATGCCTTGAGCCGGCTGCGCGGGCAGGTCCGGCAGAAGCGCAGGCAGGCCAGGCAGCGGGCCAGCCCGGGCGGCAGCCAGCTCGTCGCCGAGGCGGCCTCGCAGTCGGAGCCCGCCGACCCGCCGAGCGCTGCCGGCGGCGCACTGCGCGCCCCGGAGAGCGCGGCGCTGCGCAGCTGCGAGCCCGCCGCGCGCCGCTCAGGCAGCGGCGGCGACGTTGGGGAGGCGCCCGCCGCGTACGGCCTGCCGGGCAGCGGCGCGGCCGACGGCGCGCTGACGTGCGCTGAGGAGGCCGCCAGCAGCGCCCGCTCGGGGGAGGAGGGCGCCGATGTACCGGCTGGCGAGGGTGGCCATGGCGCCGGCGCCTTGGAGTGGCCTGCGCTGGCGCGGCCGGAGCAGTGGCAGCAGGCGTACGACTACGCCAGCGGCCACCTCTACTACTACCGCGAGGCCACGCAGGCGCGGCCGCGCCAACGCCAGTGTGCGCGCCCGGCGCCGCGGCGCCCGTGCGGCCTCGCAGCGCAGGCGTCGCCACCGCGCACATGCAGCCCACCGCCGGCCTGCCTGCGGATGCGCGCGCTGGGCGGCGCATGCTCTGTCATTGCCTTTCTGCACATGCGTATGCACCTCCGGCGCGGCCTGTCAGCCCTACCCTAACCCTGCCTGACCCTGCGCTCGGGGCATCAGGAGACGCAGTGGCATGTGCCGGAAGAGGGCTATGTGCCCATGCCGGGCATGGACGGCGCCTGGCCTGAAGAGGCGGCCTCAGCCGCGGCTGCTGTCGCTGAGGGTGGCGCAGCTGCCGCAACCCCGCAGCCAGCCGATTGCAAGCCCGCGCCCGACGGGGCCTCTGCCGCATGGGCAGCTGCGGATGGCATAGGCGAGTGCGCGCCGAGCGCCTTGCAAGCCCTGCCAGACGCGGCCGAGGCGCGCGGCGCGCTGGCGGCCGACGCGCGCGCGCACGCCGCGCCGGCCAGGCGGGCTGAGCGGGGCGTGGCGGAGGCGCGGGCGCCGGACACGGGGGCGGAGCCGGCGAGGCATGCAGACCAGCAGGCGCCGCCAGGGGGTACAGGCGCCAGGCGTCCGCTGCATGGCTTCGATGCGAGCGCGCCTGACGCAGCGCAGAGGCCGATACTTGGTGAGCGTGAACAGCGGGCGCCCGATGTGGGGCTCGGAGTGCAGGCGGATGCGGCCAGCGAGCAGTCGCCGGGGGGCGTGGCGTCACCGCGTGCAGACAGTGGCGCGGCCTTCGGGTTGGCGCCTGCCACGGCAGCGCAGCTATGCGGCCCCAGCTGCGCCACAGCAAGCCGTTGCGGCAGCGGAGGCGCGCACGATAGCCTTGCCGGCGACCACGCGGTGTGCGATGCTGCTGATGGCGCCGCGGGCGACGCCCGCGCCCTGGACGGCGACAGTGCTGCTGCGGCGGGCGGCGGCGACGGGGCCTGCCGCAGGGCGGGGGGCGTGCGCGAGGAGGCAGGGCTTGGTGGCGGGGCTTTTGGCGAGGCGGGCGGCGAGCAGCGCGCAGAGGGCCGGGCCGGCGACGGTGCCTGTGGCAGGCTGGGCGGCGGGCGGCGCATGGAGACCACGGGCCTGCTGCCAGCGGGCTTCCTGGCCCTGGGGGCGGCCGCGCCGCTGCCGGGCGCCCACATGCGCTTCGAGTCGTCCGGCTCGGACGCCGCGTCCGCCGCGGCCTCAGACGCCGCCGCGGCCGCGGCGGGCAGCGGCGCTGCGGACGAGGCCGCGACTGGCGCGCCCTCGGCTGGCGCGGAGCTGCGGTCCGGTTCCGGAATTGACTCGAGCACGGCCGCCGCGGCGCTGGCCGGGGTTCTCGCGGCCGAGGCGCCGCTGCTGGCGCCGCGCGGCGCGGCCGAGGCGGCCGCGCCGCCGGACGAGCCGGCGGCGGCGGCAGGTGGCCGCGGCGCATGTGCTGCGCGCGCGGTTGTGCGTTGGCCGACCGTCAGCCAGCGCGCCCGCCTGGAGGCGCGCCCGCCAGACCGCCGACCACTGACGCACCTTTTGAACGCTGTGCGCAAGCGGCTGCGCGTGGCTCATTCATGCATAGCCCACATGGTAATGTATGCAGCGGCGTAACCTTGGTGCTGCCCGGGCGTGAGAACCAGCTTCCACCTACGGCATCACTGTGGTTGTGGACAGAGTAACTGGATTTCTGTCTCGCCCAAGCGCCGAGGCATGCCTAGCCCAGACGCGTGTAGCTCAATTTGCAGGAGCAGCGCTGTCGCCCTGGCAGCGCAGCGGGCCCGCCTGCGCCCGCGCCGCCGACGCGCCGCGGCGCGCGGCGCGCCAGGTGCCCGCCGAGCTGGTAAAGTACTGGATGCAGCGCTACAGCCTGTGGTCGCGCTACGACGCGGGCGTGCGCATGGACGCCGAGGCCTGGTTCTCCGCCACGCCGGAGGTCGTCGCCGCGCACCACGCGCGTGCGCGCCCGCTCAGTCACCAGCCCATAGACTCCTGGGGGCGCGCGCATGGGCGCCAAGGCCCGGCATTTTGCCGTGCCTGAGGCCGTCGCCGTGCCACACGCGCGCGCGCCCTGCCCTCCCAGCCATGATATGGTGTGGCGGCAGGTGATGGTACATGAGCAGGGCGCACACGCCCGTGTGGCTGCGTATGGTGCGGTGCGGACGTCCCCAACGATGCCACAGGCACCCCAGCCCGTTCTAGCGACAATGCAATAATTTGCACATGTGTGGCACGACACGCCTCGGTGGGTGGTGCCAGGGCATCTCGTCATGATGATACATATCCTGTGTCGAAATATTTTTGTGTGCTGGGCGGCGCAGGCCGGTTGGCGGGGCAGCTGGTGGTGGACGCGTTCACGGGCGCGGGAGGCAACGCGGTGCAGCTGGCGGCCGCGTGTGGCGCAGTGCTCGGGCTGGACACGAGCGCGGCGCGCCTGGCGGCGGCCGCGCACAATGCTGCGCTGTACGGCGTCGCGCAGCGCCTGGACCTGATTGTGTGCGATGCGCTGTCGGTGCTGCCGCGCCTGCGCCAGGCGCGGGCTGTGTTAGGGTTCCAGTCCCTTAGGGATTCAAACCCTGTGCGAATGCAGCCCTGGCATGTAACTGGTCTTGTCTGTGGTGCTGCAGGGCATGGCCGCTTGCCCGGGCCTGCCTGCAGCTGGTGCGCCGACAGCACCGCCATGCCTGGGCAAGGCGCTGCGTGCCCTGCCGGTGCATGCAGGCGGGTGCAATGCAGCCGTATATACACTGAGCCAGCCTCCCCCAGCCTTAAGCGCACTGCGCGTCTCACCTTCAGCGCTCACCTGCCTGATGCGCAGCTTGCTGTCACGTGCAGGCGGACGCTGTGTTCATGTCGCCGCCTTGGGGCGGCCCGGCGTATGCCGCCGCGGGCGGCGGCTTCGCCGTCGCAGGCGACCTGGGCGGGCTGGGCGTCGGCCTGACGGAGCTGCTGGCCGCCGGGCGCGGCGCGCTGGGCCCGGGCGGCCGCGGCGTCGCGGTGTTCCTCCCGCGCAACGCGCTGCTGGCGCAGGTGGCGCGCTGCTCGCTGCGCGCGGGCCGCTGCCTGAATTGGCTGCTTGTGGCTGAGGCAGTGTGGTGGTGCACAGCACACCAGACCCTGGAGCAGCACACGGTCTAAGGTAACGGAAATAGTGTAGTCATAAACTCGTGGACAGTTCTTCAGTGTGTCGAAGGGTGGCATGTCAAAGGGCGGCATGTCGAAGGGCGGTAGACGATGGGTCAACTAAGGCACTGCAGGTTTTTCATATTTTCTTCCATTCTTTGTGCATCAGCTGGTCTGGGCTCGCCAAGCGACTGCCGCGCGCCTGGCGCGGCAGGTCACCGCAGCGGCGCTGCCCGGGGAGCGCTGCGAGGTGGAGCGCTGCGTGCTCAACGGCCGCCTCAAGGCGGTCACCGGTTACTTTGGCGCTCTGGCTGCCACAGTCGCAGAGGCGGGCAGCGGGAGCCCGTCGGACGGCACAGTGGCTTCACAGCGGCCTGAGGAGTCCGGCGGCGGCTCGTGAGGCGCTCGAAGTGCTAGCGCGAAGCACTGATGAACCCTCTTTGCGCTGTGCGATCTGCTATGTTGATACCATTGGAACACATTCGGTGTTGCTCTGCACCACATGCTTGAAATGGCCAAGCTGCCGGCACGTCCTAATCCTTAATGCTTGGCCACTCTCCCCACACCTATCCACGTCGCTGTGCATTCTATACAAGCACAGTGTGCTATACATGTGCACAGGTAAGCACTCACTTCGTCATATCATACATGTACATCACATGAAAAGCATTACGCCCGGTGTCGTCCAGCGAGCAAGCATCTACGGCTCTACTACCTGGCGCATGCGCAGAGAGGACGCCTCACATC
>JAABUQ010004738.1_pt1 | contig 22779 bp, 19 predicted proteins | sample 5560001 | NCBI WGS metagenome assembly JAABUQ01 (sample SAMN10711888, study PRJNA513371) | rock metagenome | isolation source: Antarctica rocks | place: Antarctica: Victoria Land, Finger Mt nord | collected 2015-12-18 | reverse complement strand
TCCTGCGCACGCTCTCTCGGACCACGTCGGGCCCCGCCTTGATCGATGCCGTCGTCCAGCTCGCACATCCCGCCGTCCCCATCCCCGGCTGAGTCCCCCTCCGGGGCGCTAATCAGTTACGGGCATCCCGCATCACCGCCTCGAGCTCGGCGGCCTTGCGCCCCAGGAACGCATCGTTCCGGGCCGCCAGCACGGAGCGGAGGCCGTAATGGACCCAGAGGAAGCCGGCGGCCAGCGAGGCCGCCAGCACCAGGCTCGACCAGAGCGTTAATTTGCCCCGCAGGCCCAGCGGCCTACTCTTCCCGGAGGACATAGCCGACCCCCCGCAGCGTGTGGATGAGCGGCCGGCCGAAGCCCTTGTCGACCTTGTTCCGCAGCCGGTTGATGTGGACATCGACCACGTTGGTCAGCCCATCGAATTCATAGTTCCAGACGTGCTCCTGGATCATGGCCCGGCTGACCACCTGCCCGGCAGATCGCATGAGGTAATGCAGCAGGGTGAATTGCTTGGACGACAGCTCGATCCGCCGCCCGGACCGCTCGACGGCGTGGCTGGCCGGGTCGAGCGACAGGTCGCCGACCCGCAACACCGACGGCGGGGCCTCGGTGCCGCGTCGGAGCACGACCCGGATCCGGGCGAGCAGCTCGGCGAAGGAGAAGGGCTTGACCAGGTAATCGTCGGCCCCGGCGTCGAGCCCCTGGACGCGGTCGTCCACGGTACCCTTCGCCGTGAGGAAGATGGCCGGCGTCTGGATCCCCTTCGCCCGCAGCCGGCCGAGCACATCGAGCCCGTCCCGCCCGGGGAGCATCCGGTCGAGGATCAGCAGGTCGTAGACGCCCGACGCGGCGTACTCGTAGCCGCGAAGGCCGTCCGCCACCAGGTCCACGGCATAACCGTGCTCGGCCAGGCCCTGTTCGAGATACGGCCCCATATCCGGGTTGTCCTCGACGACCAGAACACGCATCGGCATCGGCCCATCGAGATCGGGACGTCTTGGAACATCGGCCCATTCTAAGGTCGGCCCCCGCCGCGACATCGAGGATTACACAACTGCCATCTCCGGGCCATCGGCCCGTCATGATCGGAGGATAGACTGACCCCGATCGAACACGGCCCGAGGAGGATTTTCCATGAGGCGGACGGGCGACCCGGAGGATCGACGGCGGGCGTTCACGCTGATCGAGCTGCTGGTGGTGATCGCCATCATCGCCGTGCTGATCGGCCTGCTCCTGCCCGCCGTGCAGGCGGCCCGCGAGGCGGCACGGCGGGCCCAATGCGTCAACAACCTGAAGCAGATCGGCCTGGCCCTCCACAACTACGACGGCAGTCACCAGACCTTCCCATCGGGGTATGTGTCGCGGTTCGACGCCTCGGGCAACGACACCGGCCCCGGCTGGGGCTGGGCCGCGATGCTGCTGCCGCAATTCGAGCAGACGCCGCTCTTCAACGCCATCAACTTCAGCCTCGCCATCGAGGACCCGACGAACCTGACGGGCCGGCTGCCGGGCGTGAACAACTTCCTCTGCCCGTCGGATACCACGGCCGCCTACTGGGCGGTGCGCCGCGACGCCGCGACCGGGGCCCCCCGGCAGGACATCTGTCAGGTCTCGCCGTCGAACTACATCGGCATGTATGGCAACGGCGAGCCGGGACCGAGCGGCGACGGGGTCTTCTTCCGCAACGGCAAGGTCGGCCTCCGCGACATCACCGACGGCACCGCCCAGACCCTCGCCGTCGGCGAGCGGTCGCACCGGCTCGGCGAGGCCACCTGGGTCGGATCGGTCACCGACGCCATCATGTTCCCCACCGACAATGACGACATCGGCCGCTATCGGACCGAGACCAGCTCCGGGATGGTGCTCGGCCACGTCGGCGAGGGCGTCGGCCCCGGCGACCGGCGGGGGGACGTCAACCAGTTCTACAGCCTGCACTCCGGCGGCGGCGTCAACTTCCTGTTCGCCGACGGCCACGTCTCCTTCCTCAGATCCACGATCAGCTATCAGACGTACAAGGCACTCGCCACGCGTGCCGGCGGCGAGGTGGTTTCCGGCGAATTCTGACCGCGGGGCAAGACTCATGCGACGGACGAGCATCCTGGCGGCGACGCTCCTCATCTCGGCCATCGGCTGCGGCGAGGGCCGAGAGGACGAGGAGTCGGTGCCGATCGACAAGCTGCCGCCGGCCGCCCTGAAGGCGGCCCGGGACCGGCTCCCTGGCGTCAAGTTCGCCACGGCTTGGAAGGAGAAGAAGGACGGCCAGGACGCCTATGAAATCCGCGGCAAGACCAAGGAGGGGAAGGTCCGGGACGCGAGGGTGACGGCGGACGGCAAGGTGCTGGAGGTCGATTGATCCGTCGGTCGTCTCGGGCCGACGACCGGCCCTGCGGCGGAGACGACCGACGGCACACTCATCGGCGGAGCACGTCCCGCACCCGGCCGCCGGCCCTCCGGCTCGGCGAGTCGAGGCCGGCAAGGTCGGGAGCGGCCGGCGGTCGCCCGCGACGGCTCACCTCGGGGCGGGGTCGGCCCCGGCTCTCGGGGCGGGGCGGTCGGCGTGGTGGTCCTGGATCTCCTTGAGGGCCACCTCGCGGTTCAGCTCCTCGTCGCGGGCGATGGAGACGACGCCGAGGTTCCCCCGCGCGTGGTCGCGGAGCTTCCGGTACCGGGCCCCCGGCGGTGCCGGGGCGGCGGGCGGCACGCTCCGGGTCGCGTCCGGGTCGGGTGTCGCGACGGCCGCCTCGAGCGCCGCGCGGGCCGACGGGTCGCGACCCCCTCCGCCATCGACGACCCCCCGGCCGCCGTGCCGAAAGCCGGCCGGCCGCCCGGCTCGGCTCGGCTCGGCTCGGCTTTGCTCAGCCGACGGGCTGGGCGAGTCGCAGCAGGGTCTGCGGCTCGGCGAGGCGGACCGACGGGGCCGCGGCGATCTTGTCGCGGCCCTTCGAGCGGGCCTCGGACAGCGCGGCGGCCGAGGCGGACCTCAGCGACGAGGCGTCGGCCGCGTGGTCGGGGAAGGTGCCCGCACCGACCGAGACGGTCAGGACCGGCATCCGCGTCGTCGGCACGCCCGCCGCGGCGACCGCGGAGCGGATCGACTCGGAGATCACCAGCGCGCTGGCGGCCGAGGCGCCGGGCAGGACGGCGACCAGCCGGCCGTCGTCGAGCCGCGCGATCAGGTCGCTCGACCTCAGGGTCCGCGCGATCGCCTGCCCGACCGTCCGGATCGCATCGCCAGCGATCTCCGCCCCGTGCGTCTCGCGGATCGCCGCCAGGCGATCCACCGAGATCGAGAGGAGGGAGATCGGCTCGCCCCGGCGGTCGGCCAGCGCCAGGGCGTAGGTCAGGAACGACTCGAGGAAGGCCGCGTTGGGCAGCCCGGTCAGCCCGTCGTGGGTCGGGCTCGAGCCGGGCGTCGTCGCGAGCGGCTGGGAGTGGGCGTCGACCACGCCGGGGTCGGCGGCGGCGGCCAGGACGGCGAGGGTCGCCAGCCGGCGGTGCCGCTCGGCGCCGATGGGGCGGGGGCCCTGCAGGACGATCCGGAGGGTCCCCCGCCCCTGGCCCCCGCAGCGGAGCGGGACCTCGATCGTGGTGGTCGTCGTCCCGGGCCCGGTGGGGGTCGCCGTCGCGGGCCGGTCCTCGTCCGACGAGCCGGCCTTGGCCAGCGTCGGCGGCCAGGTGGCGACCCGACGGGGGCCCCAGCCGCGGTCGCGGAGCAGCTCGACCCGGAGGACGCCCGAGCCCGACGCCTTGTGGGCCAGCCGGACCAGCGCCTCCTCCAGCTCGCCGGGCCCGGTCGCCTCGGCGGCCGTCGCGGCGAACTCGTCCAGCGCGGCGTCGGGGGCGATGCCCCGGCGCATCGACCAGAGGGCCAGGGCCGTGACGATCCGGGTCGGCAGCGACGGGATCGCCTCGGCCCGGTCGCGGGCGGCGGGGGGCAGGGCGGGCGGGCGGGAAGGGCTGGACATGGGGCATCCTCCTTAACAGGACCGGGACCGGTTCCCGGCGACGGGAAAGACCGCCCCGCCATCGGGACGGCCGGGCCGGGTCGCCTTCGCGCGATCGGCGCAGCCAACCCTAGGTCGCGTTCTCGATTCCGGGCGGATCGGACTTGCGGGATCGCGGCGTCGGGGGCAAGATGCCGGCCGCGCCGCCCATCCGATCGCGATGGCGGGCCGCGACGGGCCGACGGGCCCGCACCTCGCCGCCGCCCCCTCGACCCGCCCGTCCCCGGCCCCGGCTCGTGGTCGGTCGCCCTTCCTCCCGGCGAGGTTCGTCCCATGCGGATGCCTGACAGGCGGATCTTCCTGGCCCGGATCGCGGCGGCCCTCCTCGCCGGCCAGGCGCTGCCGGGCTGCGCCACGATGTTCCCGGCCCCCGCCACCCCCAACCCGCTGCCGGTCCCCTCGGCCGAGTTCGAGACGGTCTGGATGGCCTGCGTCACCGTCCTGGACGACTACTTCAGGATCGCTAGCGAGAACCGCCTCCAGCGCAAGATCGTCACGGAGCCGACGATCGGCGCCACGCTCGTCGAGCCGTGGAGCGGCGACTCGGTCGGCGTCTACGAGCGGCTCGAGTCGAGCCTCCAGACGATCCGCCGGTTCGCGATCGTGAGCGTGAACCCGACCGCCACCGGCACCTTCGCCGTGAAGGTCGAGGTCTACAAGGAGCTCGAAGACCTGACCCGGCCCGAGAAGCAGGCCGCCGGCCGCGCCGTCTTCGACAACGAGTACCCGGTCAATCGCGCCCGCGAGATCGTCGGCCCGATCCCCGTGCCCAACGGCTGGATCCCCCGCGGCCGCGACCCCAAGCTCGAGCAGGCGATCCTCGCCAAGATCAAGGACAAGCTCTTCCTCTGATCGCGGGCGATCCGGCCCGGCCCGTCGCGGTCGGGCCCGCGGGCGTCGCCCCCTTCCCTGGGGGCGGGCCGCCTGCGACGGCAGGGCGGCCGGCGGACGCGGGCGCGCAGGGGGGCACGGCCCGTCGTGCGGTCGGCTCGCGGATCGATCTCGGGGAACGTCCAGCGTCTTCGCCGGTGGCGGGGCGATGCCCCGCGACGCCCATCAGTAGGCGTTGAAGGTCCAGTAGGCCCCGGCGCCGGCGATCCCGACGAAGCGGATCGTCGGGTCGAGCAGGGCCGAGCGGTGGGCGGACGAGGCCATCCACATCGAGCCAATCGTGCCGTAACTGCCCATCGCGCAGTTCTGGCGGCGGGCCGGCCCCATCACGAAGTGGCCCATCCCGCGCGAGCTCTGGTGCCCGTTGTTCACGGCCGCCCAGCTCGCGAGGTTCGGGTCGTAGCCGACGGCGGGCAGGCCGTACTGGGCCCGCGTCGCGTTCAGCCAGTTGGTGAACCCGTACGGGTCGCCCGCCGGGGCGACGGCGACGGGAGCCGCGACCGGGGCGGCCGGCTGGGCGACCGCGGGCTGCGTGACGACCGTCGTCGGCTGGACCGCGACGGGCTGCGCATTCGCCGGCTGGTTCGGCTCGACGCGGACCACACCCTGGGCCCGCGCGGCGGTGGCCATCAGGCCCATCGCGGCGAGGACGGGCAGGGCACGGCGGACGTTCCGAATGACGTTTCGCTGGACCAAGATTCCGACTCCCTGGAGGTGACACCGGGGCGGCGACCGCTCCGTCACGGTCGCATCTCGTGGGCGGGAATCCCGAAATTCCCTTCGATCAAGGGATCGGCCTCCCGCATCGCCCGCGGCGGTTTGCCAAGATGGGATTGTTCCGACGGAATTGCAACACCTTTTTGCGGATCGACCATCCGCGGCCCGGCCACCCGTGTATCACTCGCCCGGCGCTTCTTGCCCGCGCCGACACGCCGCGTAAGGCCGCCGCGAGAGCGTCCAGCACGACGGATCGTTATCCGTGAGGGATCGAGACCTCTCGCGTGGCCCGATGATTCATCGCAATGTGCATGAATTTTAATGTTTGATCGGGGCGCATGGGTCGCCCGGGCCGGTCGGGGCCGGTCGGGGCCGGTCGTCGACGTCGTCCCGCGGAAAATAAGGGGTTTGAGCGGGGTTTGACGCCGGAGCGGTCAAACCGGAACGAGCCCGAACACCTCGACGCGGACTCCCGCCGCGTCGTGGACGATCGGCGCGACGTCGGGCCGGTCGATCCCGGCGGCGGCGACGAGGGTCTCGTCGAGCGACTCGATCACGGCCGGCTGGAGCGGGTACGCGTCGTGCCGGACCTGCCCGCGCCAGAGCCGTCCGCCGCGGGCCGAATCGAGCCGATAACGCTCGGCGAGAAAATGGTCGATCGAGCCCGGGACGGCCTTCGCCGCCGGCCCGACCGCCCGCGCCCGGACCCGCGACGCCGCGGGGAGGGGCCCGGGGCGGATCCGCCGCGAGGTATAGGTGAGGGTCGGCCAGGCGCCCTCCCGGGCGTCGACCGCGACCGACATCCGGGCGTGATGGTACGGCAGGCCGAACCGCGACCGGGCGACGGCGACGGCGACCGGGCTCGCCGCGTCGAGGCTGAAGAACCAGACCCCCGGGTCGCGCCCCTCCCGCCGGACGTACGTCCGCACGTTGGTCTCGTGGAAGTTGGAGAGCCCGGGGAGGCTGGGCAGGCGGCGCGGCCGGACGCCCCGCATCGCGAACGGCACGAGGCCGACGGAGGCGCGGGCCTCGAAGGTGTTGACCTCGAGCCCGTCAGGCAGGAGGGCCTGGAGTGCCTCGGCCAGGACGCTCCGGTGGGCGAACAGGAGATGCCGCCACTCCTGGTCCATCACGGCGCGGCCGGCGGGGTCGATCGGGGGGATTGGGTTCACGAGCGTCTCCGTCGACCGGGGAGCCCGAGGGGTCAGGCGCCGTCGCGATGGGCGGGGGCGGCGACGCCGTGGCCGTTGGCGTGGCCGTTCGCGGCCCCGGCGTGCCCGGCCTCGACCTTGCGCCGGTCGGCGAACCAGGGGTAGATCGACGGCAGGACCAGGAGGGTCAGGAGGGTCGAGGTGACGAGCCCGCCGATGACGACCGTCGCCAGCGGCCGCTGGATCTCCGCGCCCGGGGTGGTCGAGAGCGCCATCGGGATGAACCCGAACCCGGCGACCAGGGCGGTCATGAGCACCGGGCGGAGCCGGACCATCGCCGCCTCCTCGGCCGCGGCGTGGGGCTCGACCCCGTCGAGCCGGAGGTGCTCGACGGCGCTGACCCAGACCAGGCCGTTCAGGACCGCGACGCCGAAGAGCGCGATGAACCCGACGCCCGCCGAGATCGAGAACGGCAGCCCGCGGGCTGCCAGGGCGAAGATCCCGCCGGTGGCGGCCATCGGGACGGCGAGGAAGATCAGGGCGGCCAGCCGGACCGAGCCGAGCGTTATATAGAGGAGCAGGCCGATCAGGGCCAAGGCCAGCGGGACGACGATCAGGAGCCGGTGGGTGGCCGTCCGGAGGTGCTCGAACTGGCCGCCCCAGCGGAGGATGTAGCTGGCGGGGAGCTTCACCTCGCGGTCGATGGCCGCCTGGGCCTCGGCGACGAACCCGGCGATGTCGCGGCCCCGGACGTTCGCCCCGACCACGGCCCGGCGCTGGACGTTCTCGCGCTCGATCTCGTTGGGGCCCTCCTCGAGCGCCACGTCGGCGAGGTCGCGGATCGAGATCGCGCGGCCGGAGGGGTCGGCGATCCGGATCTGCTCGATCCGGGCCGCGTCATTGCGCCACGAGGCGGGCAGGCGGACCTGGATCGGGCTGCGGACCTGCCCCTCGAAGACGGTGCCGACGGTCGTCCCCCCGAGCGCGGCGACGGCGTCGAGGACGTCGGACGCCTTGATCCCGTACCGGGCGAGCTGCTCGCGGCGGACCGCGATCCTCAGCATCGGCAGCCGACCGGCGCTGGGGGACTTCAGGTCCTGCGCCCCGGGGACCTTCGCCAGGACGCGCTCGACGTCGGCGGCGAGTCGCCTCAGCTCGTCGAGGTCGGGGCCGTAGATCAGGGCGGCGACGTCGCTCTTGACGCCCGCCACCAGCTCGTTGACCCGCATCTCGATCGGCTGGCTGAAGCCGAACTTCACGCCGGGGACGTTCTCCGAGAGGGCCTTGTCCATCTCCTCGATCAGGCCGTCGCGGGTCAGGCCGTCGCGCCACTCGGACTGCGGCCTCAGCATCGTCCAGACGTCGGTCTGGTGGACGCCCATCACGTCGTTGGCGATCTCCGGGCGGCCGGTCTTGCAGTAGACCATCCGGACCTCGGGGATCGCCTTGAGGATGGTCTCGATCTGGGTCGACGCCGGGACGGCCCCCTCCAGCGACGCGGAGGGGAGCCGGACCGCCTCGATCAGCAGGTCCCCCTCGTTGAGCCGGGGCATGAACTCGCCGCCGAGGTTCAGGGCGACCGGGATGCTCACCCCGACCAGCGCCAGGGCCAGCGCCACGGCGACGACGGGTCGGGCGACCACGGCGTCGAGCAACGGCCGGTAGGCCCACTTCACGGCCCGGATCAGCCAGACGTCCTTCTCCTCGGCGCGGTCCTTGAGGAAGAGCGAGGCGAGCACCGGCATCACCGTCAGCGACAGGACCATCGACCCGGCCAGGGCGAAGATCACCGTCAGGGCCATCGGCCGGAAGAGCTTCCCCTCGGTCCCCTGCAGCGCCAGGATCGGCAGGTAGACGATGGCGATGATCAGCTCGCCGAACATCGTCGGCCGGCGGACCTCGACGGCGGCGTCGCGGATGATCTCGAGCTTGGGCCGAGAGCCCCCCTCGTGGCCGAGCCGGCGGACGCAGTTCTCGATCATGATCACGCTCGAGTCGACGATCAGGCCGAAGTCGATCGCCCCCAAGCTCATCAGGCTGGCCGTGACCCCGGTGGCGAGCATCGTGGTCGAGGCCGTCATCATCGCCAGCGGGATCGCCAGGGCCACGATCAGCCCGCCCCGGATGTTCCCCAGCAGCAGCAGGAGGATCACGACGACCAGGCCGCCCCCCTCGGCCAGGTTCTTCAGGACCGTGTGCAGCGTCTGATCGATCAGGTGCGACCGGTCGTAGAGCGGGACGATCTCGATCCCCTCCCGCGCCAGGTCGGGCTTGAGCCGGGCGAGCTCCTCCTTGACGTGCCCGACGACGCGCCGCGAGTTCTCGCCGATGAGCATCATGACCAGGGCGGTGACCGCCTCCCCCCGGCCGTCCTTGGTCACGAGCCCGGCGCGGATCATCGGGGCGGGGTGGACCCGCGCCACGTCGGCGATCGTGACCGGGACGCCGTTCCGCTCGTCGACGACGATCGCGGCGATGTCGCCGGTCGACCGCGCCTGGCTGACCCCACGGATGTACCGGGCCTCGCCCTCGTGGACGAGGTAGCCACCGCCGACGTTGGCGTTGTTCGACCGCAGCGCGTCGAAGACCGCCGTCATCGAGAGCCGGTAGGCGTTGAGCTTCTCCGGGTCGACCTCGACCTGGAACGTCTTGAGCTCGCCGCCGTGCGAGTTGATCTCGGTGACGCCCGGCACCCCCCGGAGCTGGTAAGAGATGAACCAGTCGAGCTTCGTCCGCAGGGCCATCGGGGTCAGCGCCCGGCCCTTCTCGTCGTCCGTCGCCTTCACCTGGAACTGGTAGATCTCCCCCAGCGCCGTGGAGATCGGCCCGAGCATCGGCGTGCCGTACCCCTTGGGGACCGCCTCGGCCGCGCGGGCGAGCCGCTCGCTGACGAGCTGCCGGGCCCGGTACAGGTCGGTCCCCTCGCGGAAGACGATGGTCACGACCGAGATCCCGAACTTCGAGATCGAGCGGATCTGCTCGACGTTGGGCAGGCCGCTCATCGCCCCCTCGACCGGGAACGAGAGGAACGTCTCGACCTCCATCGGGCTGAGCGCGGGGGACTCGGTGATCACCTGCACCTGGATGTTGGTCAGGTCCGGCACCGCGTCGATCGGCAGGTTCAGCGCCGAGTAGATCCCCAGGCCGGCGACGAGCACGGCCATCGCGAGGACCAGGAACCGATTCTTGAGCGAGCCTTCGATGAGGGCGTTGAGCATGGCGGGTCGTCTCGGGGCGGTTGAGTCGGCGGGATGGCTCGGGTCACGATCGCGACGGCGGGGCGGGCAGGCGGGCGGCCGAGGGCGGGGCGTCCGCCGGGGCGATCGGGGGCCCCGGCGGACCCGGCCCGATGCGGGGTGGACCCGGATCGGCGCCCCGTCCCCCGCGACCGTCCCGGGCGGACGGGCCGTCGGGGGCCCGGGGGCTCGTTACTCTTCCGACTCATTCTGGAGGACGAGCTCGCTCTTGAGGGCGAATGCGCCGGCGAGGACCACGGCTTCGCCCTCGCGGAGCCCCGACTCGATCGGCCGACGGCCGCCGACCTCGGGCCCGGCGACGACCGGGGAGAAGGTGAACATTCCGGCGCCCTTCCCGGGCCGGAAGACGCCGGCCTTGCCCTCGATCTCGACCACCGACCCGGCCGGGACGGTCAGAGCCCTGGCCTTCTCGGGCGCATCCAGGGCGATCCGGACGAACATCCCCGGGCGGAGGACCCCCTCGGGGTTCGGCATCTCGGCCAGGATGCCGACGGTCCGGGTCGCCGGGTCGACCTCCTGGCCGACGTAGATGACCGTCGCCGTGAACGTCCGGCCGGGATAGGCCACGGCGGTGACCCGGATCGTCGGCGTCCCCATCGCGAGCAGCCCGACCTTCGACTCGGGCACGTTGGCCGTCACGCGGACCGCGGTCAGGTCGGCCAGCGTGAACATCGAGTCCGTCGGCTCGACCCGCTGCGACGGCACGGCGGACCGCGCGACGATCGTCCCGTCGAATGGCGCGACGATCGGGTAGGCGGTCACGTCCTCGTACTCGCCGGGCGTGGTCCCCGCGGCCGCGGCGTTCGGGGCGAGCACCCGGACCATGTCCTCGGCGACGCCGAGGATCCGGAGCCGCTGGGCCGCGTCGATCACCTCGGCCTCCCGGCCGCGGACCGCCTGCTCGGCGACCCGGGCCTGCTGGGTCGCGTCGAACCGGACCTGCTCGAGCGTCGCCTCGAACCGCGCCTGCTTCCCCTCGCGGGTGTGCCTCGAGAGGAAGACGGGGTGCTCGCCGACGAGCCCCTTGCGGCCGAGGTCGGCCTGCTTCTCCTCCTCGTGCGAGGCGATCTCGAAGTCGGCGTACGAGCCGAGCAGGTCGCCCCGGAACGTGCCGAGGAGCTTGTTGCGGAAGGTCTGCTCGAGCTCGCGGGCGGGGGTGTCCTTGCGGAGCAGGGGGATCAGGGCCTCGACGTTGACCGCGACCTCGCGCTTCCAGCCGTCCTCGACCCGCGCCGTGGCCAGCTCGCGCTGGCGGGCGCGGAGGTTCAGCCGGGCGGTGCCCACGTCGGGGCTGTCGAGGGTGACGAGCGTCTCGCCCGCCTTGACCTTCCGGCCGAGCGTCGCGACGACCGACCGGACCACGCCGAGGACCCTGGGCCGGATCTCGACCCGCCGGTCCCCGTTGGCCGAGACCTGGCCCGAGACGCCGACCTCGGTCGCGACCTCATCGAGGCGGGCCGGCCCGACCTCGATGGCCGCCTCCTTCAGCTTCCCCGCGGGGAGAAGCACGGTCGTCTTCTTGTCGAACGCGGGCTCGCCCGGGCTCGCCGCGGGCGCATCGGCGGTCGACGCCGCGATCGTCGCCGCGCGCCACCTCGGGACCAGCACGACGACGGCGGCGATCGCGCCGATGGCGACGACCGCGGCCAGGGTCCACGCCCTGGAAAAGGACCGTCCGACGGGTTGGGTACTCATGAACTCGCCTCCTAGGCCCGACGCCGGACCCGGCCGATAGCCGGGCGGGCAGACGCGGGGCCGTCTCTCGTTGGGGTCGTCCGGATCGCAGATGGATTGGGGGAGACGACGATGACCGACGGCGAGCCCTCGGGCCGCGGGGAGCGGTGAGGGTCGTCGGTCCCGCGACGAGATCGAGGGCGGGATCAGCAGGTCCAGCGCCGGAGCAGGCAGGAGAGGGAGGCGTGGGGCGCAAACGTCGCGCAGAAGGCGAGGACCGAAGGGGGGCCGGCCCGGGTCATCTCGGGCGCATCGGCGGCGACCGGCAGGAGGGCGAACAGCGTCAAGAGGTGGGGGACGACCGCGTCGAGGGCACGCCCCGACCCCTGGACGAGCACGGGCGGCCCGGCCTCGATCGTCGGCGCATCCCACCCGGCCACATGGGCGTGCAGCGCGGCCCCGTCGCCGGGCCCGCTCAGGTCGGAGGGCCCGAAGGCCGGCAGGAACCAGTGCCAGTGGAAGAGCGCCACGTCCTGCGCCGCCGTGGCGTCCGGGTGCCAGCGGAGCAGGTGGTCGTGGTGCTCGCAGACCTCGCCCGGCGCGTCGTGATGGCGGACGTTGTGGTAGTCCGGCTGCGGCATCGGGACGCGGACCACCCCGAGGATCAGCAGGGCGATCCCGAGGCGACCGATCCGAAGCTGGGCCGAACGACCGCCGAGGCGCATGCGATCACCCGAATCTCGACTCGCGGACGACACTCCTCTCATTATTGATCCCGCGAGTGCGGCGTCAAGCGCAGGGCGAATTTCGGGGCCTCCCCTCCAACACGCTCAGGGCCGATCCCCGGCAATGGCGAGGATTGACAGGGAATGCCACGAAGTGCTAAGCTCCGGACGGAGGCAAGTCTCATGAACATGACCAGCATGAATATCTCGCTCCCCGAGGCCCTCAAGCGATTCGTCGAGGATCAGGTCAGCGGGGGCGGATACAGCACCGTCAGCGAATACCTGAGAGAGTTGATCCGTCAGGCCCAGCGGAGGCAAGAAGACGAGGCGAGGGACGCCAAGCTCGTCGCGGGCTTGCAGAGCCCCACCAGCGAGATGAAGCCCGAGGATTGGGCGGCGCTCCGGGGACGGATCCTGGAGCGGAGCTCGGAACTCCGCGACCGGTGACGCCCCGTCGGATCATCAAGGCCGACCTGGCCTATGCCGACCTGGTCGAGCAGGCCGAATATCTCCGGCAGCGGGACCCCGGTATCGCGCTTGAGGTTCCTCGACGCGGCCGAGGCGACGTTCGGCCGGCTCGCGGTCACGCCCGGGATCGGGGAGCCAGTCGAGACGAGAGACCCCCTCGTGCGGGGCCTCCGCTGCTCATCCATCTCGGGCTTCCCGAATCATCTGATCTTCTATTATCGGTCGTCCGACGACGAGATGGTCGTCGTCCGTGTCCTCCACGGCGCACGCGATCTTGGCCGGATCTTCGAGGACTGAAAAGACCTCGGGCCCGAGCGAACGGCCCCGAGTCGACCGGGCCCTTCCGAGGGCCGCCCGCGGCAGCACCGTCCCGTCGTCCTCGATCTCGATCGGCACGAGCTTGCCCACGATGACCAGCCCGATCCCGGCTCCCCCTGCCTGGAAGCCCCGCGCCGTCGCGGGCCGACCGCCGAAGCCGAAGGACCGCTCGATGCTCGCCGTCGCCCCGATGATGCCGACGGCGCTGGGGATCGCGGCGGGGGTCCTGGCGGATCGGTTCGGGCCGACGGGGTGGGGGACCTGGGCCTGGGGGGTGCTGGCGGCCGCCGGGGTGGTGATGGCGATGGTCGAGTGCCGGGCCGGGTGGAGGACCCTGGTCGGCATCCCCGTCGCGTTCTTCGGGATCGGCGGGGCCTGGCATCACGCGAGTTGGTCCGACCTCGCCGCCGACGACCTGGCGCGGGGAGTCGCGGCGGGGAGCGAGCCGAGGCCGGCCTGGCTCCGCGGCGCGGTCGTCGAGACGCCGATCCATCGGCCCGACCCCGAGCGGCCGGGGGGGCAGGGGCGGACGCGGACCGTCGTGGCCGTCACCGGGGCCTGCGACGGCCGCGACTGGCGACGCGCCTCGGGCCGGGTCGCCGTCTGGATCGGCGGGGATCGGTCCGACCTCGAACCGGGCCGTCCCGTCGAGCTGGCCGGGTCGCTCGGGCCGATCGAGGGGCCGCTGAACCCGGGCGAGCGCGACGCCCGCGACTCGTGGCGGGCCGAGGGGGTCCGGCTCCGGCTGGTGATCGACTCCCCCTCGGGCGTCTGGGCCGACCCGGCGGGGGCCGCCTGGCCGTGGACGGACCGGCTCGGCCGGGCCCGGGCCTGGAGCCATCGACGGCTGGTCGAGGGGCTCGACCCGTCGGTCGCCCCGCTGGCCTCGGCGCTGCTGCTCGGGCGTCGCGAGGGCGTCGACCCCGACCTCACCGACGCCTTCAACGTGACGGGGACGACCCACCTGCTGGCGATCTCGGGCCTGCACCTCCAGGCGCTCGCCATGATGCTCTGGCTGGCCTTCCGGTTGGCCGGCGTCGGCCGAAGGAAGGCGACCTGGGCCGTGATGCTCGCCTCGACGGCCTACGCCGTCCTGGTCGGGCTCGCCCCGTCGGTCGCCCGGTCGCTGGCGATGACGCTCGTCGCCTGCATCGTCACGCTGATCGACCGTCGGCCTCGGCCCGCGAACATGCTGGCGATCGCGGCGGTGGTCACGCTCTGGCTCAACCCGGCCCACCTGTTCGACGCGGGCTGTCAGCTCTCGTTCCTCGCCGTCGCCGCGATCTTCTGGGCAGTCCCGGCGACCCTCGGGCGGCTCCGGCCCGACCTCGATCGCCTCGACCAGGTCGAGCGCGATCACCAGCCCGCCTGGCGGAAGGGGCTCCGGCGGGCCGGCGGCTGGGTCGTGGAGGGCGCGGTGGTCTCGGTCGTCGTCTGGGTCGCGGCGTGGCCGTTCGTCGCGTCGCGATTCCACCTGACCGCGCCAGTCGGCATCCTGATCAACCTGCCCCTGGTGCCGATCACCTCGGGGGCGATGCTGGCCGCCGGCCTGTCGCTCGGGCTCGCGGCGATCTGGGCACCGCTCGGCCTCCCGGCGGCGTGGGCCTGCCGCGGCCTCCTGGGGGTGACGGACACGGTCGTCCGATGGGGGGCCAGGCAGTCGTGGGGCCACTGGTTCGGGCCGGGGCCCCCCGAGGGCTGGGTCCTGGCCTTCTACGCGGCGCTGGGCCTGGCCGCGGCGGCGATCCTGAACGGATGGGGGGTCCGGGCCCGGAGGTCCGCCTGCGCGATGGTCGCGGCGTGCTCGGCGGCGATGGTGCTCGGGGCCTGGCTGCCGACCGGGACCGGGAGGCCCGAAGCGGAGGTCCTCGCGGTCGGCCACGGCCTGGCCGTGGCCGTCCGATCCGGCGACGGCCGGACCCTCCTGTACGACGCCGGCCGGATGGGCGACCCCCGGGTCGGCCGTCGGCTGATCGCCCCCGCGCTCTGGGCTCGCGGCGTCGCCCGGCTCGACTCCGTCGTCCTCAGCCACGCCGATTCCGACCATTATAATGGCCTGGGGGACCTGCTCGACCGGTTCGCGATCGGCGAGGTGGTCGTCGCCCCCGGGTTCGTCGGCGAGTCGAATCCCGGGGCGAGGGCCCTGCTCGATCGCGTGAGGGGCCGGGGTGTGCCCGTCCGGACGGTCGCCGAGGGGGACCGATGGGCCCTCGGCCGCGACGTCCGGCTGGCGGTGCTCCACCCAACGGCGGCGGTCCGGCGGGGTGCGAAGGACAACGAGCGGAGCGTCGTGCTGGAGGTCGAGTCGGGGAGCCGACGGCTCCTGCTCACGGGCGACCTGGAGGGGCCGGGGCTGGCCGCCCTGATCGGCCGCGAGGCCCCGACCATCGACGCCTTCCTCGCCCCGCATCACGGCGGCCGGGCGTCGAACCCCCCCTGGCTCTACGACTGGGCGAGGCCCGGCCTGGTGATCTCAAGCCAGCGGCGGGCGGCGCCCGGGTCGCGCGACGCGCTGACGGAGGTCGAGCGGCGATCGGTGCCGGTCCTGCGGACCGATCGTCGCGGGGCGGTCCGGCTCCGCTGGACCGAGACGGGCCTCGCGGCCGACGGGTTCCTCGACGGCGGGCGGGGCCTCGCCCCGGGGGCCCAGCCCGCGATCTACGCGGCGGGATTTGCGGCGACCATCCGGCCGTCGCCGACGGCGGTGGGGGTCGCGGTCGGGGTCGGCGGGCTGGTCGTCGGCCTGCTGGCGGTCACGGTGATGGCGGTGGTCGAGTTCGGGGCGTGGATCCTCGTGACGCCGGGGCGGCCGCTCGCCTTGCCGGCCGACGACCCCTACGCGGGCGAGCCGATCCAGATGTCGGCATCCGACGGCGCCCGCCTGGCCGGGACCTGGCACGGCCACCCCGAGGCGGCCGGGAGGACGCTGCTGCTCCTGCACGGGCTGGCCGAGGGGCAGCAGATGATGCGGGCGAGTGCCGACGGGATCTTCGCCCGGGGGTGGAACGTCGCGGTGCTCGACGCCCGGGCCTACGGCGACAGCGGCGGCGGACTCGCCTCGTTCGGCGGCCGGGAGGCGGCCGACCTCGGCCTCTGGGTCGACGCGGTCGCCCGGAAGGTCGGGCCGGGCCTGCGCCTGGCCGTCTGGGGCCGGTCGATGGGGGCGGCCGTCGCCCTCCGCGCCGCGGCCGACGACCTGCGGGTCCGGGCCCTGGTACTGGAGGCCCCGTACATCGACCTCCGCCGGACGGCCGCGACCCTGATCCGCCGCTACGGGCTGCCCGGCTCGCGGCCCCTGGCCGCCCTGGTCCTCCGGCGCGCCAAGCGACTGGCGGGGGTCTCGCTCCACCGGCCGAGGCCGATCGACGTCGCGCCCCGGGTCGTTGTCCCCGCCCTGATCCTCCGGGGCACGAGCGACGCCCTCGTCTCCGAGCGCGAGACCTCCGCGCTCGCCGCGGCCCTCGGCGGCCCGGTCGAGACGGTCGCCGTCCCCGGGGCCAGGCACAGCAAGATCGTCGACGTCGGCGGGCCGGCGCTGATCGACCGCGTCGGCGTCTTCCTCGACCGCGCCGTGGGCGTCTCGTCCGTCTAGGCGGGCCGGGCCGACCCCTCGGAGGCTGCCGGCCCGGGATTCGGGTCGCGCCGGGCCGTCGCCCATCGAGGCCTCCGGATGTGCAAAGGAGCAGGAACGTTCAACTTCGGATTTCGAGGGACGGCGATTCGTCAACGAAGTGTCAAGTCCGGGCGACAAGCCCGCGAAATACCGCCCTCCAGACCCCCCGGCGGTCCTTGTCCCCCCGGTTGGCCGACGCCCATAATAGGGGGCCGACCCCGGATCGAAAGCGTGCGAGCAATCGTGGATCTTTCGATCAGAGCCGTCGCCGGGATGCCCCCGGGACGGACCTCCTCCCCGCGAGGTCGGATCACATCTCTCGAAGTCGTCCCGTCCAGAACAGGAGGCCCGGCGTGCAGGCACGTCCTGCGCGGGCCGCCGTCGGCGGGCGACCCATCCATCGCGTTGCGAGGAGATGCACCGATGAACCTGAGATCCCACGGCGCGCGGCGGGCATCGAGGCGGTTCGCGACGGAGGTCGGGGCCCTCGATGCCCGGACCCTGCTGTCCTCGGACGTGCTGACGTACCACAACGACAACGCCCGGAGCGGCCTCAACGCCGGCGAGACGACCCTCGCCCCCGGCAACGTGAACGCGTCGACCTTCGGCAAGCTGTTCGTCGACGCCGTGGACGGCAAGGTCGACGCCCAGCCGCTGTACAAGGCCGGGGTCGCGATCCCGGGGCAGGGGACGCACAACGTCCTGTTCGTCGCGACCGAGCACGACAGCGTCTACGCCTTCGACGCCGACACCGGGGCCAAGCTCTGGCAGGCCTCGATGCTCGGGGCGGGCGAGGTCCCCTCGGACCCGGTCTACGGCAACCAGGTCACGCCCGAGATCGGCGTCACCGCCACGCCCGTCATCGACGCCCAGTCCGGGACGATCTACGTCGTGGCGATGAGCAAGCTCGTCTCCGGCGGCAGCACGACCTACATCCAGCGGATCCACGGGCTCGACATCGCCACCGGCGGCGACCGGATCGCGCCGCATTCGATCGACTCGTCGGTCACCTTCCCCGGGGCCGGCCCCGGCGGGAACGGCACGTCGGTGATCTTCAACCCGAAGCAGTACAAGGAGCGGGACGCCCTGATCCTGGTCAACGGCGTCGTGTACACCTTCTGGGCCTCGCACTCCGACGTCGCGCCCTACACCGGCTGGATCATCGGCTTCGACGCGAACCGCCTGGGCGTGTCGTCCGTGCTCAACGTCGACCCGAACGGCCTCCCCCGGAGCAGCTACCTCCAGGACGGCTCGGGCAACGCCTTCTGGAACAGCGGGGCCGGGCCCGACGCCGACGCCGCGGGGAACCTCTACAACCTCGTGTCTAACGGCCCGTTCGACACGAACCTCAACGCCGCGGGCTTCCCCACCAACGGCGATTACGGCGACAGCTTCATCCGGCTCACGCCCTCGGGCGGCAGCCTGGGGGTCTCGGACTACTTCGCGCCATACAACCAGCAGAATCTCGCCAACGGGGACGAGGACATCGGATCGAGCGGCCTGACGCTCGTCGACGTCCCCGACGCCGCGGGGGCGACGCGCCACCTGGCGGTCGGCTCGGGCAAGGACGGCAACATCTACGTCGTCGACCGCGACGCCATGGGCAAGTTCCACAGCACGACCAACGCGATCTACCAGGAGTTGCCCGGCGCCCTGGGCGGCGCCGAGTACGGCGCGCCCGTCGCCTTCAACGGCGAGGTCTACTTCGGCGCGGTCGGCGCCACGCTCCGCGCGTTCCGGTTCGTGGGCGGGAAGCTCCAGGTGGCCCCCGCCTCGCAGACCGGCAACACCTTCGGCTATCCGGGCACGACCCCGGTGATCTCCGCCAACGGGGCGACGGGCGGGATCGTCTGGGCGGCCGAGAACGGCGGCACGGCGGTCCTGCACGCCTACGACGCCTCGGACCTGTCGAAGGAGCTCTACAACAGCAACCAGGCCGCCAACGGCCGCGACCACTTCGGCGCCGGCAACAAGTTCATCACGCCGACGGTGGCCGGCGGCAAGGTCTTCGTGGCGACCACGAACGGGGTCGGGGTCTTCGGCCTCCTGGCCGCGGGCACGCCGCCGACGGTCGCGCAGGCGGCCTCCGCCACGCCCAACCCGGTCGCCGGCACGACTACGAACCTGGCCGTCCTGGGCGCGGACGCGAACGATCCCGAGTCGGCCCTGACCTACACCTGGGCGACGACCGCGGGCCCTTCGGGCGTCGCCGCGCCGGGCTTCAGCGTCAACGGCACCAACGCGGCCAAGTCGACCGTCGCCACCTTCCACGGGGCGGGTCGGTACACGTTCCAGGTCACGATCGCCGACCCGGCCCACTCCTCGGCGACGGGCGCGGTGGATGTCGTGGTGAATCAGACGGCGACGGCGGTGACGGTCTCCCCCGCGTCGGCCACGGTCGTCGACGGCGGGATGCAGGCGTTCACCGCGAGCGTGGCGGACCAGTTCGGCGTGACGATCGCGAGCCCGCCGACGGTCGCCTGGAGCCTCGCCCCCGGCGGCGTCGGGTCGATCTCCGCGACCGGCCTGTACTCGGCCCCGACCTCGGGCACCGGGTCGGCCACGGTGAAGGCCGCCTCGGGGTCGGCGACCGGCTCCGCGACGGTCCAGGTCTCCGCCTCCGCCGGGTTCTCGGCGCACATCAACTTCACGGCCGACCCGGCGACGGTCCCGGCCGGCTACGTCGACGACATCGGCCTGGCGTACGCCGCCCGCGGCAACGGCCTGACCTTCGGCTGGAACGCCGACAACACGGCCAACGCCCGCGACCGCGACGTCCCCTCCTCGCCCGACGAGCGGTACGACACGTTCCTCCACCTCCAGAAGCCGTCGGACCCGAACACCTACTGGACGATCGCGGTGCCGAACGGGACGTACACCGTCCACCTGATCGCGGGCGACCCGAGCTTCGTCGACAGCGTCTTCAAGACGAGCGTGAACGGGGTCCTGGCGCTGAGCGGTACCTCGTCGGCATCGCGGCATTGGGTCGAGGGCACCGCGGCCGTGACCGTGACCAACGGCCGTCTGGTCGTGAGCAACGCGCCGGGGGCTCAGAACAACAAGATCGACGCGATCGACATCACCCCGGCGGCCGTCCCCGGGCGAATCGTCCCGCGAACGGTCCCCGAGTCCGTCCCCGGGATCATCGACCTCAACCCGGCCTTCGTGCCGGTCTCGGGCGTCCCCCGGACGCCGACCCGCCCCGTCGCCGTCCCGCGCGGCCCCTGGGCGTTGCCCTACTTCTGGGGGTGGGCGAGGCATCGGGCCTGACGCGAGGGCCGGCCCGCGCGACGATCCCCGAGGGGAACCGCCGCGCGGGCCGGCGACCGCGACAACGACGATCGGCTCAGGCCGGGTTGACCAGCCGGGCGGGGGTGTCCGGGTCGGCGGCGAGGCGGAGCCGATCGGACGGGTCGAGGGTGTCGGTCACGACCTGCGGGCAGCGGCTGCGGATTCAGGTCGTTCCGTGCCCCGGGCGTCCCGCGCGCCTCGATCGCCCGGAGGGCGGCCCTCGTCGCGACCTCGATGAACGGCTCCGGGCTGACCTGCTCGGCCTTGATCGCGTCTGCCACGTGCGGACTCCTCGACGGACGTTGGGGGGGACGCGGGCCCGAGGCCCGCGCCGCGGGGCCGGAGCCGGCCCGCGCCGTCCAAGATCCGCCGACGGATCGGCCGTGTCAAGATTTCGTCTGGCTTCGGATCAAATATATTCGTCGATCCGTGACCCATGCCTCTGCGTCCGACGCGACGCGACGTCGCCCGCCCCCCGGGCTCAGGCCGCGCCCTGCTGCTCGACCGGGGCGGCGCAGGCGGGGAGCCTGAGGGTGAAGGTCGTGCCCCGGCCGGGGTGGCTCTCGGCGCGGAGCCGGCCCTTGTGGGCCTCGACGATCTCGCGGCAGACCGAGAGGCCCAGGCCCGTCCCGCCCAGGCCGGTCTCGTCCGGGCCGGTCTTCGTGGTGAAGAAGGGCTCGAAGATCCGCCGGAGGTCGGCCGGGGCGATGCCGACCCCGGTGTCGGCGATGCTCACCTCGGCGAGCCGCGCCGACGGGTCGAGCCCGACGCGGACGCGGACGATGCCCCCCTCGGGCATCGCCTGCCGCGCGTTGATGATCAGGTTGAGCAGGACCTGCTGGATCTGCGCGGGGTTGACCCGGGCATAAGGCCGGCCCTCGGCGCGGACGTCCAGGCGGACCCGGTTCTTGGAGAGGTCCTTGCCGGAGAGCAGGAGGACCTCCTCGACCAGCCGGACGAGGTCGGCCGCCGACCTCCGGTCGGCCCTCGGCCTGGCCAGGCCGAGCACCCCGCCGGTGATCGCCGCGGCGCGCTCGGCCCCGTCGAGGATCTTCTCGAAGGCGCGGCGGCGGAACTCCGGGTCGGGGTTCCTCAGGCCGAGCTTGGCGTAGTTCAGGACCGGCGTCAGCGCGTTGTTCAGCTCGTGGCAGATCCCGCCGGCCAGCACGCCGAGGCTGCTGACCCGCTGGAGCTCGACCACCTGCCGCCGCAGCGCCTCGACCTGCTCCCAGGTCGGCCCCGCCTTCCGAGTCTCGTCCTGGAGAGACGCCATGGTCCGTCGCCTCGAAAAGCCGATCCGTCGGGCTTGCCATGCCGGCCCTCCCGGCCGCTCCACCACTCGTATCGGACGGAACCGACGGGCGGGTTGAGCCGGTCGCGACGGGAGGCCCGGGCCCGTCGCCCCGGGCCGTGCACAGCTTGCCTCGCCGTCGCGGACGCCGGCCGATCCGCCGCGCCGACGAACACGCGGTCCACGGGCCTCGTGGCGGGGCTTTCCGTTACCCGATGTGAGCTTCAGCCCAACGTCGGGCGCGCAGCCCCGAGCTGAGGTAATCGGGGCGGGGTCTCAGATCGGGCAGCACCGGAACCGTGATCGACGGCGGCAGCCGATTCCTGAACTCTTCCCACCCACTGATAAGTTGGAGGTCGCGCAGCTTGGATGTCATCGCCGGATTGGTGATGATCGTGAGGTCCGACCGGACGCCCAAGAGGGCGTTGTCATAGGCGGCGTGGTGCAGGCGGCAGAGGGCAAGCCCGTTGTTCACTTCGTCGGAGCCGCTCTGGGCGACAGGGACGATGTGGGCGGCGTCGACCAACTTCAAGGCGGTCTGGCAAATGGCGAAGCGGTACGAGTAAGCACGCAGCACCTCCGGGCGGAACCTCGCCTCCCGGTATGCCCGCATGATCTGCACAAGGTCGTACCGCCGCGCCGCCCCCGCCTCGGTCACGTCGGCTCCAGGAACTCCCGCTCGACCTCCGGGGTCGCTGCTACAAGGTCAGGGACCGCCGCGGCGACTCCCTCCGTGTTATGGATGGGCTCGCCCTGCTGGACGTACCAGAGCAACGAATCGGGGGAAACCGCAACGACGACCTCTCGTCCCTCCCGAGTGGGTCGGAGTTGGGTCGCAATGCCGAGGTGGGACGCATTTTCGAGGGTGCTATCGTCCACTTGCAGGCTTGGAGAACCCTGCCTGAACGTGACGTGGCGGCGTGCATCCCAGAAGGCGTAGACGTTGTGTTCGGCGCTCCACCCACCCACCATCGTCCGCACCCCAGCAACCAGCGGAAGCCCCGTCACGTTGGTCATCTGGATGCGCATCTCCCCGACAGGTCGGGGCGGCGACGGACCTCCGGGCGTAATCGTCCACAGGAAGACGATGTACTCGTTGGTCCTGTCCGGCGTCGAGACTCGCAGGCGGGCGGGGCGATACCTCAAGTTCGTCGTCTGGACGATTACGGTCGCACTCGATCGCTCCAACGTATCGGCGAAGCCCCGGACGAGTTGTGGTAACCGTTCACGCTGGTTCTGGTAGGAGCGAAGGTCTCGCGCACGCCGATAGCAAAGTCATAAGATCGGGCCTGTGATGAGCCTGATGGCGCGGCCGACGTCCCAGCAGAGGGCGTCGGCCGCCCCGCGCATCGACCCCTCGACCGCGTCGCAGCCGGTGGCGC
>JAABUQ010004737.1_pt1 | contig 22794 bp, 18 predicted proteins | sample 5560001 | NCBI WGS metagenome assembly JAABUQ01 (sample SAMN10711888, study PRJNA513371) | rock metagenome | isolation source: Antarctica rocks | place: Antarctica: Victoria Land, Finger Mt nord | collected 2015-12-18 | reverse complement strand
ATGAGCACTGCTCTGCGCAACCACAAGTGGGCCTGACCGTCCGCCGGCTCGTCGTCCGAACACCTCCGACCAGGAAGGACACCGCCATGAGCACTGCTCTGCGCAACCACAAGTGGGCCTGACCGTCCTGGACCGGCTCCCCCGGCTCCACCGGCACGGGGCCCGGGCTCCGGTCCCGCCGACACACTGGTGGTCGTGACGGCGGATGCAGTCGAGGCGGTCGGGCCGGACATCGCGGTCCCCCCGGCTGTCCGTGCGATCGCGGGCGGCGCGCCGGTGGTGCTGGTGTGGGAGAACTCGCTGGGTGGCTCGACGTTCCAGCTCGGCCAAGGCCGTGGACGCAGGTTCCTCAAATGGATGCCGAGCGCGTTCGGCGTCGACCTGTCCGACGAGGTCGACCGTCTCACGTGGGCTGCCGCCTACGTCGCGGTGCCACGGGTCCTGGACCGGGGCGCGGACGACACCGCTTCGTGGATGCTGACGGCCGGGCTACCGGGACGCAACGCCGCTAGCGCGCGGTGGCGCGCCCAGCCTGCCCGTGCCGTCGCCGCGATCGGCGCCGGCCTGCGCGCGTTCCACGACACGCTCCCGGTCGACCGGTGCCCCTTCGACGGGTCCGCGCAGGCGCGGTTGGCCGACACCGGGGTCCGTGCCGCGGGCGGTCGTCTCGACCCGTCGCGCTGGCGCGCGGAGCACTGTTCACTCTCGCTGCGGGAAGCGCTGGCCCGGCTCCGCGAGATCCCCCCGGTCGACGTGGCGGTGGTGTGTCACGGCGACACCTGCCCGCCCAACACGCTGATCACCGACGACGGCCGACCGGCCGGTCATGTCGACCTCGGGGAGCTGGGTGTCGCGGACAGGTGGGCCGACCTCGCTGTCGCCACCTGGAGCACCACGTGGAACTACGGGCCGGGCTGGGAGCGGCCGCTGCTGGCCGCCTACGGGGTCGACCCGGACCCGGAGCGGACCGCCTACTACCGCCTGCTGTGGGAGCTCGGGCCCTGAACTGGTCGTCGGGGGCGCCTCAGTGACCCAGACGGTGGGCCATCAGGACGTCGTCGACGTGATCGCCGTCGGGAGGAACTCCCCCCGCACGACTCGTACGACCTGCGCGCCCGGCCGAGTGGCGATCTCGCCTCGCTCGGCGAGCTCAGATCGCCACTCACCCGCACTGCACGCTGCTCGCGTGACCTGGACCGCCGGTCGGGGTGCTCGTGCCGCAGGTACCCGAGGTCGGTCGTGTCCGGCATCGTCGTGGACACGGTCGGCAGCACTGTTGAAGGCTGGCCGCGCCCACCACTCGCAGCCGCGAGTTGTCCCGCGCCTGTCTGCCGCGCCTGACCGGGCCGCGCCTGACCGGGCCGCGCCTGACTGTGCCGCGCCTGGCTGGGCCGAGTCGACCTGGTTGCCCGGTGGCGGCTGGTCGAACCCGGGCGGCGGGCCACCGGGGCCGCCATCCGGGACGACGTCGACCGGGCCGGTGGAGCCACCGGTCCAGCCCACGGTCGCCCCGACGCCCAGCACCACGGCCGCGGCGAACGCGAGGAACACGACGCCGAACACCACCGCCACCGACGACCCCGAGCCGGACGTCCCCACCCGCACGCGATCCGGCCGCTGCGGGTCGTAGAGCACCTGGACGGTCGTCCCCGTCACCCAGGACGTCCGTACCCGCTCCTCGCCGGCGACCACCTGCTCCCGGCCGGTGGAGTCGGTGAACCGGACGACGGGTGAGAAGGTCATCCCCCCCTCGGTGCCGGAGTGCACCCGGTTGTCCACGATCTCCCCGCTGGTCCGAGCCCCGGTCCGGGCCAGCTCGCGGTCCGCCGCCCCCCGGCGCAGTCCCCGGACGATCGCCAGCGCCCCGACGAGGGCGGCGACGCCCGCGATCAGCCCGGCCACCACCCGGAGGACGGTGGAGAAGCGGTCGCTGTCCACGCTGTGGACCTCCAGGTTCCAGGCTGCCGAGGTGGCGGTGCCCGTCCCCCACCGTGCCCGCGAGCCTGGGGTGTCCGCGGATCTGCACGCAAGGGCCGGAAGCGGGCGAGAGGCGCCGCTGACGCCGTTGGCTGCAGTCCCGCCTACACCGGTCGGGCCGGACGCGGGCCGGGGAACATCCCGACGGCGCGGATGGCTGGGCTGGCATGACCTCACCCCTCGACAGTCGCGCCCGGACGATCGCGTCCGACACCACCACCGGTACCGGGACCGTGCAGCTCGGCGACACCGGGATCGGCGTCTTCCCGCTGTGCCTGGGCGGCAACGTCTTCGGCTGGACCGCCGACGAGCAGGCGTCCCACGCCGTGCTGGACGCCTACCTCGCGGCCGGCGGGAACCTCGTGGACACCGCCGACGTCTACTCGGCCTGGGTGGACGGCAACGCCGGCGGGGAGTCCGAGACGATCGTGGGCCGCTGGCTGGCCGCCCGGGGCGCGCACGGCGCCGTGCACGTGGCCACCAAGACCGGGATGCTGCCGGGTGCGGACCTGTCCCGCAGCTCCGTGCACGCCGCGCTGGACGCGTCGCTGAAGCGGCTGCAGATGGACACCGTCGAGCTCTACTACGCCCACCGGGACGAGGAGACGCGCCCGGTGGCGGAGATCGTCGACACCTTCGCCGCGACCGTGACCGACGGCCGGGCCCGCGCCTGGGCCGTCAGCAACTGGTCGGCCGAGCGCATCACCGCCGCCGTTGCCATCGCCCGGGAGGCCGGGGTCCCCGGTCCGGTGGCCGTGCAGAACGAGGGCAACGCCGTCGCGCGGACCGACCCGGGTGTGGTGGAGGCCGCGGACGCCGCCGGGATGCTCCAGCTTCCCTACTCGACGCTGGCCAGTGGTTTCCTCACCGGCAAGTACAGCCGCGACGGAGCGACCCCGGACAGCCAGCGGGCCGGGTCGGTGAAGAAGCTGATGACCGACAGCGGCTGGGCCGTGCTCGACGCGGTCCGCGCCGTCGCCGACGCCCGGGGGGTGGCCGTCGGGTCGATCGCCCTGGCGTGGCTCCGCTCGCAGGGCACCGTCCCCATCGCCTCGGCCCGCACCGTCGCGCAGATGCCCGACCTGATCGCCGGCGTCTCCGTGGAGCTGTCCGGCGACGAGGTCGCCTCGATCACCGCGGCCGGAGTCCGAGCCGCCGACACGTCGGCGAACTAACCTGCGGGCGACCCGGCCGGACGGTCGGGTCGCCCGCGCACCGTTGCCGGCGACGCACCACCACGAGCCAGATCTTCCGGAAGGACCCGCGTGCCCGCCAAGACGACCGCCCGCCCGAAACGCGCCGCCGGCGCCCCCGGGACCCCTGCGGCCGCCGCACCGGCGCGCGCACTGCGGCGTCTGGTGATCGTCGAGTCGCCCAAGAAGGCGCAGATGATCTCCGGCTTCCTCGGGCCGGAGTACGTCGTGGAGTCCTCCTTCGGCCACGTCCGCGACCTGCCGAGCGGTGCCGCGGAGGTGCCGGCGAAGTACAAGGGAACCGCCTGGGCGCGCCTCGGCGTCGACGTCGACCACGGCTTCGAGCCGCTCTACGTCGTGCCCGCGGACAAGAGGGCGCAGATGCGCAAGCTCAAGGACCTGCTGCGCGACGCCGACGAGCTCTACCTCGCCACCGACGAGGACCGCGAGGGGGAGGCGATCGCCTGGCACCTGCTCGACGAGCTGAAGCCACGGGTCCCGGTGCGCCGGATGGTGTTCCACGAGATCACCCCCGAGGCGATCCGTCGTTCGGTCGACAATCCGCGGGAGATCGACCAGCAGCTGGTCGACGCCCAGGAGACCCGACGGATCCTGGACCGGCTCTACGGCTACGAGGTCAGCCCGGTGCTGTGGAAGAAGGTCATGCCCAAGTTGTCGGCCGGCCGGGTCCAGTCGGTGGCCACCCGCCTGGTCGTGCAGCGTGAGCGGGAGCGGATCGCGTTCCGCAGCGCGTCCTACTGGGACCTGCAGGCCACCCTGGACGCCGGTGAGGGCCGGGACCCGCGGACGTTCGGCACGCGTCTGGCCGTGGTGGACGGTGCCCGAGTCGCCGCCGGCCGGGACTTCAGCTCGGTCGGGGAGCTCACCGGCACCGGGGTCGCCCACCTGGACGAGGCGACGGTGCGCTCCCTGGCCGCCGGGCTCGCGGACGCGGCATTCACGGTCCGCTCGGTGGAGGCCCGCCCGTACAGCCGCAAGCCCTACGCGCCGTTCCGCACCACGACCCTGCAGCAGGAAGCCGCGCGCAAGCTGGGGTTCAGCGTGGACCGGACCATGTCGGTGGCCCAGCGGCTGTACGAGAACGGACACATCACCTACATGCGGACCGACTCCGCGACGTTGTCCGAGACCGCGGTCAACGCGGCGCGGGCGCAGATCCGTGAGCTGTACGGGGACGCCTACGTGCCGGAGAAGCCGCGGATGTACGCGAACAAGGTGAAGAACGCCCAGGAGGCCCACGAGGCGATCCGCCCGGCCGGTGACTCCTTCCGGACCCCGGGCCGGGTGGGGCTCTCGGGCGACGAGTTCCGGCTCTACGAGCTGGTGTGGATGCGCACGGTGGCCTCCCAGATGCGTGACGCGGAGGGCCGCACGGTCAGTATCCGTGTCGATTCGACGAGCGCCGGCCAGGACGGCGGCCCGGACCGTGCGTGTGAGTTCACCAGCTCGGGGCGCGTCATCACCTTCCCCGGTTTCCTGCGCGCCTACGTGGAGGGCCGCGACGACGAGTCAGACGCCGACGACAGTGAGCGCCGGCTGCCGGACGTGTCCGAGGGCGACGTCGTCACCGCGGAGGCCCTCACGCCCGAGGGCCACGAGACGCGCCCGCCGGCCCGGTTCACCGAGGCCACCCTGGTGCGCGAGCTCGAGGAGCGCGAGATCGGCCGTCCGTCCACCTACGCCTCGATCATCAAGACGATCATGAATCGCGGCTACGTGTTCAAGAAGGGCAGTGCTCTCGTCCCGACGTGGTTGGCCTTCGCGGTCATCCGCCTCATGGAGGACCACTTCGGCAAGCTCGTCGACTATGCCTTCACCGCGCAGATGGAGGACCAGCTCGACGAGGTCGCCGGCGGGCGCGCACAGATGGCGGGGATCCTGGCCCAGTTCTACTTCGGCGAGGACGACCTGGCCGGTTTGCAGCGGCTGGTCACCGAGCTCGGCGACATCGACGCCCGCGGCATCAACACCTTCGACCTCGGCGACGGCGTCCGGGTCCGGGTCGGGCGCTACGGCCCCTACGTCGAGGACGACGAGGGCGGCAGGGCCTCGGTGGAGGAGGACCTGACGCCCGAGGACCTGACCCTCTCGGTGGCCCGGGAGCTGCTGTCCCGGCCCAGCGGCGACCGGGCCCTGGGCGTGCACCCGGAGACCGACCTCCCGATCGTCATGAAGTCCGGCCGCTACGGGCCCTATGTCACCGAGGTCCTCCCCGAGGACGCGCCCAAGGCTGCCAGGCCCCACACCGCCTCACTGTTCTCCTCGATGGACCCCGCAGAGGTGACGCTCGCCGACGCGGTGCGCCTGCTGACGCTTCCGCGGTCGCTCGGTCCCGACCCCGAGGCCGACGGAGAGGAGATCAGCGCTCTCAACGGCCGCTACGGGCCCTACGTCAGGCGCGGTACGGACTCGCGCTCCCTGTCCTCGGAGGAGGAGCTGTTCACGGTCACCCTCGCCCGGGCGCAGGAGCTGTTCCGCCAGCCCCGCCCGCGCGGACGGGCCCGTGCCGCCGCCGCTGCGCCGCTGGCCGAGCTCGGTCTCGACCCGAACAGCGACAAGCCGATGGTCGTCAGGTCCGGGCGGTTCGGGCCCTACGTCACCGACGGGGAGACCAACGCGACCCTGCGGTCCGGCGACGTCCCGGAGACCCTCACAGCGGACCGGGCGATCGAGCTCCTCGCCGACAAGCGTGCCCGGGGCCCCGCTCCTGCGAGGAAGACGACCGCCCGCACGACACCGGCGAAGAAGGCGACACCCGCGAAGAAGGCGACACCCGCGAAGAAGGCGACGCCCGTGAAGAAGACGACGCCCGCGAGGAAGGCCGCGGCCGGCAGGGCACCGGCGAGGACGGCTGCTGACGGGAAGGCGCCCACGGCGAAGTCCGCGGCCAGGAAGACGGTGGCCGCCTCGACCGTGGCGCGCGCGCCCGAGCCGGTCGCCTGATCGCCCGCTCGCCCGGCCAGCCCCAGCAGCTCAGGGCGACCCGGGGCCACGGTCGAGTCCGCGGCGCAGGACGCGCCGGGTGTTCTCGGAGGTGATCGTGAAGTGTTTCTCCGCGACCGCGGCGGCGCGCTCGCCGTCCCCGTCGGCGATGGCTGCGACGAGCGCGGTGTGCTCGATCACCGCGCGGGCGTCCATGTCCTCGCTGTAGGGCTCGATCGCGATCCCCGGGGTCACCCGGCGCAGCAGGTCCTGGGTCAGCAGACCGAGCTGCGGGTTGTGGGTGGCCCACAGGATCGTGGAGTGCAGGGCGATGTCGGTGGCGTGGTGGGCCTGCGGGGTGGTCGCGTTGAGGTAGCCGTCCAAGGCCCGGTGGATGGCGTCGATGTCGCGCTCGGTCCGTCGCACGGCTGCGGTGCGGGCGATCATCCCCTCGACGAGTTCGCGCATGTCGAGCAGGTCCTCCAGCCCGTCCCGGTCCGCGGCCATCGTGTTGCGGACGGCGTCGGCGGACTGGTCGCTCCAGCTGGACAGGATGTACGCGCCGCCGTTGCGGCCGCGGCGGGTCTGGACGACACCGTTGGCCCGGAGCCGGGCCAGCGACTCACGGACGGTGGTGCGGCTGACCTCGAGGGTCTCGGCGAGGTCCCGCTCGGTGGGCAGTCGCTCGCCGGGGACGAACAGCCCGAGGGCGATGGAGGTCATCAGCCGGTCCGCGACCTCACCGGCCGCGTCGGGGATCGACACCTTGTGCAGCAGGACCTTGGGATCGGCGACGAGTTCACGGACCGTCGACCGCGGCTCGGTCACCCACTGCTGCTGCGTCACGACGGTCCGGTCCTCTCCCGTGGTGCGGACGGCCCACCCGGACCACGTTGCGTCCAGCGCAGGGCCGCGGTGCCATGAGTACAGCTCCGGTGATCCCCCGGTGTGCGGATCGGTTCGCGCGACCGGGGGACCGAACGCGTCAGCCCACGGACCGTGCCACCGCTGTCCCCGCAGCGGCGGCGACCACGACCACGACCAGCGGCGCCCGGACAGCCAGCAGGCCGACCGCCACCGCCATCCCGACGAGCCGGGCGTCCGGGACGAGCCGTGCGCCCGTCGCGATCGCACCGGTCACGACCAGCGCGGCCAGCAGCGCGGCCGGCAGCCGTCCGGACAGCCGGGCCAGCGTCGGGTGCGCCGCCAGCACCCGCGGTGGGACGACCATCCCGGCGAGCTTCTGCAGGTAGCAGATCCCGCACAGGACGCCGACGGCCGTCCAACTCACCGGTCCCGCCCCCTCTCCGGGCTGCTGTCGATGTTGCTCTCCGGGCTGCGGTCGGTGCTGCCGTCCGGGACCCGGTCGGGGCCACCGTCCGAGCCCCGGTCGGGGCCACCGAGCAGCACCCCGAGCGCAGCGACCGGGACCCCCAGCCCGACGGGCAGGGCCACCGTCCCGATCAGGGCCAACGCCGCACCCACCGCGGCCACCCGCCGCGCGGCTGTTCGACCCGGGCCGGCCGGCCCGAGCAGCCTCGGCCACAACAGGGCCAGGAAGACCGCGGGGCCCACCACGTCCAGGCCGAGCGACCGTGGGTCCCCGACGGCGGCTCCGGCCAGTGCTCCGACCGCGGTGGCCACGTTCCAGCTGACGAACACCGCGACGCCGGTGACGGTGAACGCCAGCCGGACCAGGGGGCGGGTCGGCTGTGCGGTGGCCATCGCCGTCGACTCGTCGACGACCAGGTGCGCGGCCACCGGGCGCAGCCCCGCCGGCAGCTGCAGGCGGGGGCCGAGCCCGATCCCGTACAGGGTGTTGCGGGTGCCGAGCAGGCCGGCCGCCGTCACCGCCGCCGTGCTGGAGCCGCCCGCCGCCATCACCCCGACGAACGCCAGCTGGGAACCCCCGGTGAACGCCGCGAGGCTGAGCACGCACGACTGGGCGATGGTCAGGCCGGCCGCGGTCGCCAGCGCCCCGAAGGACAGGCCGAACGCCCCGGCCGCGAGTCCCAGCGCCACCCCGTCGCGGACCGCGCGCCGTCGCGACGTCCCGTCCCTGTCGGCGTCCGGATGCCTGTCGGCGTCCGGATCGGTGGTGGGCACGTCGGCGTCAGGTCGCGGGGTCACTCCCCGGTCGATCCGTCGAGGACCTCGCGGAGCAGGTCGGCGTGCCCGTTGTGGCGGGCGTACTCCTCGACCATGTGGCTCGCGACCCAGCGGCCGGACACCGGCGAGCCGCGGAGGTCGCCCTCGACGTCGAGCGAGGCAAGCCCGGCGAGCACCTCGCGGGACCGCGCACAGGCGTCCAGGAACAGCGGGCGGACCCGGGCCAGGGTCTCGGTGGCCGGCGGGTGCAGTTCCGCGTCGGGGTCGTCCCCCGGCTGTCCAGCGCTGGGCCACGCGTCGTCGGGCACCGCCCGCCCTGCCAGGACAGCCTGGAACCACCACACCTCGTTGTCGGCCATGTGGCGCAGCAACCCGAGCAGGTTCAGCGTCGAGGGCGTGACGGCCCGGGCCAGCAGCTGGACCTCGGTCAGGCCGTCGACCTTGCGCAGCAACGTCGCGCGGTGGGCGTCGAGCCACCCACCGAGCACGGCGCACTCGTCGGTACCGGTCAGAGCGGGTTCGACCCGGGAGTCCGTCACGGGGTGAGCCTGCCCGTCGGCACCCCGCCCACCAAGCGGACACGGCGCCCGCCCCGGGAGGGAGACGGGCGCCGCGCGGCGTGGCCCGGCGGGCCGGGCGACCAGCTCAGTGCGCGAGGTCACCGCGGATGAAGGCCTCGACGGCGTCGCGCGCCGCGGAGTCGGAGTACTGCTCCGGCGGGGACTTCATGAAGTAGCTGGACGCCGAGAGCAGCGGTCCGCCGATGCCGCGGTCCATCGCGATCTTCGCGGCGCGGACCGCGTCGATGATGATGCCGGCCGAGTTCGGGGAGTCCCACACCTCGAGCTTGTACTCCAGGCTCAGCGGGACGTCGCCGAACGCGCGGCCCTCGAGCCGGACGTAGGCCCACTTGCGGTCGGTCAGCCACGCGACGTGGTCACTCGGCCCGATGTGGACGTTGTCCGCGCCCATGTCCCGGTCGACCTGGCTGGTCACCGACTGCGTCTTGGAGATCTTCTTGGACTCCAGGCGCTCGCGTTCGAGCATGTTCTTGAAGTCCATGTTGCCGCCGACGTTCAGTTGCATCGTGCGGTCCAGGGTGACGCCGCGGTCCTCGAACAGCTTGGCCAGGACGCGGTGGGTGATGGTGGCGCCGACCTGGGACTTGATGTCGTCACCGACGATCGGCACGTTGGCCGCAGTGAACTTCGCGGCCCACGCGGGGTCGCTGGCGATGAACACGGGAAGCGCGTTGACGAAGCCGACGCGGGCGTCGATCGCGGCCTGGGCGTAGAAGCGGTCCGCGGTCTCCGAGCCCACGGGCAGGTAGGAGACGAGGACGTCGACCCGGGCCTCGCGCAGCGCGGCGACCACGTCGACCGGCTCGCTGTCGGACTCGACGACGGTCTCGCGGTAGTACTTGCCCAGGCCGTCGAAGGTGTGACCACGCTGCACGGTGACGCCGAGCGGCGGCACGTCGGCGAACTGGATCGTGTTGTTCTCACTCGCCACGATTGCTTCGGACAGGTCGCGGCCGACCTTCTTGGCGTCCACGTCGAAGGCGGCGACGAACTCCAGGTCCCCGACGTGGTAGTCGCCGAAGGCGACGTGCATCAGGCCGGGGACCTGCTGGGTCGGGTCGGCGTCCTTGTAGTAGTGGACGCCCTGCACCAGCGACGACGCGCAGTTCCCCACGCCGACGACGGCAACTCTGATCTTTCCCACGGGTGCTCCTCGGTGTCTCGGTCTCCGCCGGCGGTGGTCTCCCCCCGGTGGTTGGTGATGGGTGCGCCTGGACGGGTCCGTCAGGTGACGGGTGTGTCGGGTCCGGGCGAAGTCGTCCGGCGTTCGTCGGCGAGCAGTTCGTCCAGCCAGCGGACCTCCCGTTCGGAGGTCTCCAGGCCGAGCTCCCGCAGCTCGCGGGTGTAGTGGTCGACCCGCTCGTCCGCTCGGCGCAGCGCCGCGCGCAACGCCTCGCGCCGCTCCTCCACCCGGCGGCGCCGTGCCTCGAGCAGGCGGATGCGCACCTCCGCCGGGGTCCGGGAGAAGAAGGCGACATGGACGCCGAAGCCCTCGTCGTCCAGCGCCGTCGGGCCGACATCGGCGACCAGGGCGGTGAACCGGGCCCGGCCGTCATCGGTGATCGCGTAGACCCGCCTGGCCCTCCTCGTCCGTCCTCGCTGCAGGTCCGACGCCGGTGTCAGGTCGACGGGCCGGGCGAGCGGGGTGGCGGGCTGGTCGGTGTCGGCGAGCAGCCCGGAGGCCGTCAACCGGCGCAGGGTCGGGTAGACCGACCCGTAGGAGAAGGTCCGCAGCGAGCCGAGCGTCGCAGTGAGCCGCTTGCGCAGCTCGTAGCCGTGCATGGGCGCCTCGGTCAGCAGGCCCAGGATCGCGAGCTCGAGCACGGTCCGCCTCCTCACCGCTTCGTCGGCCGCCCCGGTCGGGACGTCGGTGTGGCCTCGTCGCCGTCCCGTCGGGACAATGTATCGGACCGATACGACGGCTCGCCACCTGATGGCCTGCGCGGTGTGTCTCGTCCTGCTGAGGCCTCGCGCTCGCTCCGGCCACTCGTGGTGGACGTGCCGGTCAGTCCCTGCCGTCAGCGGCGTGTGGTGAGCTCAACCGGGGGTCGCGGAACCCTGACCAGCCACGAGGATCTCTCCACGGTCAGGCCAGGACCCGCCCCGGTCGACCACCTGGGGGATTCATGTCTCGATGGATTGCACCGTCGTTGTCTCCGGCTGAAGTCGTGGCTCCACCGTTCGTCCCCTCACCGTGGCCGAGTCAGCAGCCGTCACGTCTCAGCCCGTGGCCGCAAGCGTTGGGGAGACGACGCAGCGATTTGCGTTCCCGGTGCATCGGGGACCATCGGCGGAATCGGGTCAAGCGCGACCGGACACACGTGCCGAAGGCAATCTGGGGACCGGTCGTGTCGAGATCGACCGCGCCAGTGGTCCTCTGCTTGTCAAGCGGAGCTTTCGAGCGTTCAGTCACCAGGAACACGGGTTGAGGTGTGGTCGACGTGTCCGAATCATCTCCATGCAACGGGTACCTCGTACGACTGCTACATCGACTCACGTCTTCACGACTCGATCGACGTCTACGGATGGCCTGGAAGCTGGTCGAGGGCCACATTGAACTGCCCGCGTCGGAGCCTGCTGACGCCGGGCGGGTCGCTTCGGCTGTCGTTGCCGGGCTGGGGAGCCCTCCTCCTGCTGAGGACGTCGACCGACGCGGTCACGGGTGCTCCAGGCAACAGGCTGTCCAGGCTCTCCTCAGGTACCACGGGATCCAGGATCCCGTCGGTGTCGCCAACAGAGTCGGTGCAGGACTTCCTCTTCACCGCCGTGGTGATCATGCTGACGATGCACGCTGACGACCTTCTGTGGACAGCTTCGGAGGAGGTGTTGCAGTGTGTGGCGCGGGCACCCGACCGTATGAGTCGCGCTCCCTGGATCACTCGACGCGTCCTTCGCGCGATGCCCGAGTGGGGACAGGAGATCGCCGCCCTTCGTCGGGCCCACCTGAAGACCCTGGAGCTGCGGCTCGCCGAGCTCGACCTCAACGTCTGACGGGGTCGGTCACGCGGAGGCTGTCGTGCCGAGGGTCGAGCCGGTCCGGGCCTTGCGGACGTGCAGCCGGGTGGGAATGCGTTCGTGCAGCTCGGCGACGTGGCTGACCAGCCCGATGACGCGGCCCCCGGCGCGCAGGTCCTCCAGGGTGCCCATCACCAGGTCGAGCGTCTCGGGGTCCAGGGTCCCGAAACCCTCGTCGACGAACAGGGTGTCCAACACCGCGCCCCCTGCCTCGGCGGAGACCACGTCGGCGAGCGCGAGCGCCAGGGCGAGGGAGGCCAGGAAGCTCTCCCCGCCGGACAGGGTCTTCGCCGGCCGGCTCACCCCGGTCCAGGTGTCGACGACGTCGATGCCCAGGCCGCCGGCGGTGCCGCGACGCCCGGTCCCGGTGCCGCGGGTCAGCGCGTACCGGCCGGCGGTCATCGTGGCGAGCCGGTCCGACGCCGCCGTCGCCACCTCGTCGAGCCGGGCCGCCAGGACGTAGGAGCGCAGGGACAGCCCCTCCGCGTTCTGGCCGCGCCCGTCGAGGGTGTCGGTGAGCGCGGACAGCTCGTCGTAGGCCGCGCGCAGCGGCGCATGTGCCGCCTCCGCGGTGTCCCACTCCGCAGCCAGGGCGGCGAAGTTCGTCGCGGCCTGTTCGGCGAGCGCGGCGGCGCGCCGCGTGCCGGATCGCCGGTCGTCGGCGGTGCGGAACGCCTCCGCCGCGGCGTCCAGGTCGATCAGCTCGTCCGGGTCCACCCCCGCCAGCTCCGGGTCGGCCAGCCCGGCGGTGACGGCAGCGTGCTCCGCCGCCGTCAGCTCGACCCGGGCGGCCAGCGCGGCCAGCGCGGCGCCGGTCAGGGCGGCTGCGCGCGCGGCAGCCAGGTCGGGGAAGCCGGCCAGTACCGCGGCCGCCGTCGCGCGGGCCAGCCGGTCCACCGCGTCGTCGCGCGCTGCCACGGCTGCCGTGAGAGCGTCGGCGGCCGTGGCGGCAGCGGCGGCCCCGGCCAGCAGCCGACGTCGACGCGCCGGGACGTCGGGATCGTCACCGCGGGCCATCCGTTCCTGGGCGGCCAGCTTGGCGGCGTCCCGGTCCAGTCCGGTCAGCTCGGCGGTCAGCCCGGCCCGACGCTGGTCCTGCTCGGCGAGGAAGTCCGTCAGGGCGACCACTCCCTGCTCGCGCAGCGCCAGGTCGGAGTCGAGCTTCCCGCGGTGCGCGGCCAGGTCCGCAGCAGCGTCCCGCGTTCGGCCGTGCAGCCTCGCCTCGGCTCGCAGGTGCAGTACCGGGGTGTCACCGGCAACCGCACGGGCTGTGGCCAGTTCGCGCTCGACGGTCGTGACGGCCCGTTCGGCCTCGGTGAGCCGGGCCCGCGCCCGCTCATGGCCGGCGTGGGCTGTCGCCTCGTCGGCTTCGGACACGGCGACGGGACCGGCTCCGGCCGGCACCGGGTGCTCGGCGCTTCCACAGACCGGGCAGGGTTCCCCGTCGGTCAACCGGGACGCGAGCTCCGCGGCCATCCCGGATAGCCGTCGTTCCCGCAACCCCAGCCAGTGCTCGCGGGCGTCGAGCTCCGCGCGACGGGCATCGGTGGCCGCGGCCACGAGATCGGCGGCTCTGCCGGCCGCGGCGTCGCGGGCCCGACCCGCCGTCAGGGCCGTGGCCGCCGCTGTGACCGCCCCCTCGAGGCCGGCGAGGCCGGCGTCCGCGGCCGCGGCTTCGGCGACCGCGGCCCGTGCCGCCGCGACCAGGGCGGGCTGGGCGGCGAGCTGCGCACGCGCCGTGGCCGTCGCCGCGACGATCGCCGCGAGCTCACCGGCCACCTCCGCGCGTGCGGCCCGGTCGGCAGCTGCGGCCACCAGCCGCTTCTCGAGGTCGGCCAGCCGGGAGGCCTCGTCACGGCACCGCAGCGCCGTCGCCCGCAGGGCCGCGCCGGGGTCGAGTGCGGGGACGTCGAGTCCGGCCGCCGCGACGACGTCGAGAGCGGCGCGCGCTCCGGCTGCGGCGCGCTCGGCGTCACCCGCCGCCCGCTGCGCCTCCGCGTCGGCGGGGACGACGGCGACCGCCCGCCGTGCCGCGTCGAGCGCGGCCCGCTCGGAACCGGTCCGTGGTGCGGCGGCGACCGCGGCGTCGCGTCGGGCGGTCAGCTCCCGCCGGCGGCGGACCAGGCCTGCCCGCTCCCGCTCCCCGGCATGCACCTGCCCGCTGCGGACCACCTGCGCCCCGGCTTCGTCGTCCGCGGTCGTCGCCACGGAGAACGCGTCGGCCAACGTCGCCGCGGTCGACTCGAGCCAGGAGGCGTCGACCGTGCCGGGCTGCCCGGTGCCGGCGACCTGTGCGAGCCGGGCGGCGATCGTGTTCAGGACCAGTTCGCCGGCGTCGACGGCACGCCCCGCCCCGGTCCGCCGAACGCGGCACCAGTCCTCGACGCGAGCGAACCGGGCGGTCCCGAAGACCTGCTCGAGCAGCTGCTCGCGTTCGGCCGTCTCGGCCCGCAGGAAGCGGGCGAAGTCACCCTGGGGTAGCAGGACCACCTGCGTGAACTGCTCCGCCGTCATCCCGACGAGCCGTTCCGTGACCCGGGCCGTCTCCTCGTTCCCGGTCGCCGGCTCGCGTCCGGAGAAGTCGGCCCAGCGGACCGATGCCGTCGCGTTCTGCGGCGTCGTCCCGGCGCCGCGCTTCTTCGGCCGGTCCCACGCGGGGCTGCGGGAGACCACCACCCGCGAGCCGCCCACCGTCAGCTCGAGCTCCACCGACGGCACCGCCGCCGGGTCGGCGTGGTCGCTGTGCAGCCGCTTCGCGTCGTTGCGGGTACCGGGCACCCGGCCGAACAGCGCGAACGCCACCGCGTCGAGCACCGTCGTCTTGCCGGCGCCGGTCTCCCCGTGGACGAGGAACAGCCCATCCGCGCCGAGCGCGTCGAAGTCGACCGTCTCGGTCCCGGCGAACGGGCCGAACGCGGTGACGACGAGCCGGTGCAGGCGCACGGCTCAGCCCACCAGTCCGAGCAGGGCCCGGCGGTCCCCGGGTGCGCCGGCAGCGGGGAGCTCGGCGTCGGGGTCGGCCGCGTGGGCGCAGGCATCCGCCAGCAACTCCCGCTCGGTGGGGTTCGGGCCCGTCCCGCGGACCCGGTCCAGGAACTCGGCCGCCACCTCGAGGTCCGGGCGGACACCGGTACCGCGCCCGACCCGGGCCACGATCGGTACCACCACCCTCGCCGGCGGGTCCCACTCCAGGTGCACCGCGTGCGGGAACCGCTGCTGCAGTCGGCGCATCGCGTCCAGCGGCCGGACGGCGTCGGTCAGCCGGGCGGAGAGGTAGTGGGTGAGGACAGCGTCGTGCGTGCGATCGGCCAGCAGGTCCGAGAGGTCCCCGACGAGCCGGGACAGCGGCCGGACCACCGGCAGGTCGACCCGCTCCATCTCCACCTCACCGCCCGGCCCGAGCTCGACCAGCAGGGCGGCCTTGGCTGCGGAGCGCTCACCGAAGGAGTAGGGCAGCGGCGAGCCGGAGTAGTGCACCCGGTCCGCGACGTGCTGCACCGAGTGCAGGTGCCCCAGCGCGACGTAGTCCGGGCCGGCGAACACCCCCGCCGGGACCGTCTCCACACCGCCGACGGTGATGGGACGCTCGGAGCCGCTCACCTGGCCACCGACGACGAACGCGTGCCCGACCACCACGCTGCGGGTCCCGGCGGGCCGACCGGCCAGATCGGCCCGGACCAGACCCATCGCCGCCGTCAGGACCGATTCGTGGCCCGGGCCGGTCGCGCCGAGGGCGTCCCGGTGGACGTCCGGTTCGAGGTAGGGGACCCCGTAGAACGCCACGGGCCCGTGCGCGTCGTCCACGACGACCGGGTGCCCGATCCGGCCGACCGTGGTCCGCAGGTGCAGCCCGCCGTGGGCGGCGAAGGAGGCTGCCTGGCCGAGCCGGGCGGCGGAGTCGTGGTTGCCCGGGACGACCACCAGGACCGCGCCCGCCGCGCGCACCGCCTCCAGTCCGGCACCGGCGACCCCGACGGCATCGGCCGAGGGGACCGCGCGGTCGAACAGGTCCCCGGCGACCACCACGACGTCGACCTTCCGGTCCGCGACGACATCGGCGATCGCGCGGAGCACGGCGTACTGGTCCGACAGCAGGTCGCGGCCGTGGAAGGTCCGCCCCACGTGCCAGTCGGAGGTGTGCAGGATGCGCATGCCACGGACGTTAGGGACGACGACCGACAGAACCGCGCAGACCCGCTGCGGGACCGGGTCGGCGGCACGGACCCGGCCGGACCGGGGTCAGGGGTCGACGCGGACCCGGATCGCCGTGGCCAGCCGCCCACCGACGGTGTGCTCGCCCCCCCCGACCCGGACTGTGAGCGGGCCGTCGAAGGGGGCGCGGTCGACCACCTCGACCCGGTCACCGAGGGCGATCCGCTGGTCGGTGAGGTAGCGGAGGATCCCCGGATCACTGTCCGAGACCCGCACGAGCAGCCCCGTCGCACCGGCGACCAGATCACACAGGGCGACGGTCCGATCGTCGGCGAGCTGCCCGTCGGCGGTCGGGATGGGATCTCCGTGCGGGTCGTGGGTGGGATCACCGAGCTTGGCGGCGATGCGCTCGACCAGACGCGGTGACAGGGCGTGCTCGAGCACCTCGGCCTCGGCGTGCACCTCGTCCCACGGGAGCTCGAGCACGCTGGTGAGGAAGAGCTCGACGAGCCGGTGGCGACGGACGACGTCCAGGGCCACCCGCCTGCCCGCATCGGTGAGCCCGACGCTGCGGTAGGGGTCGTGCTCGACCAGCCCGAGCTCGGCGAGCTTGCGGACCATCCCGGAGACGGAGCTCGCGATCACCCCGAGCCGATCGGCCAGCGCGCCGGTCGTGACGGGCGTCCCGTCCTGCTCCACCCTCCACACCGCCTTGAGGTAGTCCTCCACCGCAGGCGAGGGCGGGCGAGCGGCGGGGTCCACGCGCCGAGTATGCTCCGAGAGAGATTTCGGTCTGCCGAAATGTCGAGTTGGCGGGCCCGTGAGATGTGACATCGAAGGGCGGGACGCCGTGCTGCAGAGCCTGGCCGGGACCGCAGCGCGCGGAGTCGGCCGCCGCGGCCGTCGCGTGGCCAGTGGACTCGGGCTGATCGGGCCTGCCTTCGTGGCCGCCATCGCCTACGTCGACCCGGGCAACGTCGCGAGCAACTTCTCCGCCGGTGCCCGCCACGGCTACCTGCTGGTGTGGGTACTGGTCGTGGCCAACGTCGCCGCCGGACTGCTGCAGTACCTCTCGGCCAAGCTGGGGATCGTCACGGGCCGGTCGCTCCCGGAGGTCCTCGGGACCCGCTGGGCCACGCGCCGCCGGACCCGGCTCCTCTACTGGGCGCAGGCCGAGGTCGCCGCGATGGCCACCGACCTCGCCGAGGTCGTCGGTGGTGCCATCGCCCTGTCCATCCTGTTCGACCTGCCGCTGACGCTGGGGGCCCTGGTCACCGGTGTCGTGTCCACGACGCTGCTGCTGGCGTCCGACCGCCAGGGACAGCGCTGGTTCGAGTTCGTGATCATCGCGATGCTGCTCGTCATCGCCGTCGGCTTCACGGTCGGTCTGTTCGTCGACCCGCCACCGCTGGGTGCGGCGGCCCGCGGGCTCGTCCCCGGCTTCCAGGGCACCGACTCGGTCCTGCTGGCCGTCTCGATGATCGGTGCGACGGTCATGCCGCACGCGCTGTACCTGCACGGCGCCGCCGCCCGCGACCGCCACCTCACCGGCACCACGGGCGGGGCGGGCTCGCGGACCGGGCGGCTCCTCACCGCCACGCGCCTGGACGTCGTCCTGGCGATGGTCGTCGCGGGGATGGTCAACCTGTCGATGTTGCTGGTGTCCGCCCACAGCCTGCCCGGCGTCGACGGGACGTCGGTCCCGGCGATCCACGCCGGGCTCAGCGACCGACTCGGCCCGGCCGTGGGGCTGCTGTTCGCCCTGGGGCTGCTGGCCTCGGGCCTGGCCTCGACCGCCGTCGGCGGCTACGCGGGTGCCACGGTCATGGCCGGGTTGCTCCGGCGACGGGTGCCGATGCTGGCGAGGCGTCTGGTCACCCTCGTCCCGGCGCTGGCCCTGCTGGCGGCGGGGGTCGACGCGACGACCGCGCTGGTCGGGTCCCAGATCGTGCTCAGCTTCGCCATCCCGTTCGCGGTCGTGCCGCTGGTGCTGCTCACCGCCCGCCGGGAGGTGATGGGTCGGTTCGCCAACTCGCGGCTGACCACGGCGTTCGGTCTGGGGCTCGCGGTCGGCATCGTCGGCCTGAACGTCGTGCTGCTCGTGAGCCAGGCCGCCCCGCTGCTGCGGTGACCCGGTCGGGTGGCCGACCGCCCGTCGCCTGGGAAGGATCGGGTGCATGACCCAGGACCAGCACACCCCGACCGACCCGACGACGGCCCACCGGTCCCCCGAAGAGCAGTCGGGGACGAAGATCGACCACCCCGGCCTGACGGACGACATGCCGGAGTCTCCCGACCACGGCGAGGACAGCTACCGCGGCAGCGGGAAGCTCACCGGCAAGAGGGCGGTGATCACCGGCGGCGATTCCGGGATCGGGCGCGCGGTCGCGATCGCGTTCGCCCGGGAGGGCGCCGACGTGCTCATCGTCCACCTCCCCGACGAGCGGGAGGACGCCGCGGAGACGGTGGGCTGGGTCGAGCGGGCCGGGCGGCGGGGGATCGCCGTCCCCGGCGACCTGCGGGACGAGGCGTTCTGCCAGTCGGTCGTCGAGCGGGCCGTCACCGACCTCGGCGGCGTCGACATCCTGGTCAACAACGCCGCCTACCAGATGGCCGTCGAGGGCCTTGCCGACCTCTCCACCGAGCAGCTGGTCCGGACGTTCACGACCAACGTCTTCGCAATGTTCTGGCTGACGAAAGCAGCGCTGCCGCACCTGCAGCCGGGCTCGACGGTGATCAACACCTCGTCGGTACAGGCCTACACCCCGCAGCCGATGCTGCTGGACTACGCCGCCACGAAGGCCGCGATCGTGAACTTCACCAAAGGCCTGTCGCAGGAGCTGGCACCGAAGGGGATCAGGGTCAACACCGTTGCCCCCGGGCCCGTCTGGACCCCGCTGATCCCGTCGACCATGCCCGCCGAGGCGGTCTCGGACTTCGGCACGCAGACCCCGACGGGTCGGGCGGGCCAGCCCGCGGAGCTGGCCCCGGCCTACGTGTTCCTCGCCTCCCAGGAGTCCAGCTTCATCACCGGCGAACGGATCGGGGTCACCGGGGGCCTGCCGCTGTCCTGACCGACCCGGTGCTGTCCTGAGCGCGGGCGGCCTGGCACCGGATCGGTCAGCGTCAGCGTAGGGACGCGAACACCACCGCCACGGCCTCCGCGCCCGGGTCGTGGACCCCGCGCAGGTGCTGGGCGCCCACGTAGGCCGCTCGGCCGGCTCGGGCCGTCTGCATCGCCGCGGTGGCGTCGGCCCCGGTCCGGGCCGCATCGGCCGCTGCCGCCACGCCGCCGTGGCGCAGCGCACGGATGGCCGGCAGCAGCGCGTCGAGCATGGTCCGGTCGCCCTCGGACGCGCCGCCGTGGGTCTGGACGGCGTGGGCACCCGCCGCCAGGGCGTCGGCCAGCGGTGCGTCGTCCCCGACCGACCCGGCCGCCGCGAACAGGATGGACAGCAGCACCCCGCTCGAGCCGCCCATCGCCGACCCGAGCAGCTCCGACAGCCGGCCGAACAGCGCCGAGCGCTGCGCGAGGGGCAGCGCGTCGAGTTCCGCGAGCACCCGTCGCGCGGCACCGGCGAAGGTCGACCCGGTGTCCCCGTCCCCGGTCCGCGCGTCGAGGGAGTCCAACGCCTGCTGGGCACTGATCAGTGACTCGGCGACGGCGACGACAGCGGCCCGGACGGCGGGGTCCACGGACGCGACGACCGTCGAGGCCGCGCGCAGGGTCGGGACGGGGAGCAGCGGCACCGGCAGGTCGCGGGAGAGCTCGATCGTCCCCGGCCACGCCGTGAAGCCCGCGACCGGTGCGAGCAGTGCCCGGGTCACCTCGTCGTCCAGCGGGAGGGCGGACACCGAGAACCCCCGCATGGACAGCGAGGTCATCAGCCCGGCCGGCCCGACGAGCAGGCGTGCGCGCCGCCCCAGCGGGGTGCGCAGCAGGTCCCGCAGGACGACGGCGGTCTCCAGCGGTGCCACCCCGCCGAGGTTGTTCAGCAGCAGCACGACGTCCCCGCCGGCGGCCCCGCCCCCGCCGTCGAGTGAGTCGACCAGCGAGGACGCCATCCGCTCGGCGAGGTCCGAGCTCGCGCCGAGCACGAACGTCTCGACCCCGGGCTCGCCGTGGATGCCCAGCCCCAGTTCGGCTTCCCCGGCGGCGAACCGTTGCTCGCCCGCACGGCCGGGGATGTCCGCGGTGGACGTCGACACCCCGAGGCTGCGGACGCCTCCCGCCACCCGGCGCGCCGCTGCCGCGACCTCCACCAGCGGAGCACCGCTCTCGGCCAGGGCGCCCGCGACCTTGTGGACCAGCAGTGTCCCGGCCAGCCCGCGCGGGGTGGCGGTGTCCTGGATCGCGATGTCGTCACCGACCACCACGACCTCCACCTGCAGCCCGGTGGCACGTGCGCGCTCCGCGGCGAGGCCGAAGTTGAGCCGGTCCCCGGTGTAGTTCTTCACCACCAGCAGGCACCCCGGCGCGCCCGTCACGGCCAGCACCGCGGCCAGCACCGCGTCGACCGACGGGGAGGCGAACACCTCACCCGACACGGCCGCGGTGAGCAGGCCCGGGCCGACGAAACCGGTGTGTGCGGGCTCGTGCCCCGCCCCGCCGCCGGACACCACGGCCACCCGGTCAAGCGACCAGTCGGCCCGCACGACGACCTTCACGTCGGGATAGCCGTCGAGCCGGGCGAGGGCGCCGGTCCCAGCGCCGGCGACGACACCGTCCAGCGCGTCGGTGACGACCTCGGCCGGGTCGTTGACGAAGTGGGCGGTCATGACGGGCCTCCGCGTACTCGGGGACCGGTTCGCGGCATCGCGCCCCGGTGCCCCGACCCTCCCAGACCTGGCCCGCGCGTCAAGCGGGACGCCCTCCGGTCCCGCCCGCGGCCGGCTGTCGGGAGGCGTGGCTAGCGTGCCCGCCGTGACCACGTCCGGCTTCCTCCTCGTCCTGGAGGGCGGTGAAGGGGCGGGGAAGTCGTTGCTCGCCGGCGGCGTCGTGGACTGGGCACACCGCACCGGGCGGGCCGTCACCGGCACCCGCGAACCCGGGGGCACCGCCGTCGGCCGGGAGATCCGCGGGCTCCTGCTGGACCGGGACGTCGCCCCGTCGGCCCGCGCGGAGGCATTGCTGTACGCCGCGGACCGGGCCGACCACGTCGAGAGGGTCCTGCGCCCGGCTCTGCGCGCCGGGGACCTCGTCGTCTGCGACCGCTACCAGGACTCGTCGATCGCCTACCAGGGTGCCGGGCGCGCGCTGGACCCCGCCGAGATCGCCGGGCTGTCCCGGTGGGCGAGCGGGGGACTCGTGCCCGACCTGACGGTGCTGCTGGACGTGGACCCCGCGGTCGGTCTGGCCCGGGTCGGGCGGCGCGGCCCCGCAGACCGGCTCGAGTCGGAGTCCCTGCAGTTCCACCGCCGGGTCCGGGCCGGCTTCCTCGCGCTCGCCGCCGCGGATCCCGGCCGGTACCTGGTGCTCGCGGCGGTCGCGCCGCCGGCGGACCTGCTGGCCGCGGTGGTCGAGCGCGTGGGCGCGACGTGACTGTCACCGATGCGCCGGGTGGCGCGGTGTGACCGTCACCGGGCGGGTGTCCGGCGCGCCGGGTCTGCCGGGGGTCTGGGCGGACCTGGTGGGCCAGTCCGTGGCGGTCGACGTCCTGGCGCGCGCCGCCGCCGCGGCCGCCCGGGTCGGCGACGCGGCGGCGGGCAACCGCTCCGAGATGACCCAGACGTGGTTGCTGACCGGCCCTCCCGGGTCGGGTCGGTCCACCGCGGGCCGGGCCTTCGCGGCCGCCCTGCAGTGCACCGCGCCGGCCCACGTCGCCGACGGCACGGATCCGGACGGCCGGCGCGACGGGCGGGTCGTCTACGGCTGCGGCAGTTGCAACCCGTGCCGGACCGTCCGCGCCGGGACCCATCCGGACGTCCTGGTCGTCGCGACCGAGGCCCTGTCACTGAAGGTCAGGGACATCCGGGGGCTGGTCCGCGACGCCGCGATGTCCCCGACGTCCGGGCGCTGGCTGGTGGTGGTCCTGGAGGACGCCGACCGTCTCACCGAGGACGCCGCCGACGCGTTGCTCAAGAGCGTCGAGGAGCCCCCGCCCCACACCGTCTGGGTGCTGTGTGCCCCGACAGTGGACGACGTCCCGCCGACGATCCGCTCCCGCGCCCGGCACCTGCAGCTGCGCACCCCTCCCGCCGAGGCTGTCGCGGCCTTCCTGGTCGCCCGGCACGGCGTCGACCCGGACACCGCACTGACCGCGGCCCGCTCCGCGCAGGGTCACATCGGGCGGGCCCGGGCGCTGGCGCTGGACCCCGGGGTCCGGGCCCGCCACGAGGCCGTGCTGGACGTCGCCGGGCGACTCACCGATCCCGCGGCCTGCGCGCGCGCGGCCGCCGACCTCGTGCAGACCGCCACCGAGGACGCCGCCGCGTCGACGGCCGCGGCGGACCAGCGCGGCACCGCGCAGCTGCGTCACCAGCTCGGGCTGGACGACGGCGCCCGCGCCGACCGGCATGCCTCCGCGGCGCTGCGCGACCTCGCCGAGGACCAGAAGGTCCGGGCGAAGCGGGCCGGGCGGGACCACCTGGACCGGGCGCTGGTCGACCTTGCCGCGTGGTACCGGGACGTCCTGGCACGCCAGCTCGGAGCCACGGGCCCGGCCACGAACGCCCACCGCGACCCGGGCCTGGCCGCGGCCGCCGCAGCCGCCACGCCGGAGACGACGCTGCGCCGGATCGACGCGGTGCTCGCCACCCGGGAGGCGATCACCGCCAACGTCGCGCTCCTGCTGGCAGTGGAATCGATGACGCTCCAGATCCTC
>JAABUQ010004735.1_pt1 | contig 22802 bp, 26 predicted proteins | sample 5560001 | NCBI WGS metagenome assembly JAABUQ01 (sample SAMN10711888, study PRJNA513371) | rock metagenome | isolation source: Antarctica rocks | place: Antarctica: Victoria Land, Finger Mt nord | collected 2015-12-18 | reverse complement strand
GGAGAAACAGAACTACCGCGTAGACGCCGATCACGTGCGGCGGGTCGGTGGGGAAGCCCGTCAGCAGGTTGAGCTCCGCCGCCGTGAAAAAGGCCAGCCCAAAGTCGATGCCCGCCGTGACCGCGACTTGCCCCAGCAGGTTGAACCACCCGGTGAACCAGCTCCAGGCGGGTGCGTTGCTGCCCGCCAACTTGGCTGACCAGTAGTACAGGCCGCCCGCGGTCGGGTAGCTGGAGCAGATCTCGGCCATGGCCAGCCCCACGATGATGACCATCAGCCCCACCAGAGGCCAGCCGATGATCATGGCCACGGGGCCGCCGGTCGCCATGCCAAAGCCGTAGAGGGTCAGGCAGCCGGAGAGGATGGAGATGATGGTGAACGAGACGGCGAAATTGGAGAAGCCGCCCATCTGACGCAGCAACTCCTGCGCGTAGCCCAACTCGTGCAGCCGCGCGGCGTCGCTGTCTCGCCCCGCGACCCCTATCCCCTGAGATGCCGCCCGCGCGCGGCGCGTCATCTGATCCGTGTTCGCCATCTCTTGACCTCCTTGGGCCTTCTCCGAACCGTCACCGCCTGGTTGTGGCGGAGTACGTCTATAGGGTGGACGCGCCAGTGATACCAGTGATAGTAGCGTGACATGGGTGCGCCGCCGCGCGACGCGATAGATGGAGATGGGGAGCGCCTTGCGGGTACGACAGCGTCCATCATGCAAAGCCCCGGCCCTTGTGCTATTTTTAGCGGTATGGGACGGCGTCTGTCAAGAGGTAGCGTCCGGCTCCTGTAGCAGCGAGGAAAGGGATGAGATGGTGGCGCACGCAACGGCCGTGGGGAGCTTGCCGGTCGAAGGCATACTGATCGAGGGGCGGCGAGCCGCGGCGGCTGGCGGAGAGATGTTTGATACCTTTAACCCGGCAACGGGCGCGGCCATCGCGCGCGTTGCCCTGGCCGGCCCGGCCGACGTGGATCGCGCCGTGCGCGCCGCGCGGCGAGCGTTCGACGAGGGGACGTGGCGCTGGGCGACCGCCGGCATTCGTAGCGGGATTCTGCTGCGCGCGGCCGCCGCCATCCGCGCGCGGGCCGAGGAACTGGCGCAACTGGAGACGCGCAACGGCGGCAAGACGATCTCCGACGCGCGCGATGAAGTGCTCGGGGCGGCCGCGTGTTTCGAGTATTACGCCGGGGCGCCGGTGCGCCTCTACGGCGAGACGATCCCGGTCTCCGCGCCCGGCCTGGACCTGACCCTGCGCGAGCCGGTCGGCGTGTGCGCGCAGATCATCCCCTGGAACTTTCCCATCGTGATGGCGTCCTGGAAGCTGGCGCCCGCGCTCGCGGCAGGCTGCACCGTGGTGTTGAAGCCGGCGGAGCAGACGCCGCTCACCGCGCTGTCCGTCGGCGACATCCTGCACGAGGCCGGCCTGCCCGAGGGCGTCGTCAATATCGTCACCGGCCCGGGCGAGCCCACGGGTTCCGCCCTCATCAACCACCCCCTGGTAGATAAGGCCGCGTTCACCGGCTCGACCGAGGTTGGCCGGACGGTGATGCGCGCCGCCGCGGACGGCCTCAAGCGGGTCTCGCTCGAGCTTGGCGGCAAGAGCCCCAACATCGTCTTCGGCGACGTCGACATCCCGTCGGTCGTCGACCAGTGCGTCTACTCGGTTTTCGCCAACGCCGGCCAGGATTGTTGCGCGCGCTCACGCTTCTTTGTCGCCGCGACGATCGTCGAGCCCTTCACGGCGGCGCTGGTCGAGCGCACCAGCCGGCTGCGCGTGGGCGATCCGACGGACGTGTCAACCGAGATCGGGGCCCTCATCTCGGCGGAGCAGCGCGCGCGCGTGGAGGGCTACCTGGACCTCGCGCGGCGCGAAGGGGCCGTGATTGCCCACGGCGGTGAGCGCCCGGACGACTCCGCGCTATCCGGCGGCTGGTTCTTGCGGCCGGCCGTCCTCGGCGGCGTGCGCAACGACATGCGCGTGGCGCGCGAAGAGATTTTCGGCCCGGTGGTCGGCGTGATCCCCTTCCGCGACGAGGAGGAGGCCATCCGGCTGGCCAACGACTCCCCCTACGGCCTGTCCGGCTCGATCTGGACGCGCGACATCGGCCGCGCCGTGCGCGTGGTGCGCCGCGTCCGCTCGGGCACACTCAGCGTCAACAGCAATCGCTCCGTCTTCGTGGAGGCCCCGTTTGGCGGCTTCAAGATGAGCGGCATCGGCCGCGAACTGGGCATGAAGGCGCTCGACCTGTACACGGAGATCAAGAACGTCTACATCGCGGCCGACTAGTACACACTGGCCTAAATATCTTGGCAATACCAGTGGGCCGTCGAGACACTTCAGTGTCCGTGGTTTGCCATGCGACTTCAGTCACAGGCCGTCGCCGCACGCAAACCGATTTGAGTCAACGTGTACTAGGCTCTGGCCTCGGGACCACCGCGTCGCGGAATCGCGGCCGGGCGAACTCTGGCCCCACGCCCACCACACGGAGTAAGAAAGGAGCGACGGATGGGTAACGGCGAGATACCGGGTATGCTGACGCGAGAGCAACTGTCCGATGAGATTGAGCGCGGCGAGATAGACACGGTGCTGACCGTATTCCCCGATATGTACGGGCGCCTGATGGGTAAGCGCGTCACCGGCCGTTTCTTCCAGGAACACGTGGCCGCGGACGGCATACACGCCTGCGATTACCTGCTGGCCTGCGACATGGAGATGGACACCGTGCCCGGATACGCGTTCTCGAACTGGGAGCGCGGCTACGGCGATGTCCATCTGGCCCCGGACCTCTCCACGCTGCGGCGCGCGGCGTGGCTGCCACGCACCGCGCGCTGGTGCTGTGCGACCTGCACACGGACCCCGGCCACGCCCCCGTCGAGGTGGCGCCGCGTCGGATACTGCAGCGGCAGCTCGAGCGCGCACGCGCGGCCGGTTTCGTGGTGATGGGCGCCGCCGAGATCGAACTGTACTGCTTCGACGAGACCTACGAGACGGCCCGCGCCAAAGGCTACCGCGATCTGCGCGCCATGGGATCGTACATCGAGGACTACCACATCTTCCAGGGCACGAAGGAGGAGGGGTTGATCGGCGCGATCCGGCGCGCGCTGGACGCGAGCGGAATCCCCGTCGAGAGCAGCAAAGGCGAGTGGGGTCCCGGCCAGCAGGAGATCAACCTCGCCTACGACGAGGCGTTGACGCAGGCGGATCGCAGCGCCATGTACAAGAACGCCGCCAAGGAGATTGCCTACGCGCAGGGCAAGGCCGTGACCTTCATGGCCAAGTGGGACCAGAAGCACGCCGGGTCGAGCATGCACGTCCACCTCAGCCTGCGGGATGTGCAGGATCAGCGGCCCTGTTTCCCAGGGGACGAGGCGTTCGGCCCCGTGCGGGCCAGCGCGACCTTCCGGCACTTCCTGGGCGGGTGGATGCGCCACGCGCGGGAATTGACCGGCTTCTACGCGCCGTCCGTCAATTCCTATAAGCGCTACCAGGCCGGGTCCTTCGCCCCCACCGCCATTGCCTGCAGCTACGACAACCGCTCCGCGGGCTTCCGCGTCGTCGGCGGAGGATCATCGCTGCGCATCGAGTGCCGTATCCCGGGCGCCGACGCCAACCCATACCTTGTCTACGCGGCGTCGATTGCGGCCGGCCTGGATGGGATCGAGCAGGGGATCGAGCCTCCAGGCTTTTTCGACGGCGACGTGTACCAGGCGGCGGGCTTGCCGCGCGTGCCGTCGACGCTGTACCAGGCCATCGCGGAGCTGGAGCAGGGCGAGTGTGCGCCGCGGGCCTTTGGCCAGGAGGTCGTCGACCACTATCTGCACTACCTGCGGACCGAGCAGCGCAAATTCGACGAGGCGGTGACATCATGGGAGCGGGAGCGATTCTTCGAGCGGGTGTAAGTGACACGCCACGTCCCCCTGGCCCGCGATGGCCCACGGCCGGGGCGCAACCGACGTACGATAAGGGAGGGAGACGGAGACGATGACGCGCTTACAGGATAAAGTCTGCATCATCACCGGAGCGGGCAGCGGCATGGGCCGCGTGGCCGCGCGGATGTTCTGCGCGCAGGGCGCGCGCGTCGTGGCCGCTGACATCTCCGAGCGCGACGGCGAGGAGACGGTGTCCGCGGTCAAGGAGTCCGGCCTGGGGGACATCGCCTTCGTCCGCGCCGACGTCTCGCGCGAGGAGGATTGCGCCAGCCTGGTGCGCGAGGCCGTGCGGCGCTTCGGCCGCCTCGACGCCCTGTACAACAACGCCGGCATCATGCCCGAGGCTGACCACTCGGTCGTCGACACGGCGGTCGACACGTGGGACCAGGTGCAGAGCGTGAACACGAAGGGCATCTACCTGTGCTGCAAGTACGGCATCCCGGCGATGGTCCGGTCGGGCGGCGGCTCGGTCATCAACGTGGCCTCGTTCGTGGCGTTGGTGGGCTGCTCCGTGCCGCAAGACTCCTACACGGCCTCCAAGGGCGCTGTGATCGCGCTGACCAAGTCGCTCGCGGTCCAGTTCGGTCCCAAGGGGGTGCGCGCTAACGCGATCTGCCCCGGCCCGATCGAGACGCCGCTGCTGACCGAGTGGCTGCTGTCCGATCCCGAGGCCAAGGCGCTGCGGTTGAACCGCATCCCCATGGGGCGCTTCGGCCGTGCCGAGGACATCGTGCACCTGGCCATCTACCTGGCGTCCGACGAGTCCACGTGGACCAACGGCGCCACGCTCGTGGTCGACGGGGGCATCACGTCGAACTATTTCTAGCGAGGCTCCGCCTCAGACCGACGGGAGGCCGACGAAGTGTACGCGACTCGACGCAAAAACTTGACGCAATCGCAACACGTTCTGGCCTTATAGGAGTCTAACGCGAGATGGGCCGAGGGCAGTCGGTTGAATACTTCCGCTGCACATAGCTATTGTTACTGATTCACTTGAGACAGTGGTAGGGGCGAAACAAGCATAATGGCAGAGGGGGACACGTCGAGCGGAGAGGGGCCGAGGACACGGCGTTCCGCGGGCGCGCCACGCGTCGTCCCCCGATCCGAGCGCGCGACGCAACCTGGAAGGGGCCGAACTATGATGGGCAGGCGGACGGGCATGTGGCTACTGCTCCTCGCGCTGGTTATCGCCGGGGCCGCATGGGCCCGTATGCACACGCAAACCAGGGCCGAGCCGGCGGTCCTGCGCACCGTCCCCCTGCGCGGCCAGCCCCTGAACATCGCCGTCGATTCACGGATGGGGCGTGCCTTCGTCGCGGCTCAGGACACGCGCACCCTCACGGGCGGTGGCAGCGTGGGCGTGGTCGACACGCGCACGGGCAGGCTTCTGACAACGATCGCTGTGGGTACGAACCCCCAGGTCGTGGCCGTCGACGAGCCGACCTCGCGGGCCTTCGTGCTCGACGCGGGCTATGGCGGCGTCCGTTACACCGTGAGCGTGCTCGACACGCGCGGCGACACGCTCCTGCGCACCGTGCCCATCACCGGAGGCCGCCCCGACGCGGTCGCGCTGGATGGGCGGACCGGGCACGTCTTCGTCGTCAACGCCGGACTCGTCGGCCGCCTCGGGGCGGCGACGGGGCTGGGGAGCGTGACAATGCTCGACGCGCGGAGCGCCTCCGTCGTGCGCACGACGCGCGTGGGGAGCAATCCGACCAGCATCGCGGCGGATGAGTTGACGGGGCGCGTCTTCGTCGTCAACAGCGGCGCGACCATTGCAAGCCCCAGTAGCGTGAGCGTGCTGGACGCGGCGACCGGGGCAGTGCTGGCCACGGTGGGCGCGGGCCGCGGCGCCGGCGCGGTGGTGGTCGATGAGGGCACGGGCCGCGTCTTCGTCGCGGGCGGGAACATGGTGCGGGTCCTCGACGCGCGAACCGGACGCGTCCTACGCGTCACCCTCGCCGGCGACGGACCGCTCGCCGTCGATGCCCACACCGGCCACGTCCTGATCGTCGATCAGAGGAGCGGTACGATGAGCATCCTCGACGGGCACGACGGGCATGTCCTGCGCACGGTCCCGCAGGCCGTTCCCGTAGGCGCAGGCGATGTGCCCATCGGGATAGCGGTCAACCCACGGAGTGGGCTGCTCTTCGTCGCCATCGACAGTGCGGACGGGGGGCGCGTGAGCATTCTCGACGCGTGGACGGGCGCCCTCCGGCGTACGTTCGCCGTGGGTAGCGACCCTGCGGCCATAGCCATGGATGCGCGCGCCGGGCACGCGATCGTCGGGTTTGTCGGGGACGGCCCCCTGCGCGACGCTCGACCGCAGGTCGCGGCACCAGCTTGGCTGCGTTGGCTGCCGTTCTTCCCCCAACCAACGCCGCCGCAGGCGCCTGGCAGCGTCAGCCTGCTCGACGGCGCGCGTTAGGAGAGGTGTACCCCTCTCGGATGGCGCGACATGTAGAAATAAATATATTATAGTCGCAGAGGCGCTCCTGTCGAGGGCCTCTTTGATGGCCGCCACTAGCCCTCCTGGGAGCGATGGACACAGCCTCCCGACGTGGCGCTACTGGCCTTCCCACGCCCCCAAATCGTGGCGCTATTTTGGCGCTACTGGCCCTCAAAACGTGGTGCTACTCGTCGCTCTCTGCCCCACCTGCGGCAGGGCCAGGGGGCCCTTCTTGCGCCGTGCTCATGGTCGATGAGGGCGTCACGTCGCACTATCTCTCGGTGGCGAGTCCGTTCCAAAGTGCAGGGGCGCAATGCCAAGCTCGTCACGTACGCGCCGCGTATCCGCCAGGTGTTGTGGTGAGACGCTGGCGTATTCCAGACACCACTGCAACTGATGGAGGGGGCGTCGTTCGGCGTAGCCGGAAGCAATGATCCGCGCGGACCGGTATGCCTCGAAGAAGCCTTCGCCGGTCATGCCCTCCCACAGTTCCAGGCGCGCCAGGTCGGACTCCGGGCAACCGGCCCAGGCGCTGTCAAAGTCGAGCACTCCTGACAGGCGCCACCTTCCCTCGTCGTCCTCGCGGACCAACAGGTTGGTAGGATTGAGGTCCTCGTGGCACAGCACCGGCCCATCGACGCCCGCGAAGAGGCGCCTCCGCTCCCGTAGCAGGTCTACGAACAGGTCGGCGTGGGACGGGTTAGCGATACGTGACCGCGCCCGCCGTGCCAGCGCCTCGATGTAGTCCACCCGTTGCGCCAATCCATCCCTGTGGGCAACCGATGGCGCCTCCGCTCCGATCCCTGGCGACCCGTCCCCTTGAGCAACCAGTTGATCGGGCGAAGGGGCCGTGACGTTCGCAACGGGCTCACCGAAGCGGGTGAAGGGGATGCCATGCAACGCGGCCACCGAGCGGCCCAGCTGCGGGTACAGGTCGCGCAAGGCCGCCGGCGACAGGAGCGGGCGCGCCTCGGCCCACGTCATCCCCGACACGACGGTCGTCACCAGGTAGCGCCAGGGCCATCTGGCGTACGACACATCGGCTGCCAGGACCTCGTAGGTCGGAACGTCGGTCTGGCCGCGCACCAGCCGGTTGAGTGTCGCCGTGCGGTCGAAAGGGCAGGCAAGCGACGCCCTCGGGCCGGCCAGCTTCACCACCACCCGCATGGATGGCTGTTCGAGCGTGAGCATCAGCACGGCATAATCGGCGCGGCTGAGCACCTCATGATAGTCGGCGATGCCACACCGCGCTCCCACGATTGAGCGCACTAACTCCATCAAGAGGAGAGGTTGTATGTTCAACTCGCCAATCCAATTCTGACAAGCCGCTAGGGTCGCTGAATATAGAGCGGTGGGTCGATGATGCCGACGATGTCGTAGGACGATGAGGGTTGCAGGTGTGCCGGGAAGATGATGAGGTTGTGGTCGGGCAGGCGTGTCGCTGACGGGATAAGCAAGGCTTCGCATCCTCGCGCCAGCGCGGCTGCAGCCAGATCTTGTCCTGTTGTATAGTCATGATCGTCGAACAGTGCCGCCTCGTCGACGCCGAGCGCTGTGAGATCGGTGCAGTCGAGCACGCGGGACAGGTTGACGGCCAACTCACTCAGACGCTGGTTCTTGAGAGTGGGCAGGGAACTCGGCGTCACGTGGCGCAGGATTTCGCCCAAGCACACACCGTAACTCAGACCGCAGTAGAGCGCCAGCCAGGTAGGTCTGTTGGGGAATACGTCCGGAGCGCGGTGATAACGGGCAGAGTAGAGTAGCGACCCGCCGGCATCCGTCCCTGAAAATACCTTCTTATGAGCACGCCACACCCTGCCGCTCCATGCGACGATGGGGCGCGTCGATACAGCAGTGGTCGCATCCCAGGGAGCGGAAGCATTCACGAGAACGCTGCACTCCGTTAGATAAACATACCGGCGTCAAGAACGGCGAGCGCCGCCTCCACCCGGTCGATGCGACCAGCTAATAAGACGTTCGCCGGTGAGAGCCAGCCCAGGTAGCGGTTGTCCGTATGCATCCACGCTCTTACCGCCTCGGACTCATCAAACGTGTCCATCACGTGGTCACGTAGTGCGATCAGGGTATCCAGTCGGGCTCGACTGTCACGTTGGGGATAATGGGCGCCGGCAAGCCATCGCTTGACCGCCGACTCGTCAGCATGTAAGGCTCCTGCCACAGCGCGATTGTCGACGCCGAGATCGTTCATCAAACTCAGTATAGTGTCGCGCACATCAATGACTGGCATCATCAACTTCTCCTCTATCGGGGGGTAGCTCCCATGGCCAAGTCTCCATTCCCATTGTCCACCACGAAGACTACCTCATCACCGGTCCTTTTGTCAATCAAAGTTTGCGATACGAATAAGCTCATTCAACAGGGACTGGTAATGGTAGCCTCTGTACAGGGAACTGCGCCGATAAGACAGTGTTTCGTCCCCGTTATTGCCTCACGCGATGATACCTGCGACTCATGATCGGGAGCGCACTGCATTGACCATCTGGAGCACGGCGCCAAGGACCAACTCCGGCTCGTCATACTGCACGATCAGGCATCGGCGCCATTGGAGAATGAAAGGACCCGGCGAGGCATAGGCTCCTCTTTACCTTTAGTGCGTGGAAATGTTATAGTGAAATTGCAGAGTGGGTAGGTTCGTGGTGGGCCAACAGCGCGATACGAAGAGACAGGAGCGGTCGGCGCTCCTCCGGGCCATGGGCGTGGTGAGCGTCTGTGGCCTTGACCTTGCCGTTTGCGTGCTGGGTGGTGTCTTACTGGGGCACTATCTGGATGGACAGGCGCACACCTCGCCTCTGCTGCTCATCGTCGGCCTCTTCCTGGGACTTATCGCCGGTTTCTATACGGCCTATCGTATCATTGCCCCAATCGTCCGCTCGATGTAGCGTCGTTCGCAGGATCGAGCACAGTGCCCCATGGGCGAGGAGGATCATGGAGCTACGACAGTTGGTCGTCTCGAGCGGGATGGTTGCCGCCGCGTTGCTCCTACCTTTTATTATCCTTCTTGCCTTGCTCGGCCGGCCGGACGTGGTCCGCGGGCTCTTGCTGGGCCTGGTGATCGGCCTCCTCAACTCCCTCTTACTGGCGCGCAAGCTGGACCGCGTCATCGACGGGCGGGACCCCTGGCAAAACCTGCCGCGCACGATGCCGCGCAACATGCTGATGCGATTCGGGCTTGTCCTCGTCCTCGGCGTCCTTGGTGCCCGCCTATCTCACATCAATCTGGCCGGCATGGCGGCCGGCCTTGGTCTCTACATGGTCGTGGGCGCGGTCTACGCCGCGCGATTGACGACCGTGCAATGGAAGAAGGAAGACGGAGTTCCGGTCTATGAAAGGGCTCGGGTTGTTCGATCTTAGCGTCGGTCGCGCGCATCCCATCGTCCCCTTACCGCTGGCGCATCTAGGGCGGGCCATTGTGGCCGCTGGCCGGGTAGCGCAGGGCAGCACGGGCGGCGGTTCCGATACCGCCGCCGAGTTGCAGAAGCGTATCGGCGAGCACAGCTACTACTGCATCGGCCAGGGTTTCTGCACCCCGACGAGCCCGTTCCTGGGGGGCGAACTCAACCTCGACACCATCGCCATGACCGTCATCACGATGGTGGTCATCCTGGCCCTGGCGCTGCTGGTGCGCTCGCGCCTCTCGGTGGATCGCCCGCGCGGCGTGCAGAACGTGCTGGAGTTCGCTTTCGAGTTCGTCAACAACCAGGTGGCTGAGACACTGGGAGCGGGACGGGTGAGCACGATCGGCCCGCTGGCGGTGGCGCTGTTCCTCTTCATCCTGCTCTCCAACTGGATCGGCCTGATCCCGTTGCCGCACCAAACGGTCTCCTGGTGGCACTCGCCCACCAGCGACCTCAATACGACGATGGCCCTGGCCGTGCTGGTGATCGTTGTGGTGCACACGTTGGGAGCGCGACGGTATCGCGGCGGTTATCTCCACCACGTGTTCGAGTACCCGGCGCTGGCGCCCCTGACCTTCATCGAGGAAGTGTCGAAGCTGATCACACTGCCCTTCCGTCTCTTCGGCAATATCTTCGCCGGTGAGGTGCTGATCATTGTGTTCTCCACCCTGCTGACCGGCCTCTTCACCATCTTGCTCCCGTTCGGTCAGGCGTTCGCCCTGGCGTTGGGCCTCTTCATCGGGGCCATCCAGGCGTTCATCTTCACGGTGCTCTCGGTGGCGTACATCAGCATCTCATCGGGAGGCGAGGGCGAGGTGGAGCACCACTAGCGAGTGACGAGTGGTTAGTGGTTAGTGACGAGTGGAGCGTTGAGAGGCAGCGGTCGGGTTTTCGCGGCGATTTCGCTGGCGAGGACCGACTAACCACTAGTCACTCGCCGATCACGTATATTTGTAGGGTTGGCAAGTTCACGGCCGGGCGCTCACAACAATCTCCGCGGGTGGCGCGGCGATGATAATCAGGGATCGCGTTAGAGAGGATTTCGATGTTCGATATTCAGGTGGTGGCTCTTCTTAGCACGGTGATCGGCGCTGTGACAAACCCAGGGTTCGACATCCACGCGGCGGCGGCTCTCGGCGGTTTGATCGGCGCGGGCATCATCCTGGCGGGCGGCGCTATTGGCGCGGGTATCGGCGACGGTCTGGTGACGTCGCGGACCGTGGAGGGTATCGCCCGGCAGCCCGAGGCGCGCGGCCAATTGTTGACCACGATGTTCATCAGCGTGGGTCTGATCGAGGCGTATCCCATCATCGCGCTGGTGTTCGCGCTGCTCCTGATCTTCGCGACGCCGCACGTCTAGGCCGTCGCGCTGGTCAGCCCAGAAACGCTTCTTCTGCCTGTCTACCCTGCCATAGACGACGTGAGGCCGGCCGCGGCAGACGGTTGGCCTCACGGCACATGGTCCATTGGGGACGTACCGTGATTACGCACATCGACCTAACGCTTCCCGTCGAGTTGATCCTGTTCGCTATCTTCTTCGCCTTGCTCAACGTGCTGTTCTATCGGCCTGCCTCCGCCGTCTTCCGGCAGCGGAACCAGCAGATCGAGGCCGGGCAACGGGCGGCCGAAGAGGCGCAGCGCCGGGCCGAGGAAACGGCGCGCGAGGTGCAGCGCCAACTCGACGCCGCGCGCGTCGAGGCGCAGGGCCTCATTGCCGCCGCGAACAAAGACGCGGGCGCTCAGCGTCAGAGGCTGATGGACGAGGCTCGCCAGCAGGCCGACGCGCTGGCGCAGCAGGCCCGCGAGGGCATCCAGGAAGAGCGCCGCGCCGCCGTGGAGTTGGTGCGCCGCGAAGCCGCCCCGCTGGCCATCCTGGTGGCCAGCAAGGTGACCGAGCAGCCGCTCGATACCCAGGCCAACCGCGAACTGGCCGACCGCGCCGTGGCCGAAGCGGGAGGGGGCTGACGTGTCCACGCAAGATATCGTGACGTGGGCGGTGCAAATAGGCACCTTCCTGCTCGTTTTCTACCTGATCTACCGCTACTTCGGCCGTTCGATCGGCAAGTTGCTGGGCGATCGCACCCGGCGTATCAGCGAGAGCCTGCGCCAGTCCGCCGAGTCGCAGCGGCGGGCCCAGGAGATCACGCAGGAGACCGGCCGCCAACTGGCGCAGGCGCGGACCGAGGCCAGGGGCATCACCGAGTCGGCTCGCCGCGCCGCCGAGGTACAGCGCCAGGCCCTGATGGAACAGGCTCAACGCGACGTCGAGGGCGTGAGCCGGCGCGCGCGCGATGTGATCGAGCGCGAGCGTCAGGCGGCCATCGACGAGTTGCGCCGTGAAGCTGGCCGGCTGGCCGTGCTGGCCGCGACGCGCGTTGTCGAGCAGTCGCTGCAACAGGGCAACGCCGGCCGGCAGCTGGCCGACCGCACCATCGCGGAAGTCGGGGGGTAAGGACGTATGAACCCGACCGATATCATGGTGGCGCGCCGCTACGCGCAGGCGTCTTTGGAACTGGCCGTGGAGCAGAACGCGGTCGAGCAATGGCAGCAGGACTTTGCGACCCTGACGCAGGTGTGGAAGGAGACGCCTCTCGCGTTGCGACTGGACGACCCCAAGGTTGGCCAATCGCGCCGCCTGGGTGAGGCGCGCGACGTGCTGAGTAACCGCGTCAGCCCCTTGATGCTTAACCTGGTCTTGCTTCTGGTCCAGCGCGGGCGCGCCCGGTTGGTACCCCGCGTCGCGGATGCCTTCGAGCGCCTGGAGCGCGATCGCAGCGGCCGCGTGTCGGGCTATGTGATCTCGGCGCTGCCTCTGACAGAGGAGCAGCGCGTGTCGCTCAGGCAGCAGTTGGGTAAGCGGACCGGCCGCACCGTGGAGTTGGAGGAGCGCGTCGACCCCTCTATCCTGGGCGGCCTCATCGTGCGCGTCGGCGACGAGTTGATCGACGCGAGTGTGGTCGGACGGCTGCGCCGCATCGAGGCGGAGCTGAGTAGTTAGTGGCTAGTGGTTAGTGCCTAGTGACGAGTGAACCTCACTCGTCACTAGGCACTAACCACTAGCCACTCGAATGGAGTGAGCAATGGCGATTCGAGCGGACGAGATCACCTCGGTCATCAAGGATCAGATTCAGCATTTCGAGCAGCCGACGCAGTCGGTCTCCGTGGGCACGGTGATCCAGATTGGCGACGGCATCGTGCAGGTGTTCGGCCTGCAGGGCGTGCGCTACAACGAGCTGGTGGAGTTCCCCAATGGGACGCTGGGCATGGCCTCCAATCTGGAGGAGGAGAACGTCGGCATCATCGTGCTCGGCCCCTACACCACCATTAAAGAGGGCGATCAGGTGCGCGGCACCGGGCGCATCGTACAGGTGCCCGTGGGCGACGCCCTGCTGGGCCGCGTGGTCAACGCGCTGGGCCAACCCGTCGACGGCAAGGGCGCGGTGCAAACCGATAAGACGCGCGATATCGAGCGCGTCGCGCCCGGCGTGATCACGCGCCAGAGCGTCGATACGCCGGTGCAGACCGGCATCAAGGCCATCGACTCGATGACCCCCATCGGCCGCGGCCAGCGCGAGTTGATCATCGGCGACCGTCAGACCGGCAAGACGGCCGTGGCCATCGACACCATCATCAACCAGAAGGGCAAGGACCTCTTCTGCATCTACGTCTCCATCGGTCAGAAGACGGCCAACGTGGCCCAGTTGGTGGCGACGCTGGAGCAGTACGGCGCCATGGAGTACACCGTGATTGTCGCGGCCACGGCCGAGGATCCCGCCGCGCAGCAGTACATCGCGCCCTATGCCGGCTGCGCCATCGGCGAGGAGTTCATGGAGACGGGGCGCGACGCCCTGATCGTCTATGACGACCTCTCCAAGCACGCCGTGGCCTACCGCCAGGTCTCGCTGCTGCTGCGCCGTCCGCCGGGACGCGAGGCCTATCCTGGCGACGTCTTCTACCTGCACTCGCGCCTGCTGGAGCGCGCCGCCCGCCTCAACGCGGACTACGGCAACGGCTCGCTGACGGCGCTGCCCATCATCGAGACGCAGGCCAACGACGTCTCCGCCTACATCCCGACCAACGTTATCTCTATCACCGACGGTCAGATCTTCCTGGAGTCCGACCTCTTCAACGCCGGCCAGCGTCCGGCCATGAACGTCGGCATCTCCGTCTCGCGCGTGGGCGGCGCGGCGCAGATCAAGGCTATGAGCGGCGTGGCCGGCGGCCTCAAGCTCGACCTCTCGCAGTACAACGACCTTAAGGCCTTCGCCCAGTTCGGCTCCGACCTGGACAAGGCCACGCGCGACCAGATCAACCGCGGCCAGCACGTGACCGAAATCCTCAAGCAGCCGCAGTACCAGCCGATGCCGGTGGAGCAGCAGGTCGAGATCATCTATGCCGCCACCACGGGCGCCCTGGACGACATCCCAATTGAAAAGATGAAGGACGCGGAGACCAACTTCCACCTGTTCATGCAGACCAACCACCCCGAGATCGGGCAGGCCATCCTCAAGGGCGAGCGGCTGCGCGGCGACCTGGAGAACAGCTTCAAGTCCGCCATCGAGGAGTGGAAGCGCACCAGCGCGTTTTAAGAAGTGACGAGTGACTAGTGGTTAGTGACTAGAACTAGTCACTAACCACTAGTCACTCGTCACTGTGAACGGAGTGAGCCAATGCCAGAGAGTCCACGCGACATTCGGCGCCGTATCCAGGCCACCAAGAATATGGCGCAGATCACGCGCGCGATGCAGCAGGTGGCCACGGCGCGGCTGCGACGCGCGCAGGCCCGCGTGCGCGACGCGCGGCCCTACGCCGATAGTATCCGCGAGGTGCTCTCGGGACTGTCCACGGGCCGCCGTAGCGACGTGACGCACCCCTTGCTGGTGCAGCGCGAGGTGCGCAACGTGGGCATCGTCGAGGTCACGCCCGACCGCGGCCTCGTCGGCGGCCTGATCAGCAACGTCAACCGCGCTGCCAACAACACCATCCGCGAGCAGTCGGCGCCGGTGCGTGGCTACGCCATCGGCCGGCGTGGGCGCGATTTCCTGCGCCGCAACGGGATCGACGTCGCCGGAGAGGAGATCGGCCTGGGCGACTATCCCGAGTTGGAGCGCGTGCTGGGCATCGCGCGCCTGGTGATGGACCACTACGCCGCCGGCGAGGTCGATCGGGTGTATCTGGCCTACACCCGCTTCGTCTCCACGGCCCGGCAAGAGCCGGTGGTGGTCCAGCTGATCCCGGTTGAGCCGCCGGAGGCCCAGCAGGACGGCGATCAGGACGGAGGCCGGGATGGGCAACAGCCGCAGACGTACGACTACGAGTACGAGCCCGAGCCAGCCGCGGTGCTGAGCGCGTTGCTGCCGCGCTACGTCGAGGTACAACTCTACCAGGCCCTGCTGGAGACCAAGGCCAGCGAGCAGGCAGCGCGCCTGGTGGCCATGCGCAACGCCACGGACAACGCGAACGAGTTGGTCGGCGACCTGACGCTCAACCTGAACAAGGCGCGCCAGGCCCAGATCACGACCGAGATCTCCGAGATCGTTTCCGGCGCCGAGGCGCTGGCATAGGAAGGAACAACAATGGCAGAAGGCAGAGTCGTCCAGGTGATCGGCCCGGTGGTGGACGTGGAGTTCCCCGAGCACGAGTTGCCGGAAATCAACAACGCGCTGGAGGTGCTGCTGACCGGCGACGCGGAGAAAGAAAACGCCGAAGTCAGCAACATGAAGATGTCGGGCGAGGAGGGCGCCGAGAACGTGCTGGTGCTCGAAGTGCAGCAGGGCAGCGGCAACAACTGGGTGCGTACCGTGTCCATGGGGCCGACCGACGGCCTGCAGCGCGGCACCAAGGTGCGCGACACGGGCGCGCCGATCAGCGTGCCCGTGGGCGACAAGACCCTGGGCCGCATTTTCAACGTGCTGGGGCAGACGGTCGATAACAAGGGGCAGATCAGCGCCGACTCGCCGCGGCGGCCCATCCATCGCTCGGCGCCCTCGCTGGAGGACCAGACCACCGAGACCGAGGTGCTGGAAACGGGCATCAAGGTCATCGACCTGATCGCCCCGATCCGTCGCGGCGGCAAGGCCGGTATCTTCGGCGGCGCCGGCGTGGGCAAGACGGTGGTCATCACCGAGTTGATCAACAACATCGCCAGCCAGCACGGCGGCTTCTCTGTCTTCGCCGGCGTGGGTGAGCGCACGCGCGAGGGCAACGACCTCTACCACGAACTCGGCACGGCCGGCGTGCTCGACAAGACGGCCATGGTCTTCGGCCAGATGAACGAGCCGCCGGGCGCGCGCCAGCGCGTGGGTCTCTCCGGCCTGACCATGGCCGAGTATTTCCGCGACGTCGAGCACCGCGACGTGCTGCTGTTCATCGACAACATCTTCCGCTTCGCCCAGGCGGGCTCCGAGGTGTCGGCCCTGCTTGGCCGTATGCCCTCCGCCGTGGGCTACCAGCCGACGCTGGCCGCCGAGATGGGCCAGTTGGAAGAGCGCATCACCTCGACCAAGGACGGCTCCGTCACCTCGGTGCAGGCCGTCTACGTGCCCGCCGACGACATCACCGACCCCGCGCCGGCCGCGGTATTTGCCCACCTGGATTCGACGCTCAACCTGGTGCGCCGCCTGACCCAGATCGGCATCTTCCCCGCTGTCGACCCGCTGGCCTCGACCTCGACCATCCTTGACCCGCGCATCGTGGGCCAGGAGCACTATGACGCGGCGCAGGAGGTCAAGCGCGTGCTGCAGCGTTACCGCGACCTGCAGGACATCATCGCCATTCTGGGCATCGACGAGCTCAGCGACGAGGATAAGCTGACCGTGGCGCGTGCCCGCAAGATCGAGCGCTTCTTCTCGCAGCCGTTCTTCACCGCGCAGCAGTTCACTGGCCGCGAGGGCAAATACGTGTCCACTGCCGACACGGTCAAGAGCCTACGCCGCATCCTGGACGGCGAGTTTGACGACCTGCCCGAGGGCGATTTCCTGTACAAGGGTAGCGCCGACGAGTTGAGGAAATAGATGTGCCTTTCCAATTGAGTATCGTCACGGCGGAGCGCACCGTCCTGAACGAAGAGGTCGACATGGTGATTGCGCCGGGCGCCGCCGGTGACCTGGGCATCTTGGCGCGCCACGAACCGTTGCTGACCACGCTCAAGCCCGGCGAGTTGCGCGTGCTGCAGAACGGTCAGTGGGACTACCTGGCCGTGGCGGGCGGCTTCATGCAGGTCGACCCGCGGGGCGTCACCGTGCTGGCCGACGCGGCGGAGCGCGTCGAGGAGATCGACGTGGCTCGCGCAGAGGAAGCGCGCCGCCGCGCGGAGACCAACCTGCAATCGGCGCAGGACGTGCAGGCGCGCGCCGAGGCGCAGGCGGCACTGCTGCGCGCCATTGCTCGCATCGGCGTCCTGGAGCGCCGCCGCGGGCAGCGTCGTTGACAGTGGAGGACCCTTGTGCTGCTCTTTACAGACGGGAGCACGATGACCCTGAGACTGGTAGGCGCCAAGACGTTCAGTTCAGGCGTCGTTCTTCTCGTCTACCAGGCAGCGCAGAGCGCGTAAGAAGAGTCTTGCCCATGGCTCCTGTTTTTGCGGCGCCGGTACGCAGCTTTCTTGCGGGCATGACGGTAGGCGTCGGGACGACGGTAGGCCGTGATCAGGGCGCCGTCCCGCGCGACCAGGAGGGTCGTCCCTACCAGCTTGGTGACGGCGTCCGCGCGCAGGTGCGCGGGCGGGAGATCGCGTTCGCGTAGTACGTAGAACGTGACGCCGGTGCGATCCACTGCGGCGCCGTTCGCAAGCACGTAGTCGACTGCTTCCAGAGAGAGGTTGCGCTGTGCGCAGCGCCGTCGTGCGTGAGCCGTCGTCCCCGCCATCGTTTTTCTCCTATCCGTCCGTCCGTTCCGTCCGCGTCCGTACCTGTCGTAGTTCCATGATATCTTACTCTGCTCATCGGCCTGAAAGCGGAAAGCACTGTTATCTCCGGCCTCGGACTGGACAGATTAGCCACCCCGTGTTTGCTCGACAAGTGGACCTGAGCCACCGCTATGCTGTAGACACGATGCCTGGCGATGACAGGGACAGTGTGGAGGCGCACGATGGGCGTGACGGTCTACTCGCGGTTTGGGCGACCTGCTGCAGGCCAACAACGTGACGGTGCGCGACTTGCAACAACAGGATGTTTAAGTTCTTGACGACCAGGGCTGGGCTGCGCCACCTTCACGCAGCGCCACCTGGCCGTCCGCGCCGCCGTCGAGGATTTCCTGAAGCCCTTCGTCGTCGGCAAGGATGTGCAGCGCATCGAAGACATCTGGCAGACCGCCTACCAGAACTCATACTGGCGCAACGGTCCCGTCACCAACAACGCGCTCTCGGGCGTGGACATGGCCCTGTTGGACATCATCAACGGCGCTCATAGACAGAGCCTTTCGGCGGTTTCCAAGAACGGCCGATAAAGGTCGGGGCCGGCGAACTGCATGGTGTAGAGACCCGAAGACACTCTTTCGAGGAAGCCCCATTCCCAGATTGCCGTTTCATCAACACTGGTCTCCGTGGCGAGCAACCGGCAATACCCGCGCGCCAGGGTGGACGCGTCTCCGGCCAGCAACTGTGGCGCCCAGTCCCGTAGCGCGACGCCGAGGTCATAGGCGGGATCAGCCAGGAAGCCGTCAGGATCCACAAAAACGAACCTTGACTCTGCGCCGGCTCGGGGTGTAGGGATGCGCAATGCGTTGCCAGGATGTGGGTCGCCGTGCGCGACGACGCACCTGTCGATGTCGAAAGCGGCGGCTCTGGATGTGGCGTAGGCCATCGCTTGGTCTCGCACTCGTTCCGAGCACGGACGGTCTAGAGACTCCCATAGCCGCCCCACTAGTTCACCCAACCGCGAGGCCTTCTCCGTGCCGGGCTCGACAGTTGCATCGTCCCATCGTGGCGCCTGCCACGCATGGCGCAACGTCCGCGCCAGCGCACGCATCTGCTGCTCCGGCGTCTGGTCAAGAGTGTTCATTGGTGCGCCAAGAGCTTCTTGGAGTAACGCATACCGCTCATTGTCATGTGCGAGAAGGCGAACATAACCATTGCCATGCGCGGCGTCGAGGACGCGGACTGAATCCTGGAAGCCGTCGTCGGGGAGAGACAGCTTCAGCACCGCATCGTCACCGGCGTGCGTGACAGCCCGACAGACGTACGATGCGGTTCCACCGCTGAGTGGCGCCCCTACTGTGATCGACCACTGCCGCTCGAGGTCAGAAATCAATGCGGGGAGTTGCGCGAGCCACTCCATGCCGCGGGCGCCCAGGTGTTCCGCCTTTTGCCGCACCAAGGGTTGCACGAGTACCACCCCACTAACCCGTGGTCATGCGACGGTGTCCGTGACGAGCGGTTTGGCCCGCGCCCGCGCCGTCCGCGCTTGCCCAACCTCATCTGTCTGGTGCGGCGCGGGCGCATCCGTCAAGGGGAGGTGGATGCCCATGTTCCCTCGCCCTTGCTGCCGCTTGTCAGGGCAGGCCAGGTTTGGGCAACATGCGGTGGACGGGTCCATGCGTGCTGCGCTCCTGGCTGTGTGAGTAAGACACGGCTACCTGTCGCATGCCGCATGCGACCCGTTCCTGTCACCATAGCTCTTCTCCCATAGTTCAGTGGGGTGGTACCGACACGCCTGGTGAAACGCTCGACTAATCGCAGTCGGCGCGTGGTTTGCCCACAGTCGCAAGCCCTACCGTGTTTCGGATAGTTAGACCATAGGCCAGTTTGTGAGGGTTGTCAAGCGGCATTCAGCCTATAATTGTTGCCGCACGTCTCCGCATCACCTTGACGCCGAGCAACATCTGCTCCTGTTGCCAATGCCCCAAACATCCTTGGGACAATCAGTGCATTCCGCGGGATCACGCCAGCGCGTAAGCTGGCCATGCTGTGCGAGACCTTCTGGGTCACTGGGACGCGCAATCACAACGCGCCTATACTGGGGTAGCGGGACCGGTGAGACGTAATGGATGGCGTGATATCAGGAGGAGGAGACAGATGCCCTATCGTAGTTTGGGACGCACCGGCGTGCAGGTGTCGCCGTTGTGCCTGGGGGCCATGAACTTCGGCGACCCCACGCCGGAGGATGAGTCGCTGCGCATCATCGACGCCGCGCTCGACGGCGGGATCAACTTCATCGACACGGCCGATGTCTACAACACGGGCGAGAGCGAGCGCATCGTGGGCCGCGCCTTGCAGCGCAACGGCCGGCGCGACGAGGTCGTATTGGCGACCAAGGTCAATGGCGAGATGGGACCCGGCCCGAACGATCGCGGCATCAGCCGCTACCACGTCATCGCGGCCTGCGAGGCCTCGCTGCGGCGGTTGCAGACCGACCACATCGACCTCTACCAGCTGCACCGCCCGGCGCTCGACATCCCGCAGGACGAGACGCTGCGGGCGCTGGATGACCTGGTGCGCGCGGGCAAGGTGCGCTACGTCGGCTGCTCCACCTTCCCGGCCTGGATGGTGATGGAGGGCCTCGCTATCAGTGAGCGCCAGGGTCTTGCCCGCTACATCTCGGAGCAGCCGCCCTACAATCTGGTCGACCGCCGCATCGAGAACGAGCTTGTGCCGCTGGCGCAGCGCTACGGCCTGGCCCTGCTGCCGTGGTCGCCCCTGGCCGGCGGCATCCTGGCCGGCCGCTACAACGAGGAGGGCGCCACGCCCAGCAACTCGCGCCTGGAGCGCAATGGCCGCGAGAGCCTCTTCGGCGACCGCGTGACGCGGCGGGCCGTCGCCGTCGCCCGCTCGCTGGCCGACCTGGCGCGCGAGCACGACATGACGGCCAGCCAGTTGGCCTTGCTGTGGTGCAAGGACCAGCCCGGCGTCACCTCGCCGATCCTGGGCCCGCGCACCATGGAGCAGTTGCAGGACGCCCTCGGCGTGCTCGACCGCGCCCTCGACGACGACTTGCGCGCCCGGCTGGACAGGCTCAACCCGCCCGGCAACGCGGTCAGCGACTTCCACAACAGCAACCCGTGGATGAAGGCGCGCGTCCGCGACGACGCATAACTGGCCTACCTAAGGGCCTGCGACCGCGGCCGTATGACAAACCACCGCGCTGGCCCCCCGAACCCACGGGTAGGGTTCGGGGGAGCTTTCTCCTCGTGTACCCTTTAGACTTGGCCGTTCGTTCGTAACTTTTGGGAGACCCTCTATGTCAGCCGCTCCAAAAGAATGGATGTCACGGAATCGTTGGGATGCGCTCGTGCGAGGGGAGGATTGCCCCCTGTGTGCCGAGTGCCAATCTAACGAACCCGTCAGCGTCGAAGGGTTCACCGTCGAACGCCTACACATCAGTCAACTCCGGCTTATGCGCAACCAGTACATTGCTGGCTATGCCGTGCTCATCTGCACGAAGCACGTCCGGGAACCCTATCACCTTGACCCCGACGAGCAAACTCTTTTCTTCAGTGACCTGACTCGTGCAGCTCGTGCGCTTGATCACGTCTTTGCCCCGACGAAGATGAACTACCAAATGCTTGGCAATCTGGTCCCACACCTCCATGCTCACCTCGTCCCGCGCTATTTTGGGGACCCTGCGCCAGGCCGACCGATCGACCCTGGCGCGCAACTTATTACACTGTCAGACGAGGACTATGCTGACCGCGTCCGACGTATCCAAGCGGCGCTGTAAGGGTCGACGTGTTCATGGATTTTGCCGTGCGCAACGCGATCCCTCGCGCCCTGCACGACTGACGTCATGTTGTTCCGAACAGGCCGGGTTTTACGAGGGGAAGATGCGCGCCAGTTCCACGCTGAAACCGGGCACGACGGGATCGCCCCGTAGCGCGTCGAACTCCGAGAGCAGCACATGGTGGCCATCGGCGCGGAATACCTCGACCGTGCGCAGCCAGGGATTGACCACCCAGACGGCCCCGACGCCCACGTCGAGGTAGGCGCGCACCTTGCGCGAGATCGTGGCCAGGGTGTCGGAGCGCGAGGCGATCTCCACGGCCAGATCCGGGGCGAAGTCCGCGTCGATGTCGAGGTCCGTGGGCAGACCGGAGAGCCGCCCTTTAGACACGTAGGCTAGATCGGGGTCTTTCGGCTCCGTCCCCACGCGGAGCGATGTCTGGGCCGAGAAGACAAGGCCCAGGCCGTGCTCCTCGACGAAGTCGCCCAGGGCACGCTGCAGGCGCGAGGCGATTAGCCCATGTCCAAGCGTCGGCATGGCCGCAGGCTCACTCTTGTCCGAACCTTTAGCGCCCTCGTTGGTCATTGGCCGACTTAGGGGCGCTGCAGCGCCACTTCCTCTGCAAGGTTCCGTTGCTCTTTGAGGGTGGCTGTGAGAGAAGGGGCGAGCTCAGGATTGCTCAGTACGTCCGCGGTTGCCCGCCAGTCAGACCACGCGTTATCGTAGGCGGACCAATCCTCCGTTTCGACCGCATGTACGAGAGCACGGGCTAATTCCATCCTCACTTGTTGCCGTTCATCATTGTCGAGGGGACCAGCCCACGTGTACTGCTCGTTTTGGTGGAGGCACGACAAATCATCCTCCATCATGAGCGGAAGAAGTTTGTGCGTTTTCTCCCATACACGCGGAGGGAGGGTGGTGGATGTGTCTCCGTCCCGCGCAGCGGCGATTATAGCGCGGATGTCGCGATGTCCGCTTTGGCCATCTTCGGACTCGACGATCACATTATCTAGCAACGTATCCTCCCCGAGAACTCATGATGTCATCATACTCTTTCTACCGTCATACAACGAGCGTCGTTTAATGCACGCATCATCGCTGTTGATGACAATGGCCTCCAGAACGGACATACATCACGCTCAGGCCAGGGTATAGCCCATGTCGTCGGCGACAGCGGCCAGTGTGTCGAACAAACCGGGATCACTGAGCGCGCGATCAAGTGAGGGATGGCGCGCAGGGTCATTTCATTCTCAAACGGCGTGGGCCGCCAACGTGGTAGGGGCGTATTGCATACGCCCGTGCGGGTGCGGCCAGGGCGTATGCAATACGCCCCTACGCATCCCGTGATCGACAATGAAATG
>JAABUQ010003213.1_pt1 | contig 22808 bp, 4 predicted proteins | sample 5560001 | NCBI WGS metagenome assembly JAABUQ01 (sample SAMN10711888, study PRJNA513371) | rock metagenome | isolation source: Antarctica rocks | place: Antarctica: Victoria Land, Finger Mt nord | collected 2015-12-18 | reverse complement strand
TAATAATAATAATAAGCTTATTTATTTTTTAATATTATTATATATTTTTTATTAAATATTATAATTACTTTATCAAATTATTTTTAAAGTATTTTTATTATATTATTATTATTTTATAATATTATTAATATTTAAATATAAATTAAATTTTTCTTTAATTAATTAAATAATAATTTAATATTAAAAATTATCTTATTTAATAACAATAGCTTTTAGCTTATTATATCTTTAATCTAAATATATAATTTTTATTAATATATATTATATCTTTATTGAACTTATTATAAAGGGTTTTTATTATATTATTATCGATATATAACGCCTTCTATATTTTTAAGGTAAATAAAAGCTTTTATAAACCCTAACGTTTTTGACTATTATATAATTTTTGAATTATTAGAAATCTATATATATTATTATAAGATTTATATTATATTAACTTATTCTTAAATTTATATAATAAATATATTAAAACTTAAAATAATTAGGTAAATATTTAAATTTTTTTTTTATATATATTATTTTATTTAAAAGGTCCGTTAATAACTTATATATATTATTATAAACTTTATATTATATCGGTCTACCTTTTATTTTATATAATAAATATATTAAAATTTAAAATAAATCAATATATTATTATAATTATTTAATATATATTAATTATATTTTAATATTAATAATCTTATTAATAAATTTAATATATTAATTAATAATAAAATAATATTTTTATTTAAACTTATTTCTCTATATTACCTTTAGAATATATATATATATATACTAGTTTCAAAAGAAATAAAAGCTAATATTTTTTAAAATAAAAAATCTTTATTTTCGATATATTACTTTACTTAATATAATTAACCCTTAATAATTAATTAATTAAATATAAGAAATATTTTTCCTTAATCGTTAATAATAATTTTAATATTAATAAGGGATATTTTTTGCCTAAAGGGGTATTAATAAATAGAATTTAATTAATAAGGGGTTTCTTAATATAATATTTATTTTAAAATTATATATTATTAATAAAGCAATATTTTAATTTAATTATCTTATAAAAATATTATATTTTTCAATATTCGGAATAAAAGTTATTTATATATATAATATATTAAATAGAAGCTATTTAAAAAGATTTATTATATATATAGATTTAAAGGGTCTTATTAAATATTATAAATAAATTAACTTTTATTCAGAATATCCTCTCCGGAAAAATAAAGTTTTACTCTAAGATATTAATAGTTAAAATAAACGTTTTAGCTTTAAAAATTAATAATTTAGTTAATAATTATATAAAAATAATATTATAATTATAATTTATCAATTTTAAAGTATTAAATATATTTCCGAATAACTTATATAATTCCTTATACCTTTTTTATTATCTTCGCTAATAACAATATTATTAATATTATTTTTATATATATTAATTAGCAAACCTACGACTATATCGACGTATATTTTAAATTATAAAATAAAAACGGTCTTTAATATTTAACAAGAATAAATAGAAGGTTTTATTAACTAATTTATATTTATAAATATTTTAAATAAATAATATTATTATTCTGAATTAGTAAAAAGGAAATATATTAAGAAAGAAAATCAATTCCTTTATAAATATAAAGTTTTAATTAATAAGATTAAGGATTATATAAAATAAAAGGCTAATAATATGAAATTGATATATAACGATCTTAATTGCCAAAGAATAATAACGTATTTTAAAAAAAAGCAAATAAATAAGAAATTAAATTTATTCTCTTTATAAAAAAAATATTAAGATATATTAGGAAGTTAATAGAAGAAGTTAAAAGAATATTTAATATATTAAAAAGTCTTTAAGCTAATATTTTTTTGGGTAATAAATAATAATATATTTATATAATAAGATTTTAATTTAATATAATAAAAATAATAATATAAAATATATTAATAATAATAATAAAAATATTATATAAGATTCTTAATTATTTCCTATTTATTTCCTATTTATTTATAAATCCTTATTTTATATTATTATATTTATAAAATATTAGGAATATCTTATTATTATTATAGAAATTATATTTAAAATTATTATTTTCCGGATTAAAAAAGTAGAAGTTTCTATTCTATTATAATATTAAAAATTATAAATACTCGGGTATTTTATTATAATTTGATATATTATTAAAATATTTATAAAAGTTTAATTATTAATATATAAACTTAGTTCTATTTCCGATATAAAATAAGAATGGATATTTAAAAATTTAATTATTATTTATATTTTCTATTATTATTAATATTTTTATTTGTAATTTAAGGCTAAGGCTTTAGAAAATATAATATATTTAGCTTTAATAAGAGTTTGTTTATCTTTTAATATTATTTTAATTTATAAAGATTATAAATTAAAATTAATAATATTAAAAGGTAATTAAATTATTATTAAAGTTATTTTCCTCTTTTATAAATTAAATAATATATCAGATTATATACTCGAAAGTATATATTAAATCTATATTTGCTTTATTGTTAAGCTTATTTAAGCTTTTATAAGAATTTATTCTTAAAAATTTTATACTTTATATATTAATTTAGAGGCCTTTTTAAAAAAGGGAATTTCTAATTTATTATATATTAAGATTTAATTAATATTTATCGTATTATTATATTATTATTATATATATTATTATTACAAAAGGGATCAGAATATTAATAACTTATTATAAATTTACTATATTAATAATAAATAGCTTCCTTAAATAATTATTAAAAATTTATTATTTCCCTTTTTTTTTAATACTATCTTAGAAATAAATCGGGAATATTACCATTTTAAATAATTAATAAATTACAATATTTTTAACTAGGTTATTATAGCCTTATATATAAATAAATATATTATAATATAATATATTTATATTAATATAATTAAAAGGAAACGTTCAGAAGGCTTAATAAATATTTATTTATATATTTTATATTTTATTATATTATTAAGGCTTTTAAAATACTTAATAGTAATATATATAAATATAAAATATAAACCTTTTAATTATATAAAACTTATAATAAATATTTATTTATATATTTTATATTTTATTATATTATTAAAAGCTTTTAAAATACTTAATAATAATATATATAAATATAAAATATAAATCTTTTAATTATATAAAACTTATATAAAATATATAAATTATATAAATAAAGATTATTAACGTTTTAATATTTTAATATTCGTATTTGTAATTTATTATTATATTTAATTTTATATTTTTAGAAATACAAAACTTTATTTTTATATTATATTATTATTTATTAATTAATTTATATTAATAAGGGTTTAAACAAAAGCGCTTAAAGAGCTCTATAATTTATACTTTTTAGATATTTAATATAATATATAAGCCTAGTATATAGGAGGGGCTAGTAAGGTATTCTCGCTTTTTTGGGTATATTACGAAAACGGCCCGGGTTATAAGTTATAACGTACCCAAACGGACCCCCCAATAAATGATACTTTGCAAAGCAGCGAGCAAGGTCCGCTATCGAACCTCGCGATACTGGAGTTGCTTACTATACTACTGTGGCTGACTTCTATTGTACAGGTGCAATGCTCAATACCAAAAATGTCCTCGCAACTATAGTGACAGAGCTGAAGCGACCGGCAGAAGGAGAAGTAGCTCGACTAAGTTATATTATTCGTATAGCTGAGATAGATAAGCAAAACTTAAAGCAAAAAGTATAGGACCTGGCAAGAACGGTAAATTTCTTAAAATATATTAATAATATATTATATAAATAAGTTAACTCTGGGGGATGATTTTACAAACAAATTTAAATTTAAAATAAAATAATATATTTAATTATTATTATTAAAATATATAACCTATAAGACTATATATAAGAATTTATATATAAGAACTTATATATAAGAACTTATATATAAAGATATATAACTTTAATTAATATAAAGTTGTTTAAAAATTAAGTCAAATATTTAATACCTTAACAAGTAAGCTTTCGAATCCTATTTCGCTTTAACTAACTTAATTACAAAACCGGAAGCTTCTATAAAGGCTTTAACCTATATAATATAAACTTAATATAAGGTTTTAATATAATTATTTAAGCTATTATTTTAAAGGGTCGATATTTAATTATTATTGCTAATTAACGTAAGTCTTTTATAAAAAGGTCAAGCTCGATAATATTGATCGAAATAGCAAACTTCTTACTCTTATTATTAAAGTTTAATATATAAATTATAAAAAGTCAAATTTATTTATTATATTAACGTTATCTTTTTGAACTGGCGATAATTTCTTTAAATTTATATTTACTTTAATAATTTTTCTAATTAGAAAGCAAAGATCTAAAGTATTAAATAACGGAATATTAATAAATATAAATAACTAAAGGCTTTCGTTATTTAGGTCGAACAAAAGGGCTATAATTTTATATAATAATTAACGGGTATTATTTGCTCGAGGCTATATATACTTCGAACCAATAAAATCCTCTCCCTTCTTTCCCTATTCTATAGATAAGGCCTTTGCATTCTCTATAATAATAATCGTAGCCTAGGTATCGATTATTACTAGTTCTTCAGAATGCTCGCCGGCGTGCAGCTCTAGTGATACAGGCGATACTGTTGTCAGCGGCTGCAGTGGCAAGGGTTTCCCAATCTTCATAACCTTCGGAAGCCGTTTGATCTGCGAAGAGTACCCAAACCAGTCTCTTATCCACTCCCGTTCGTTATAGAGCCCTGTTACTGGGACGTTGTCGCTGGAATTCTAGTCGTTTAGCGAAAGGAACTTATTAATATCTGAAGGTAATATCGATATACTATTAATTAATTCGGAAAGATTCTAAAAATTATCGTTAGCAATTAAAAGAAGATATAAGCTTTTAAATAACTTAAATAACAAGGGGATTTAAATCTTATCAAGCGTTTTTCAATCCCGTAGTAAATATAGAAAGGGTTTGTTGCTCTTGTTAATTTAAATAAGGTTTAATTTTAGGTTTAAAGGCGGTAATTCCTATCCGTTTATATTCTGTTTCTTTCGCTTTTAACTCGTAAGATTAGATATTTAATAAATAAGAAATTATAAATTGCGCCTACTTTATCAAAATTTCTTTATATATAAGCTTATTTATAAGTTATAGATATCGCTTAAGTAATAAAGGAATAATATTTTATTTTAAAACTCAAATTATATAATAAATAAAGGTATTTTATAAGTTATTCAGATATTCTTAAATATATTCTAATATAACTTTACAATTTGGCTTCTCGGGTTTAAGAAGTCTATTTAAAGGATATTAAAAACCGGTCGTTATTTAAATAAAAAAGGCAAAAAGCAGGACGGAAGAACATATTATAATATATAATAAATATATACTGTTTAGAAGTAATTGAATCGAGATATATTTGATAATATTAATCTTATTCCTCTTTAACGAACTAATCAAAGTAAGCGAAGCAGTACTTCAATTCGGATTGCAGTCGCTCGAGAGTCTTAGCCAGCTCCCTTTAGCGATAGCCGTGAATATACGTACTCCGCTAAGGTTTGCGTAAGCTATTATCATTAGCGCTTGATCGAGGAGCCCGATAAGATAGATGAATACCTGTTTATATCCATATTATAGCCCTCCACCAGGCAGAGGCCGTAGACAGGCTTCTCTCCCGGCCGGTATAAGACCGTACAATCCTGAGACGCTAAGGAGTATAGATTCTCGATAGGTTGCCTTTGCCTCAGTTACTCAGACTCTATATACTAATACCCTTCGGGGTTAGCCGCTGCTAACTACGTATATAATAATTATAAAATTTAAGTTTAAGAACGGAGATTATTAGCAAATAAACCTTAATAATAAGGAATAATTAACGAGATTAGTAATATTAATATATATTATTTAATATAGAATATTTCTATTAACAAATATATATTAAAAATATATAATATATAATTATAATATTTATATTCTTTTAAAGCTATAACAAAGTTCTATTATATATTATTTATTAAATAAATTATATAAATATAAAGAAATATAGATTATATTAATCTTTAAATATTAAATAATATTATAAATATTGCTTAATTATATATAATATATTTTACGGTAATTGCAATTATTATTATATTATCTTTTATTAATAATTATTAATAGCCTTTCTTATTTATTATATTTTGCAATTTATATAATAATCCTTTATATAATTACTTATTCCGTTAATAAAATAACTTAGGTAGTTTTGCTAACCCCTAATATTTTTATATCTTTATTATATCTTTTTCTTTTATTAATTTTTTCTTTTTTAACTTTTTTCCTTTTATTATTTCTTTTTCTATTACCTTTGCCTCTTTTGTTATTACTTGTTTTTGCTTATAAGGAGTAGATATTGTTAACTTTATTTTTAAGCTAACGAAAATAAGCGTAAAATATTCTTTAATAGTTAAAATTAATATAATATTTAAGCCCTTAATTATACCGTTAATTATTAATTGTTTTAAACTTTTATTAGCTATATCTTTAAGGAACGTTAGATCCTAATAATAACTTAAAAAAAGTTAAATAATATATTTCGAAGAAAAAAACTATATTATATTAAGATATTTTAATAATTCGAATAAAAGATATATTATATAAATATCGGAATTTATTTTTTCTTTGCTAATTAATATATAAAGATTATATTATTATTTATAATAATAACCTTATTAAATTACTTTAACTTTTTTATTATTTTTATTAATATTATTAATAATAATATAAAATTTATAAATATATTTATATAAGAAATATATAATATATAATATACTTTTTGAATTAATATCTCCTAAGAATTATTAATTTATCTTATTTATATTAATATTATTTATTAGAAATCGGGTAAAAGTAAAATCGTTTAGGAAGACTTTATTTAATAAAAGCGAATAATCGGACTAGCCTATTTTTATAAATAATAAATAGTTATTAAAGATTTTAATAATATTTTTATATTTGTTTTTAATAATTAATTTTAAATTAAAATATTAAATAGAATCAAATTAAATATAGAAAAATATTATATATATTATATTTTTCGGAGAATATATAATATTTTTAATAATATACGATTTTGTCTTCCTTTTAATCTTATTATTATAATAAAGTTTTTCCTTCTTCTTATCTGATTTATTCTTAATATTTTTATCTTTTTCTTCTTTATTATTATTAAGTCTTTTTCCTTCGATTTGCTTTCTATCTTTTTTTAGAAGTTTGCCTTTCCTTTTTTTTTTTAATTTATTTTTTCTTCTTTTCCTTTATTTATTTCCTTTTCTTTTCCTTTATCCGTTTTTATTTTATTTTCTTTATATATTTCTTTTTCTTTTCTTTTACTTATCTTTTTTTCTGCTTCTTTACTTGCCTTTTTCTCTTTCTTCTTAGCTTCGGTAATACTCTTTTTCTCCTTCTTAATATACTTTGCTTTTGATTTTTCGAATATTATTCTTTATTGTTTAATTTTAAGGCGCTTAGCTTTCTTTATAAGTTATATATTATTTAGTATTTAGATATTCTAAGTTTTATTTTTTAAGGAATTAACTTTATTAGCCTTAAATATAAATTTAATATTAAATAAATAAAACAAATATAATAAGATATTATATATTTTACTTATTATATTTATAAACAATTTATTTATTATTATTTATTTAATATTGTTATTTATTTAAGGTAAAATAGCTCTGTCTATTATAATAGAATATTTATAATTATTGCTATATTTAAGGTTATATTATTAAAAGAAATAAATATAAATATATATTATTAAATTCTCTTTTAATTTATAATTATTATAATTAATATTTAATAATATAATTTCAATATATATTAAAGGATAAATATATATCTTTATTAAAAATAAAAATAATATTATCGATATTATTCTTAAAATTATTAAATATATTAAAATTAATATAATATTAATAATAAAATTAATATAAAAGTCAAATTAAGATAAAATAATTTTTAATTAAGCTTAGAATTAAGGGAAAAATAAATTTAATATTTATTAAAAAATATAATAAAATATAATAAATTAAATTAAAAATAATAATAAAATAAAATAAAATTTTGAAATAAAAAGTATTCTTCTATAAAGGATATTCTTTATTAGAGATTAAATCGAATATTGAAAAAAGTACTTAAAGAATTAAAAAATAATAATAATAATTAAACTTGATAAATAAAAATATAAAAGAGGATTTTAAAAGGATAAATAAGATTTCGATAATTAAAATAATATAATTATAAAATAAATAAAATATATAAAAAGTTAAATAAATAAAAATAATATTAAATAAAACTTAATAAAATTTTATTTCTTAATATAAATTTATAATAATATTTTTCAAAATAGAAAATTTTATCTTTTTTAATAACTTATATTTCCCTTTTTTATTTATATATATCTTTATTTAATACTATTCTATTAACCTTCTATTATAACGGTTTATATTAGAATTTTTATTATATATTTATAATAAATTAATATTATTATAATCTTTTTAATTCTTTAGCAATTATTAATTATTTTTATAATAATATTTAAATTTATTATAAATATTATTATATAATTAGGTCCTTCTTTGATTATATTATTATAAAAAGTAATTTATAATTTAATTATATAATATTTAAATATAATAATAAAAATTAAATATATTCGAGATATCTTTTTTTATATTATAATTTAAATAGAAATATATATTATAATATTAATTAAAATATAAAATATCTTAATTATAAATAAAACTTAATATAAGGGATATAATTCTCTTATAATTATTATTAATAATTTTGATATATTATAATTAAAATAATTATAAAAGATATTCTTTAATAATATAAATAGGAAATAAAGAATAATTAATATTATCTAAATTTAATAATATAAGAACGTTTTCGATTAATATTTAGATTTATTAAATAAATATTATTTATAATAAATATTTAATATTATAGTAAAATATTCCTATTATAAGGCGAAAAAGCTTATTATTAGAATTATATTATAAAGGTTATAAGAGTAATAAACTAATTATAAGTCAAATTATAAGATAAATATAAAGGATTAGGAATATATTAAATTGTTTATTAAAGGTAATATAATAATACTAATAAATACAGAAAAGGCTTATTTTAATAAGCTACGTTTATTTAATATAATCGCCGGGACTTTAATTCTTTTATATTGATATTTAAAATAATATCTTAATTTGGAAGCAAAATCGATTAGCTATCAGTATTATAAATTTATATTAAAGAAATATTATAAAGTTATATTGCTTATATTAATAAATAGAAATCCGGATAATAAGGAAAAAAACGAAATTAAAATAAATTAAATTAGTTTAAATAATTTAATATTAAATAAAGAATCGGATAAAGAATATATTTTAAGAGTATAAATAAGGAAGTATATTAAGAAAAACTAAATAAATATTATTATATTATTATAAGTATATTTAATTTATTAATATTAAAGAATCAAAGTTAATTTATCGATTACTCTAGAAGATTTAATTATTAATATACTTATCGGAATATCAATCTTAAGATATTAGCTTGCCTATTTCGAAAATCTCGGAATATAGCTAATTTAATAATTAATATTAATCGGATTACAATATTATAAGAACTAATATATATAAATTTAAAAGATAAAAATAATTTCGATTATATTTATTATTAATATTTATATAATTTTAAAAGCTATTATAATTTCTAAATTAAAATATATATAATTAAAATATTAAAGTCTTATTTATATATATTTTATAATAATAAGAATATATTAAACAATCTAAAGACTTTTCCTAATATATATATATAGTTTCGGATAACAAATTAGCTAATAGTATTTATTAATATTAAAGGTATTTATATAAAAATACCTTTAAATACGGAATTAGGAATTATTATAAATAAAATCCAAATACAAACTATTATTATTAATATTATATAAGAGAAAAGTATATAAGATAAATAAATAAAAAATAATAATATTATAATTCCAAACCTATTTATCTAGCTATAAGAAAATATAGCTTTTAAAGAGAAATTCGAATTAAAAATTAGAAATCTAATTAATAATAAATTTAATATATATTAATATTATTAATAGAATATTAATAGTAAACCGAATAAAAAATAATTATATACGATAATATACTTCTTAATATAATAAATAATTCGATAAGATATTTCGTATTAAATATTATATATTATACTCCGATCTAATCGCAATTCTAGACTAGTTATATTTTTATATTATATAAAGTATATATAATTTAGCGATAGTATAGCCTTTTAATATATCGATTTAAATATACCGGAATATCTTAAGTCTAAGAAGGGAAGTAATATAATATAAGATTCTATATTTTTAAATAAGGAGATAATTAAAAAAGAATATATAAAGCTTATATTTGACTTTTATTAGCGTCTTTAAAAAATAATAAGTCAATATAATTATAAATTCGGAAAATAAAGCGATTAAGGAAATAATAAGGCGGGTTTATAAAATCAATTCTCTCTAAAATATAGCCGTTATTATTAAATATAGCTAGTTTATATCAGTATTATATACGTAAAAAATAATATAGATTATTTATTTAAAGATTTTTTATAATTTACTAATTATGTAAAATAAGTTTAATATTTATATATAATATTGAATTATATTATTATAATTTATAGAACTTCAAAAGAATAGAATAATTCTCGATATCGTTAAATTAGATATATAAACGGAGCTTGCAATAATATATTTAATTTAATTAACTTTTAAAAGTTCCCCGTTAGGATATTTAAATATATATAATAAAATATTATATCGATTTCCTATTATTATTTAGCTTTTTCTTAATATATTAATTAATAATATCTTAATATACCGAATATTATAAGATAATCTGAATATAATAATATAAGCAAAGGTTTTCTTAAATATAAATAAAAGAATAGCGTAAATAAAAATAATTTAATATAGAATTAAGGCTCTAAAGGAGTTCAAGTAAATATATATATATATAATAATAATAAAAATATAATATTATAAAATAGAGAGTTTCTTTTTCCAGAAGGAAAAATAAGGATTTTAAAAAGGGAAAAATTAAAAATAATAATAATTAAAGTTTCAAATAATATTAATATATTAAGAGATAGCAAATCCGCCGGAGCAGCTTTACTATTTCCTTATTAAATAAAATATTTATAATAATTTCGTAATTCTATTATTATTTTATATTTATATATTTATATATTAATTATTCAATTGGTTAAAGCTATTAGTTCAAACTTCTATTTTATACTTTCAACTTATAGTCCTTTTATTAATATATTTTATAATTAATTATAAAGATTTTAATTATTAATATTTTTAAATTATAAATCTCAATTTAGGGTATTATTAATATATATTATAATATTAATATTATTATCTGCGATTTCCTTGTTTTTAAATATAATATTTTCGAGTCTATTTTTATACGGATACCGCAGCAATATTAATAGCTTAATACCGAATATTTAAGAATTGAAATAAGAATATAGACAGAATAATAATAAGGCAACGGAGTAAGAAATAGCTATTAATTTATTAATATATTAAAAGCTTCGCTTATTCAAATTAGAAAAATTATATACAATTATTACCTAATTCCAGAGATAAAAGTAAAATATAAATATCTTTTTAACTTTCTTAATTTAATATTATTCTGATTATTAAATTCGTAAACTTTAATATAATTTCCTGAACTTTATTTATATTAACGGTATAAAGAACCCAAAAATAATAAATATTATTAAAGAGTTTATAAGGAGTACTTTTATATATAAGCAAGGCTAAGCTTAGGCTAAATCTATTCTATAAAAAAAGATAAATATTTTCCTAAATATTCCGAACTTTAGGTAGTATATTTTATTAGCTTATAATTTAAAAGATATATCTTTAAAAACCTTATTATTCTTTAAAATAATCTTATAATAATATACCTCTTAATAATTACGATTATTTAATAATAATTATTAGAGATCTAATAATACCGATCGGAATAAGTATTTTACTCTAATATTCTCTATCCTTTATAATTATACTAAGCCAATTTGCTTAATAAACTTTATTAAGATATTAGGCTTATATTTATATTAAGGCGGGGCTCGGTATTAAATTATTAATACTTTTAATCGAATAAGCTTAAATCAGTCCTATTAGATTATATAATAAAGAATATTATTATTAAATAAGCTAACTATTTATAAGGTATATTAATTAAGGCAATATCCTTATATAATTGTTATATATAATAACTTCGAGTTTATAAAGAAATATTGTAGTAAGCGTATTAGGGATTTAAAGGAGTTCCGTTCGATTATTACTATATTAATATTTAATAAGCAAGATATCCTATAAATAAGCTTATATTAGAATAATTGATAACCTTATTATTATTTACTATACCCAACGGAAATAATACGAAAATTTATTGTTTTTAATATTATTATTCAAATATATATTAAACCTTGATATTTTATATACTCTACTAGCTCTTATTTATATCCCTTAGATTCAAATATTTTACGTCGAAGATATAATTAAAAGTCTTTATATTTTTTACCCTAAACCGAATATACTTCCTTAAATTATTTAAATATCAAATTATAGGCGCTTTTAATAAACAAAAATAATATATTTCCTTATATAACTAGTAATAAAAGATAAAAGTATAATATCAAATAATATATATATCCTCGAAGATTTATATAATAACCAGTTTAATCTCGGCCCTAATACCGTAATATATAATATTTAGTTATAATTAATATATAAGGATTTAAAAATAATAAAGCAAATATTAATAATAAAAGCTATTTAAAGCGATATAGCAGAAAACTCTTTTAATAAATATACTTAATTAATTCCAAGCCTTAGTTTATAATATCTGCGATTTAATTTATTAAAGCTAATTTATATTATATATTAAAGTAATAGTAATTCGGAAGACCTTATTATATTATAATATATAGCCGATTATTAAGATAAATTATAAATAATCAAGCTAAACAATTTCAAGGTATTAGAAGACTTAATTATTTATAGTTATAAGGCGTAAATAATTATAATATAGATATAATATAAGAAGGATATCGATCTTAATAATAATTAATAAAAGAATATTATATTATAATTATAAATATAAGACTAAATATTATAATTATTAATAGTAACAGCTATCCGTAGGTAAATATATTCTATATTAGATTCAATTAAGAAGGATATAAATAATATTAATATATATAAACCTAACGAGTAATAGCAGAATTATTAGTATTTTTATATATATATTAAAATATATTTATTATTTTAATATATAATTAAATATATAAATATCGGACTCTTCTATCGCGCTTTCCGGGAATATATTATTATATTTTAAGCTAAATATAGTAATATACCTAATTATATAAAAAAGCTTTTACGCTTAAGTTACTTAATAAATAGCCTAATATTTAAAGCTGAACTATAATAGACTATATTTATTAATAACTTTATAAATATATATAGCAAAGTTAAATTTAATTATAAAACCAATCGATTATTAAAGCTATTTAATAATACTTTAAAGGCTTTCTAATCGAAGAGATTCTATTTCTTTAAAAATAGTAATTAGCTCCTCGAATATTAGATATTAAATAAACCGTATTTATTAGAATTAAAAGATTAAATAGAGTATACTTTTAATAAAATTATATCTAATATATATCCTTCAAAATCGGTTATAAAAGATATATTTAATATAATTTTTTAATTATTAAAAAAGTCAGTAATTTAGGAGCCTAGTCCGTATTACTCGACTTATCGGACGGTATTCTTATATTAAATTGGCTTTGAAAAGCTTAATACGAATATATTCTATTATAATAAGAATATTTATATAAAAAATATTGAAATATTTAATCTTATTAATATTTAAAGTAATAATATAATATTAAATAGCCTAATTCTAAATATTTAAAATATTATAAAATAAAAATAAAAAGGATTTAATTAAGATTAAATTTGCTTAGGCTATTTTGACCTTAATTAAAAAATTATAAACAGAATTATTTATAATTATTACTCGATACTAGTAATATAATCCTCCTGCTTTAAATATTAAATAACGTTTCGGAGAATAAATATTATATAATAAAGCTCTTTAATATTAAGGGCGAATAGCGTTATTTATATACCTTTAAGGATATTATTGATCGTATATTTAATAATAAATTCCTAACTTATAATATTTATAATATTATAATTAAGGTCTCGGCTATAATATTTATACCTCGGCTCGATATTATAAGATTGAGTATTATTAATTATAATATTAAATATTATAGGGCTTTTAATAATTCAGTAAATAAGGTTCCTAATATTATTAATAATAAATATTATAAATAATTATTTATTTTCCCTTATAATTAGATACCCTTTTTAATAAGTTATTAATTTTTAATAATTTTATAATCGTTAATAGCCCCTTCTTAAACCTCGGTTATTCTATATATACGCGGTCAGCGTTATTAATTGTTATACTTATATTAAGAAAGGAATACCTCGGTATTATTATCTATTAATATATTTCGGCCTTTATAAAAAATATTAATAATTTTAATTAAATAATTAAATATATTAAATTATATATTAATTAAATATAATATATTTTCCTTAGTATTAATTTATAACCCTTATATAATATTTTAATCGAATATAAAATCCGATATAATTATAAACGGGATAAAGCCGAATTTGTAAGTCTAATATAACTTTAAAGTAATACGTTTTTATTAAATTAAGAATTCTTTTTTAAATTATAATTATTATAATAAATCCTTTAAAGTAACTACTTTCAGGCTTAAATATATTTAAATAAGAGATATAAATAATAAGTTATAGTTCGAATAATAATATATAAGCTTTTCCGGGCTCTTAATTATATAAATAATATTTCCAAAAAAATTAAAGATATATTTTCGAATATATAGAGAAGTTCCTAGGTTTATAAATTTATAAAGAGTAAATAATAGATTTCGTTATTAATCGGGGGTTATTTTTTATTTAATATTTTTCAATATAATTAATAATTAACTATATTTATTAAAAGCTTTAGGCCTAATAATATTTAACGGCGCTATAAACGCGGATAATTATAAGGTCCTAAGATATACCCTTTCCGCTTATAACGAATAAATAAGAACTTTAGATTGGAACCTTATATATTATTTAAAATAAAAAAATAACAGCCGCTTTTACTTCTCGATAGAACGGATAATATAACTTATTTGCTAATACAATTTTAAAACTGAAAATAAAATTAATTATTAAATAATAGTTTTTATATCCGAATTATTAACTTTTAACTTATATAAATTAATCGTAATTAATATATAAAGATTATTATATTCCGAAAATAACCGATTAAATTATACAGAGATTTGATATTTATTATTATTTATTATATTTACAAATATAATAATAACAATTTTCCTTAGGAATATATAATAATTTAACTATTTAACCTACTATTTGAATAAACCGTATATCTTATAAATTTAAGCAATAAAATTTATATATATAATTATCTTCGGGATATTATATATATTTCTAATTTATTATAATAAAATATATTAAAAGTTAAATATATTCTTTTTACTCTTTTATATATATTTAATTTATATATAAATATTTAAGCAATTAATTAATATACGAATAAGTTAAATAGAAGAATTAAAGTTATAATATTCCTTTACTATTATTAATAATATTAAATTTAATATTATTAATACCCCGAATATTAGTATATTAATTAGAAGATAGTTATAAAATACCTTTAATTCTGAATAAGCTAGGCAAAAGCTTTATTATTTAAATACTAAATAGACTTCGTTAATTATTATTAAATATATACGGCTTTAAAACGATAAATAATATAATATACCTTTATTAAATTTCCTTAAAAGTACAATTTTAAAATTAATAAAAATTAATAAATTAATAAATAGCTTTTGCCCCTTTAAATACAAACTTTATTATATATAATCCCCAGTATAAATATCTTTTAAGGTTCTTAATATATTAATATTATTATTTAGAATTATTAATTAAGCCCCAAAGATATATTCAAATTTTCGAATCTATTTTTCTTTTAATGTAAATAATAATATAAGAATCAGGATTAATTTAATTTATTTTCTAATAAATAAAATTATTTAAAAGATAAAATTTTTTCTAAATTTAATTTTTATAATTAAAATAAGATTTTCAAATTTATATCGAATATAATAAATTATAATTATTTACTTATCCTTTAAATATATTTAGAAAAATTCCTTTACCCGACTTTTAATCTTGATAATTTCGGAATTTATATTATTATTATTATTTTATATTATTATATTCCTTTATTTTAATATATTAATTATAATTTAATAAGAAAAAGCGAAGTACTTATTTCAATATTATTATTAATAATTAATATATTATTATTTATATATAAATATAATTATTTAATATATTTTAAATATTATAATATAATTAAGTAATTATCGAGATATATAATAAGGCTTTTTAGTTTATCCGTTATCGCTATAAAATAACTAATTTTAAAAATTTATTAAAAAAGAATTTCTTTTAATATTTATAATATTAAATATAATAAGAATTATATTATTTAAAATATATTAAATAAAAATATATATTTAATTATATAATTATAATAATTATAAAATTAGAAATAAATATTATTATTATTATTAATATATCGCAAAGTATATATTTTAAAGATAAAAGAATTAAGTAGAGATTTTTATAAATATATTATCAAAATTAAGCCAAACTTAATAAGATTATATATTTTTAAATTCAGATATATTATAATATATATATATAGTAAGTATACGCTATCCCCAAAGAGTTATAGCACGATACATCTGAGTAACTGAAGCAAGGCTTGCCTTTGTTCCTCCTCTAAAATAACGTAATCCGAAATCATCGTCTTTGCGAGGCGATTACGTTCTGATATCACTCATAAAATAATAATTAATAACCTTACGAAGTTATTAATAACAATAAAATTTATTAAACTTATTTAAATAATAAATATAAAAAAAGAATATTAAATAATAGAATACTTTATAATAGAAAAGCTTTATTTCTTTTTAATTAAGGGAATAGCCAAGAAGGGCTTAAGGGAGTATTGAATAAAAAAGCCTTATTAGCTTATTTATATAACTTATATATTATTTTTATTTATATATATAAAAGCCTTTATAAAGTTATTTAAATAGTTCTAAATAGCTATTCCAAACAGTTAACATTCTTATATGTTAAATAGATCTCCTTTATTAGATTTCTAAATACAAGCAATGCAATTAATGAAACCGCAACAATAACCAATCTCGTTGTACAAAACTTCGCGGCAAACGTAGTACTAGCTATTAGTACCTCGCCTATAATATCCAACAACGGCGAAGAAGCGTCCGATCTTTGCAAATACAACGGGTTACTCGTGATCAACATGGGAACTATAACACCTGAAGGCCTAAGGAATTATTCTCAGGCATTAGAAGCTTACAACCTCCATGGTGGACCTGTGGTACTTGATCCTATTGGGGCGGGAGCAACGGCTATACGGAGATCAGCGGTGAAGACTCTTCTAGCCAATGGGTACTTCGATGTCATAAAGGGTAATAAGGGTGAGATTCTCACGTTGTTTGGAGCTGTAGTACATCAGAAGGGTGTTGATAGTGGGCTTAGTAGTTTGAATGCTTCCGAGAAAGCGGACTTGGTTCGCGATCTAGCGGAAAGGGAAAAAAATGTTGTGGTGATGACAGGAGCGGTTGACTATATAAGTGATGGACTCCGCACATATGCGGTCTCGAATGGTCATGAGTATCTAGGCAAGATCACGGGAAGCGGTTGTGTTTTGGGGACTATTATATCTGCTGCATTGGCGGTGTATACGGAGGATAAACTTCTCCCTACACTTGTTGGATTGCTGCTCCTAGGTTTCGCAGCGGAGAAAGCTGCGGTGAGAGAAGATGTGAAGGGGCCGGGGAGCTTTACGCCGGCTTTGATCGATACATTGTATCTAATATGCAAGGCGACTTCACCTGGTGACACCCAGTGGCTGGAGAGTGCAAAGGTTGAGAAGGTGATTTAGAACAGAATGTCTTCTTATAAAACAAGAATGAACAAAGCTTAATGTATACAGCAAGATCCTGTCGATTGAACTCACGCGTGCGATGACCCTTGCTTAGGTTCGCTATATAGTCAGCGTCTTAGCTCAGGGCCGTGAGACTTGGTCGAGGCTTATCCAACACTATTTTCATTCAACCTGAAGATCCACTCCTACTGCTGTTAACCGTGTTGCGCACAGCTCATTTCGGCCAACACAGCTCTGCTCAGCTTGTGTAGTGTTCCGCTCCGGTCTGCTCAGCTCGTAGAGCTTTCCGCTCAGCTAAGCTATGCACAACACCTGCTGTTGAAGCTACTATCTACCTATAACCGAGTGAAAGTGGTTGATAGGACCATTTCCTTGACCCATATCGCCTGCAGTACAAATAGCAGCTTCCACATATCTACAAGCATTTCTTACAGCAACTTTCAAGTCTATACCTTGAGCTAAATTCGCCGCAATAGCAGCTGACCCTGTTAGATACCATCCTAATCTGGTTTCAATAGAAATACTTACAGGCCAGCGAGCATCCCGTACCATGGGTGTTCTTCGAATGATAATACGGTTTCTCCACCTTCATCACCTCCCCCTCGCCAACAAGAACGTCAATTACAATTTTCCCCTCCTCAACCGAAGCCGCAAGCTTGCCATTCCTCTCTAAAGGAAGATGTCCACCCTTCATAAGCACATACTTGGGACCAAGAGCCCGCACAGCTTCCGCCAAGCCAACAAGGTCATCAACACTTCGGGGATCCTTCATGGAAGCTCCAGAGTCGGAAAGCAGCAGCATCGCTTCTGGGACATTTGGGCAAAGGATAGTGACGAGAGGGAGAATCTGCTCTCGAAGCGCAGAGATGGCGTCTCGAGCAAGGAGTTGGGAACCACTTGTTGAGATCATTAGATCATGGACCTACTTAGTATTCACTCGTAGAGTACGGTTTCCATGTATATCTTACTTATATTTTATAGATATCATAGCATAAGATATATCAAATGAGTGTGCTCTAGTATCGATATCCACATCCACCTGACATTAACTTCCACCTCGTTCGAGTCGCGAGTTAATCTTTCGTGCTCTTATGAGATCGCGTCTCAAGCAGACGCCGTGGCAGCCAACCTCTGAAAGCCACCCTTGGCTGCCGCCTCCTTCTGCAGCTGAGCCATCCTCTTCTGATCACCTATCGGGTCAGCCGAGTCGCCCTCCAGCTTCCACTTAAGGAATTCGTTGGTGTAGTTTGGTGTGAAGTCCTCACCAAGGACTCCCAAGCGCTTCCCATACTTGGTGACCTTCTCCCAGTCACGCTGAACGTTCTTGAGATCCTTAGAGAAGTAGGCGTAGGACCTCTCAAAAATCTTACGATTGACTGGGGACGCCATCTCGGGCTTGACGGAGATGTAGGTCTTGTATGCCTGCTCGGGCTCGGCGAGAACGTGGTCGGTCGCACGTTTGACCGCTTTCGTGAATGCCTGGATCTTTTCGGGCTGGGCAGCTATGAAGGCGTCGTTTGCTGCCAAGGATAGGCACGTAAGCAAGGCAACATCACCCTCAAGATTAGTGTAGGCTCACCGATGTAAAGGATGGAGCAGAAGCAACAGCAGCCAAGCTCAGCAAGCTCGTCGATGCGAAGCATCTGGACATCAGTGCGTGGACGTCCCTTGCTAGCAAGCCATTCTTCTAACTCGACCATCTGGACATTTTCGAGACCGATGCCGGCATGGATGGTCCCCTCGATGATGGCCTTGGAAACATTCATGCCGCATCTGACAGCCTCGTAGTCGGTTGGTTTCATTCCATAGTACTTGGTCAACTCATCAATTTGGATCTTTCGTGCAATGCCTGGTCAGTTCGGACCTTGGAATCCCAAAGTGGTTGGTAGTTATACCTTTCCAAATTCTCCAACATATCCGATCTTCTTTCGCTTCAAGGAGCTGAAGTCCGTCGTGATTCCACTGTCCTTGAGGTATACGACCCCAGTGAATGGCTCGTCAAGCAAAGATCCGATTGAGGTGACAGGGAAGCCACGGGCTTTGGCAGCCAAGGTATGGATCATAGCCTTGAAGCCCATGTCTACTTTGCCGGATCCGATGATCTCGGTGACATCTAAGCAATGATCAGCCAAAATTTAACAAACAATATGAATCCAAAGAGAAGTCAAAAACTCACCGCTAGGATCGTTAGGCTCGAGTAAAGCTACTTTGATGCCCTCATCTGCGAAGTAGCCTAGCTTCTGAGCAAGGTAAACCGGCGCATGGTACGGAGTGGTATGCCTGCAGACATATCAGTCTTCCTTGCCGACGCTAAGTTTAATGTTCCATTATCCCTACCAGTTCATCAAGAAAGTGATCTTATCGCTCGACATGATAAAAACCAAAAGGCTAGACTGAAACGTTAGATTTCAGCTCTACCGGGGCAGGGGGAAGCATGTCATTTCGCTGGAATTATCCAAGATCAAGTTTGTATGGTATAATCTCAGATCCAGCAATCTCGCAAGCACCTTTCCCACCAGCTACGTATCCGCATTGCCCACCAGCTACACGTGTAGTCTGACGAGTCCCGTCGAATGGGATAGCGAACGGTAGTGGCAAGAGAAGCGATGGAGAATGCTGGAACACCCGTCATGCTTTTGAAAACTTTACTTCGAGGACAATCCATTGTGTATAAGGGTAGGCTTCTTGTTGGGAGAAACATACTGCTTAGGCTTGCAGTGAAGGCTTCGTTTGTCTCTAAAGAAGAAGAAGAAGAAGATTGCAGTCAGAATACCACGGGCGTAGGGTTCAACGGATCAGATTCGAGAAACACTGATGTCAATATAGTTGACCGAAAAATGCAGAGGATATCAATGCAGAAGAGGTATTAGGTAGACTATTGAAATTTTCAAGACAAGAAGCGGGGCTATAAACCGATGATGAGCGGATGACTCGGCGCGAGCGGGTTCTTAGCCCGTCTCGCGACAATTCAATGCCGGTCGCAACTCGCAGCTGGGCCCCGCGGGTGCCAAACTATAGATTGCTCTTAGAAATCGTTTCCCAGCTCCTCAGAGTCGACATAGACACGTAAACTACTCTGAATCTCAGGTTTATTAGACTTAGTGAATCCTTTTTTTATTACTTTGTTGTGTTGCTAGATTGCGTAGAAAATATCTATGATATAATAGAGCTTCTCTGCCAAGAAAAGCGTTTCCGAAGTGCAATTTATTTCTCCCGCCGGCTAGGGTAGGGCTAGGGTATCTCGCCTATTGAACCCGGTCTTACTCTTGCCGACATCGGATGACCCCTCGGTGGGATGACCCCTCGGTAGAATTTTCTCTTATTCCATCTACCATGTCTATCTCTACTCTGACTCCAGGTCAAATTTCACATCTGAATCCAATTTCAGACCTTATTCTTCGTTACTAGAGCAAGACTATCGTCAAAATTCCTGGAAAGCTATCAGTTTGTATTGGGATCTCAGTCTATTATGCATACTAATATAGCGATACAGACCTAAACAGTATGGAACCTTCCCCTATACCTACAACAACGGAAGTCATGTTATCCTCAGGCATGGAACATTATTCCCTCGAGAATCAAGGTATTCTATCAATATGTAAAAGAAGAATATGCATGAATCGGTGTTCGTTCCTAGCGTCCACCGCTGCTTTTTATCCACCACCTCCTACGTTCAGTTTCGAGTTGAGATAAAAAGCCCGATGGAACCACGCTAGGTTCGTTCTGAGAATATACGGTCAAACTTGATCAGGATAATACCTGCGAAAGGATCATGCCTTCCCCCATCCCACCAGACGCTCGAGGCTAATCTAGCCAAGGTGCTAACTTAAGACCCGCGAACTTCGGACCTATCATTCAAAATGTCCCCATCCACAATCGCTGAGACCATCTGCCCATCCAACGGCTTCGATCTGAAATCTGGCTTCGATGCAAAGATCGTCACTGTGCACAATGGACAAAACAAGACCAAGACCTTGTCCGAACTGGCAGACAACTGGGACAAGGGCTTCAAATTCGCGCCGATTCGCGAGTCGCAAGTCTCTCGTGCTATGACCCGTCGTTATTTCAAGGACCTCGACAACTACGCCGAATCTGACGTCGTGATCGTTGGTGCCGGATCGTGTGGTCTTAGCACAGCTTACATGCTTGCAAAGGCACGTCCTGACCTCAAGATTGCTATCATTGAGGCTTCCGTGTCTCCTGGCGGCGGGGCTTGGCTCGGTGGTCAGCTCTTCAGTGCCATGGTCATTAGAAAGCCGGCCGAGGCTTTTCTTAATGATCTGGAGGTTCCTTTCGAGGACGAGGGGAATTTTGTTGTTGTGAAGCATGCTGTACGTGCTTGTCTACTCGAGATCGATTGACGTGGACATGACTGACGATGTGGAATCTTAGGCCCTCTTCACATCCACCCTTCTGTCCAAAGTCCTCTCCTTTCCCAACGTTAAGCTCTTCAACGCCACCGCCGTTGAGGATCTCATCACCCGCAAGATGCCCAACGGTAATGTCCGCATTGCCGGTGTCGTCACAAACTGGACCCTCGTTACTATG
>JAABUQ010004734.1_pt1 | contig 22811 bp, 19 predicted proteins | sample 5560001 | NCBI WGS metagenome assembly JAABUQ01 (sample SAMN10711888, study PRJNA513371) | rock metagenome | isolation source: Antarctica rocks | place: Antarctica: Victoria Land, Finger Mt nord | collected 2015-12-18 | reverse complement strand
CCGACATCATCGCCGTGCCCGACCTCGCGACGCTCGTCCCTGTGCCGTGGGAGCCCGGCGTCGCCTCGGCGATCTGCGACTACCAGCACGAAGACGGACGCCCAGTCGACATAGCCCCCCGGCACGTCCTCGCACGGGTCATCGAGCGGGCGCGCGCCGCGGGCTACGAGCCCTCCACAGCTCTGGAGTTAGAGTTCTGCCTATTCCGCGAGACCGCCGCGTCGCTACGCGCCAAGAACTGGGAGGACTTGCAGCCTCTCAGCCCGTCGAATAGCTGCTACAGTATCTGGCGCGCCAGCGCCGACGACGACGTCATCGGGCACATCGTGCGGCAGATGATCGACTACGGCATCCCCATGGAGGGCTACAACCGCGAGCACGGTCCGGGCATGTACGAGGCCAACATCGCCTACGGCCCGGCCCTCCTCTCGGCCGACCGCGCCATGCTGTTCCGTAACGGCGTCAAAGAGATCTGCGCGCGGATGGGCGTGAGCGCCACGTTCATGGCCAAGTGGAACGATCGGCGGGACGGCTGCTCGGGCCATATCCACCAGAGCCTCTGGGACAGCGCCGGCCACAACCTATTCTACGACACGCACGGCGGCCATCACCTATCCGGCGCGCTGCGACACTACGCGGCCGGCGTCTTGACCACGATGCCCGAGTTCACCGCGCTCTACGCCCCCAATGTGAACTCGTACAAGCGCTTTGTGGCCGGTACCTGGGCGCCGACGAGCGTGACCTGGGGCGTCGAAACGCGCACTACGGCGGTGCGCCTGGTACCGGGCGGCGCGCGGGGCACGCGCGTGGAGTTGCGCACGCCGGGCTGCGACGTCAATCCCTACCTCGGCATGGCCGCGACGTTGGCCGGCGGGCTGCACGGCCTCGCCCAGGAGTTGGAACTGCCGCCGCCGGCTCGAGGGAACGCCTACGCCCTCTCGGCGGCGGAGGCGGCGCCGCTCCCGCGCACGCTCGGCGAGGCGATCGAACTCTTCGCCGCGAGCAAGCTGGCGCGCGACTACTTCGGCGACCTGTTCGTCGACCACTACACGGCCATGCGCCGTTGGGAGGTCGCGCAGTACAACCGCGTCGTCGGCGCGTGGGAACGCGAACGATACTTCGAGATGGTGTGACGCCTTCGGCGCGGGAGCGCGGGAGCGCGGGAGCGCGGGAGCGCGGGAGCGCGGGAGCGCGGGAGCGCGGGAGCGCGGGAGCGCGGGAGCGCGCCTGTCCCCGCGCTTGACAGACGTCGTGTAAACACACTATCATAGCCACCAAAAGCTCCGGCGCCGAGACATGGGGCGGATGGAGGGAGCAGCATGGGCAAGCGGCGATACCGACGATGCCATGGGCAAACCCGTCAAGGGCGCGCCGGCCTAATTGAAGGAAAGATTCATGCGCCTACAGGACAAAGTATGCATCATCACCGGCGCGGGCAGCGGCATGGGCCGTGTAGCCACCGCCATGTTTTGCGCGCAAGGGGCCCGCGTCGTCGCCGCCGATGTCGCGGAAGGGGCCGGCCGGGAGACCGTCGAGCTCGCGAGGGAGGCGAGGAGTGGCGAGGCGGTTTTCGTGCGCGCCGACGTGTCGCGCGAGGAAGACTGCGCCTCGCTGGTACGGGAGGCGGTGGATCGCTACGGCCGCCTCGACGCGCTGTACAACAACGCCGGCATCATGCCGGAGGCCGACCACTCGGTCACCGACACGCCGGTCGACGTGTGGGATCGGGTACAGGACGTCAACACCAGGAGCATCTACCTGTGCTGCAAGTACGGCATCCCGGCCATGATCGAATCCGGCGGAGGGTCCGTCGTCAACGTGGCCTCGTTCGTCGCACTGGTCGGCTGCTCAGTACCGCAGGACGCCTACACCGCCTCGAAAGGCGCCGTCATCGCGCTCACTAAGTCGCTGGCCGTGCAGTTTGGGCCACGGGGCGTGCGCAGCAACACCATCTGCCCCGGGCCCATCGAGACCCCGATGCTGACCGAGTGGCTGCTCTCCGACCCCGCCGCCAAGGCGCTGCGGCTCAACCGCATCCCCGTGGGCCGTTTCGGCCGGGCCGAGGATGTCGTTTACATGGCCATCTACCTGGCTTCCGACGAATCGTCGTGGACCAACGGCGCCACGCTCGTCGTGGACGGCGGCATCACAGCCAATTATTTCTAGCTGACAGCCGTCAGTCATCACCTACCGCTGCCGGCTTATGCGCCTACCAGCGCGCGCCAGCCGGCCTTGACCTGACGGCGCGTATCGTCCTGCGCGCCGGAGTTGTCGACCACCAGGTCGACCTGATCGCGGTAGTCCTCCAACCGCGGCTGCGCGGCGAGGCGGCGCTCGGCCTCCTCGGGCGAGTAGCCGCGCAACTCGACGAGGCGGCGCAACTGCACGGCAGGGTCGGCGCTAACCCACCAGCGCGCCGCGCACAACCGTGCCAGGTCTCCCTGCAAAAGCTTGACCGCGTCGACCACGGCCACGCCGTCGGGCCTTACCCTCTCCGCGGCCTCCAGGCGCGCGCGCGCCTCCGCGCGCACGGCGGGATGCACGACGTCTTCGAGTTGGCGCAGCGCCGCGGGGTCGCCGAAGACGCGCGCGCCCAACGCCTGCCGGTCGATCCCGCCGTCGGCCCCCACGATCTCGGGACCGAACAGGGCCACGAGCCGCTCGCGCAGGGCAGGCGAATCGCGGTAGAGATCATGCACGACCCGGTCGCCGTCGATTATGGGGTCCGCCCCCAAGTCGCGCAGCATCCGATCCACGGTGCTCTTGCCCGCGGCGATTGGCCCTGTGACCCCGATGATGATCATGACTACATCTTACCTAGAATTGGTCGAGTTTTCCGTACTTTTTAGCGCCGTGAAAAAGGCTGCCACGCTACTAGCACAGGCGTGCTAATATAAGGGCGGGCGCCGCGCTATACAAGCCGTACGACGACTCGATAGAGCAAAGCAGAGCCACTTATCAGGGTCGCCACGGCCTAATGAGGGGGCGGGATATGAGCAAAACCTGGCGTCCCCTGGCCGAAGCCGAACGGATCGCGGCCGCGCTCGTGGCCGACCTGGAGCCGCACTGCGCGAGGATCGCCGTGGCCGGCTCCGTGCGCCGGCGCAAAGAGATAGTCGGCGACATCGAGCTCGTGGCCATCCCGCGCTACGCGCCGGCCGGGCTCTTCGGCGACCGCACGACGAACCTGCTGTGGGAGCGCCTGCACGCGCGCGACGACGCCTATCGCTTCGTCAAGGGCGACCACCACGACGGCCGTTACTACCAACTCACGCTCCCCGCGCAACCAAGCCTGCAGGTGGACCTGTTCCTGGCCCAACCCGATAACTGGGGGCTCACGCTGCTCGTGCGCACGGGCAGCGCCGCGTTCAGCACGGCGATGCTGGCGCGTTGGAAACGGCTGCAGGGGATAGGCCGCGAGGGGCAAGGCAGCGTCGATGGGCGCTTGGTGACCCGTGCTGGCGCGGTGGCGCCGACACCCGAAGAAGAAACAGTCTTCGGGCTGCTGGGCATGCGGCCCGTGCCGCCGGAGCGCCGAAACGGAGATTCCTGGTGAAGACGGTATTTACGGTAAACGATGTCTGTCCGACGACCGCTGACGTATACTGTAGGTGGAGATCGTCACAGCGGAGATACACATGGCAGTCGACCAAAACCTCGTTCGGCGTAGCGGAGACCTGAAGCGCGAACTCCTGACATTCGCCCGCGAACCCCGTTTCGCCCGTGCCTTACGGCGGACGCTCCAGGATCGCTTCGGCCCCGTCGTCGCGGGGGACGAGGGCGAACTCGCCAACGCTCTCGACCATTTTGTCCTGCAGCATCGCCTCGCCGACGGCCGCACGGTGGTGGACCACTTCGTGGCCGCGCATCCCGAGCTGCCCGCGGCGGAGCGCGCGATGCTGCTGGGCTGGCGGGACGTGGTCGAGGGCATCTTCGCCGTCCAGCGCCGCGATGGCGACGCGCTGGTCGTGGTCAACCTCGTCGACGACCTGACGTATCGCGCCCACTCCAACATAGGACCCCAGGCCTTCGACCCCATGCCGCCCGGCTCCTTCCTGATCGGCCGGCTGGTACCTGTGGGTGATGAGTGACTGGTGAGCTGCATATGATCGAGGCAGGCGTGCCGGTCACGCTCAACGCCGACGACCCCGTGGATTTTGGCATGACGTGCAGCGGGGAATATGCCCTCGTCCGTGCTGTCTTCGGCCTCTCCGACGCGCGGCTCGCCGAAATCGCCTAAACAAGCGCGCGGGCGAGCGGGGCATCTATGGACGCCAAGAAGCGGATTGCCCTTGGCGCGAGGCATTGGCTCGCAGCGGTGCCTGCATAGCGAGTGGCAGGTGCGATTAGTACGGGGTGATGGGCAGCACGACGCGCGACGGGTGCGCCCTGTCGTGCAGTATCGTTTGGTGGGCTGGGCGCGTTTCAGCGTCGTGACCGAAGGGCGCGCCGGTGTTCCCGTTGCGGTCCCAGCGCGGGAAGCACGACCTGGTGACGTCGGGCCGGATGCGGCGCACCGCTCGGGCGTTAGCGGAGAAACGGATACACTGAACCATGAATAGCTGAAACGCGATATACTACTATACGAATAACTTAATCGTGTTGCATTGAAGGTGGCGCGGTGGCATTTTTCGACCGTGAGGCAGAGTTCGAAGCCGTTGTGGACGCCTTGCGATCCGACCGCGCGGAGTTGGTAATCGTGTACGGGCGGCGCGGGGTCGGTAAGAGCGAGATCCTCGTGCGCGCGATGGAGGGGCGCGAGGGCCTGTATTATCAGGCGACGGAGGAAGTCATGGCCCAGCAGCTCGCCGACATCGCCCTCGAGATGCGGCGCGTGGCCGCCGGACGCGCGATCGTCGGGCAGTTCGACTCTATCGGCGCGTTCTTTACCGCCCTCACCGACCTCGCGCGAGCGGCGCCCGATAAACCTTTCGCCGCCGTCATCGACGAATTCCCCTATCTCGCGCAGGCTGAACGCGGCGTGGAAACGGCGCTGCAACGGTGGTGGGATAGGAATTACGCCTCTACACCCAACCTCAAAGTGTTCCTCGCAGGTTCCCATGTGTCATGGATGCGAGAACACACGCTCGCCGAACACGGTCCGATACAGAACAGACGAACCAAGCAAATAGAGGTTCTGCCCCTCGACTACCGCAACGCGGCCTTATTCTACCCACTGCTACCCTTCGAGGATAAGGTGCGCGCCTACGCCATATGGGGCGGGCTCCCGGGTTACCTGCGAGAAATCGACCCCCGAATCGGGCTATGGGCAAACGTCGCGCGCACGATACTACGGCCAAACGCCCGGCTATCGGTCGAACCGGACTGGTTACGCTTCACCGATCTACGCGCGGACCGCATCTACAACTCGCTGGTGCGCGCCATTGCCACGGGCGCGCGCATGCCGGGCGACATCGCCCGTGCGGTCGGGCGTCATAGCGCCGCCGACGTCATACCCCAACTGAATCGCCTGATTGAAACGGGTATGGTCGAAAGGACGGTCGCACTCGCGACCCGGAACGGCGCTAAGCCGCCGGCACACTACGATGTGGCCGACACTTTCCTCGCATTCTGGTATCGTTTCGTTGACCCGCGCCGAGGGATCATCAGGCGCGCTCAGAGCCTGGAAGCGGCCGAGCAGATTGCCGCGGAGATAGCCGTCGACATAGATGAGTACATCGGCCGCTATGTCTTCGAGGGTATATGCCGGGAGTGGGTGTGGCTCGCCGCGGCGCGCGGCGAGTTGCCCGCAGGGCTGAGAGTCGGCGACGTGGGGACATGGTGGGGCGGCCGCGACGGGGCACAGGACGAGCTCGATGTTGTCGCGCTCACGCCGTCGCGGGAGGGCGCCCTGTACGGAGAGTGTAAGTGGAGCGTCGCGCCGATGGACATGCGCGATCTCGGCGGCCTGCGGGCCGCGATCGATGCGGCGAGACGCGACATCACGCCTGTTGATCGCCCCTGGCGCGTCCTCTTCTCCCGCTCAGGGTTTCATCCGGACTTGCAGGCCGAGGCGGCACCCCCCGAGAACCACATCATCCTCGTTGGGCTCAATCAACTCTACGAGGGACTGGATTCGTTTAGCGCGGGATGATCGGTAGGACGACGTGGGACGGGTGCTCCTTGTCGTGCAGTATCGTTTGGTGAGCGGGTCGTGTCTCGGCGTCCTGGCCGAAGGGCGCGCCGGTGTTGGGGTTGCGGTCCCAGCGCGGGAAGCACGAACTGGTGACGTCGAGCTGGATGCGGTGTCCCGCTTTAAACAAATTGGCCGTCGACCACAGGTCGATAGTGTACTCGTAGGCTCGGCCACGCTCCACTAGCGCCGGCGTGTCGCCGTCGCGATAGCGCGCGCGCATGACGCCGTCGGTCAGGTTCTGGGCGAAGCCGTCCGGGTGTACGTCGACGAGCCGCGCTACCCAATCGGTGTCCGGCGCGTCGCTGATCGCCCACAGCTTCACCACGATCGGCCCCGTCACCTCGGTATCCCGCTCGAGCGACGCCGAGGTGTAGACGAGCACGTCGGGGCGCGCCTCGACCGGACGCTGGTCCTTGACGCCAGGGCCGTAGAGCCCGTTCATCAGGATCGCGCCACCGAGGGTCGGGACAGGGTCGGTGGGGTCGTACGTGTAGGTGTCGGGCGGCTCGTCGCCGGGCGCTTCGCGCGAGAGGGCGCCTGTGCCGTCCGCGTTGCCAGCCCCGCCGTCCCCATGCAGGTAGAACGGCGTATACCGGGCGCGCGCCAGCGGCCACTCCTGCTCGTCGCGCCACTTGTTCTCGCCCATGATGAAGAGCTTGACGGGCGCCTCGTCCGTGACGCCGTTCTCGACGCCCTTGAGCCAGTGGTCGAACCAACGCTGCGTCAGCCCGGTCAGGTCACCTTGTAGGTTCATGAAGGCCAGCGCCGCGGTGAAGCCGAAGTCCATGTCGCCGACGACCCCGCCGTAGTTGACGTGCGACCATGGCCCCATCAGCAGTCTGGCCTGCCGCGCCTCCGGCGTCGCGCCGTCCCGCCGCAACGCCGCGAAGTTCCGCAGCGTGCCCTGGGAAAAGATGTCGTACCAGCCGCCGACGTTGTAGGCCGGCGCCTCGATACGGTCGTACGACTCGTCGACCGAGTAGGGCTTGTTGTAGACGCGGTCGTAGGGCTGGGCGATGAGCTCGTCCAACTCGGGCGCGAGGCCCAGGCGCTTAAACGGCGCGAAGTCTTTGAGCGGTAACGAAAAGTAGCCCTCCGGGCGCAGCGTGTCGATCTCGCGCACCAGCGCCATCATCATGCCCATTAGCTCGGCCTGCGACGCGTCTTTGTGGCGCCGGCGCAAGAGGTCGAAGGCGATAGCGGTGACGTTCCAGTAGGCCTGCGTGCCGAGCTCGAGCGCGCCCCCGCGCCACGTCACGCCGTCGCGGCTATCGGCCCAGGTGATGAAGGGCACGAGGGCCTTGAGGTGGGGCGGCCTCTCGACGGCGGCCGCCCACTCCGTGAAGCCGAAGTAGGAGGCGCCGAACATGCCCACGGCGCCGTTCGAGTCGGGCAGCGCGGCGGCCCACTCGACGGAGTCGTAGCCGTCCGGCCCTTCGTAGCGGAAGGGCGACCAGTCGCCCTCGGAGGTGAAGCACCCGCGCACGTCCTGGATCACCACGATGTAGCCGGCGCGCGCCATGCGGGCCGCGTCGAGGGTACCGCCCGTGCCGGCTAAGTCCTTGCCGTAAGGCGTGCGCGTCAGCGCGACCGGGTACGGCCCACCGGCGCCATCCGCCGGTCGGAACACGTTAGCGCGCAGCACCGTACCGTCGCGCATCGTCGCCGGCACGTCGAACTCGATAGTGATCATGGACGGCCCTCACCCCCTACCCCTCTCCCTGACGCGGGAGAGGGGGGACATCCTAACGTGTGACGCCGTGCGATGCAACGGCGTGAGTCCTGCGCCGAATTCGTATCGCGCGGTTACGGCATTGACCTCCGTCGATGTGCTTTGGCCGAGGCAGCGCGCGCCACCCACCACCCGCCGCGCTACATTCTCCCCTCTCCCGCGCACGGGAGAGCCGGGTGGGCTGTCGGCTCCGCAGAGCCGAGAGACCAATTCGTGTGGGCCGGGGGTGAGGGCCGCCTAGCGCCCGTCGCGCCCCGCGCGGTCGAGGCGGCGCTGCACATGGGCGCGCGTCTGCTCGACCACGGAGGCGAACTCGATCAACTCCTGGTAGTCGAAGCGCATCACGAAGCCACGCTCGACGAAGGCCACGTTGACCATCTGCTCATCGGGGTCGTCCGTGACCACAAAAAAATTGTCCTCGTAAATCTCGTCGTCCATGCGCGGCATCTCGGCCATACGGCGCCTCCTGTACGAGTGTTTAGTGACTGGTGTTTAGCAACGACTAGCCACTAAACACCAGTCACTAGCTCTTTCACGCGTTGCGCCGCTTCCTGCACGTCGCCGACGGGGATGAAGCGGCTGCCCTCGAGCAGCTTGCGACCGGCCTCTTCCTGTGTGCCGGAGAGGCGCACCACCACGGGGACGGGGATGTCCATCCCCTCCTGCACCGAGAGCATGCCCCGGGCCACCTCGTCGCCGCGCGTGATGCCGCCGAAGATGTTGAAGATGACGGCCTTGACCTCGGGGTCGCTCAGTACCATGTTGAGGGCCTTGGAGACCTGCGCGGCCTGCGCGCCCCCCCCAATGTCCAGGAAGTTAGCCGGCTTGAGCCCGTTGGCGGTGACTACGTCGAGCGTCTGCATCACTAGCCCGGCGCCGTTGCCGATGATACCCACGTTCCCGCCCAGGTGTACGTAGGTCAGGCCCTGCTCGGCGGCCTGGCGGTCCATGTCGTTGTCGAACGACTCCTCGCGGTATTCGGCGAGTTCCGGGTGACGGTAGAGCGCGCTGTCGTCGATGCTTACCTTGGCGTCGGCCACCACGACCTTGCCGTCGCCGGTGATCACGAGCGGGTTGATCTCCACCAGCATGGCGTCGTTAGCCACCGAGGAGGCGTAGAGTTGCCGCAGCACGGGGATGATCGCCTTATGGTAGGCGGGGTCGTAGCCGGCGTCGTAAACGGCCTGGCGCAGCAGGTAGTCCGGCGCGCCGAAGGCGGGGTCGAGGGCGATCTTGACGATCGCGTCGGGATTCGTGACCGCGACCTCCTCGATGTCGACGCCGCCCATCGCCGAGAGCATCAGCACGAAGCGCTTGCTCTTGCGGTCGTTGACGATGCCGGCGTAGTACTCGGTCTTGATGTCTAGGGCCGGCTCCACGAGCACCTTCTCCACGGTCAAACCCTTAATTTGCATGCCCAGAATGCGCGAGGCCACCTCGCGCGCCTCCTCAGGCGTACCGGCCACCTTGACCCCGCCGGCCTTGCCGCGGCCGCCCGCCTGCACCTGCGCCTTGACCACCACGCGGCCCATCGTACGCGCGGCCACCTCGACCTCCTCGGGCGTCGTGGCCACGATCCCCTGTGGGACCGGCATGCCCGCCTTGCGGAAAAGCTCTTTACCCTGGTATTCGAGTAGGTTCATCGTGCCTCCCAAAAGCCTGCGACTGCGGTCGCATGGCAAACATACGCCGACTGCGGTCGGATGTTGTAGGGGCGTATCGACATACGCCCTTGTTCGCAATCAGGGCGTATATCAATACCCCCTTGTTCGCAATCAGGGCGTATATCAATACCCCCTACGTTCGTCCTCGACCGACCGCAGTCGGCGTAACGCTACCATGCGACCGCAGTCGCAGGTCCACGGCATGGGCCGTGGGAAGTACACTCTCAGAATAACGCCAATTGCCGCGCCATGGCATGGCTATGCCACTCGGCGCTCGGCTCGACGCGGCGCGCCACGTCGATCTCCAGGCCGCGCATGGCCCCGGCCATATCCAGGCGCAGGCCGACCTGCTCGCGCGCCTTACGCGGCGTATTGTTCTCCTCACTTAAGTGTGCCAGCCAGAGCCAGCGACGGCGTCGCGGGGCGCGGCAAAAGGCGCGCTCAAGCAGGCGCGCCGTCTGGTCGTTGGAGAGGTGGCCACCGTTGCCCAGAATACGGTTCTTGAGCGGCCACGGGTAGGGGCCGGAGCGCAGCGTCGCTGTGTCGTGGTTGGCCTCGAGCACCACGAGATCGGCCGCCGCGATATGCGGCTCAAGGTCGGGACAGTCGTAGCCCACGTCGGTGGCCATGCACATGCGCCAGCCCTCGTAGGCGAGCGCGTAGCCGACGGGCTCGCGCGCGTCGTGCGGCACCGCGAAACTGCTGACCGCCACGGGACCGACGACGTGCGTTTCGCCGGTGGGCAGCACGATAGTGGAGGCGCGTGGAACGTCGATGGCGGCGAGAGTCGCGCTGTTGGCGATGATGGGGGCTTTATAGAGCCGCGACAGGGCCGCGGCGCCGGAGATATGGTCGGAGTGCTCGTGCGTGATCAGGATACCGGCGAGTTCGCCGGGCCGCACGCCGTGCTCGCGCAGGTGCTTCGCCAACAGTCTGGCCGGTCGGCCGGCGTCGATCAGCAGCGCCGTCTCGCCCGCCCGCACCAGCACGGCGTTACCCGAGCTCCCGCTAGCCAGCGCCCTGACGGTAATCGCCATCAAGCTAGACCAAACGGGCTATCAAAAACGTGGGTGGAGGAGTAGACGCGCACAACCGCATGGTAGCGACGGGCCCGGAGCATGTCAAGGGCAGACACAATCGCCCCACAGTCGCCAGTCGCCTGGCCCGCGAGGCGCGCCCCACGATTGGAAGCAGCAGTTGCGCGTCCACCCACATCGTCACGCGACCAATACCGGGTGGTCCAGCGTCCGCGCGGCATAGGCGAACGCGGCCCTAAGATCAGCCGCTTCAAGATCGGGCATCTCGGTGAGGATCTGATCGCCGGTCAAGCCGGGCGCATACAGGTCGAGGATATCGGAAACGCGGATTCTCATCCGCGGATACAGGGACGGCCGCCGCACTGTTGCCGATTGATCGTAATTCTGTCAAAGGCATTGGACATTGTATCGCTCCCACAAGCATTCAACCGCACCCCTCCCACTCATAGTATAGGGCGTCGAGCGATGGTCTATGGTCTAATAGCGGCGCGGTAAAGCTGTAGCAAACGGCCCACCGCGCAGGCGCGACAAGCCGCTTATATAGGAACTACTCGTGCAAGACGAAGGTGGGGACGGTCGAGCCGCCGCCGGCGGTGACGTTGAGCAGCGTGGTCCCCGCGACGCGCGTGAGGAAGCCGTTGGCCGCGCCGTCGATGATGTACGGGTCCATGTCGACGGAGAGCTCGCGGAAGTCCAGCGCCCCGCTCGCCATGTCGGGGAAGGCCGCGCGCGCCACCGGCACGCGCTCTTGCACGACGTAGTCGCCCGCCAAAGCCTCGGCGAGGGCCGCGTCCCACGCGCCCTCACTGCCCTCCCAGCCCACGCGCACGCCCTTGCCGCCGTAGTCGTCGTTTGGCTTGAGCACGAAGCGCTCGCGCCGCGTCCGCAGCAGGTCCAGCAGATCCACGCGGTCCCCGTGGAAGGTGACGCCTCCCTCGGCGACGCGCCGCGTCCACGGCACATGGCGCGCGACGGCCGCGCGCTCCTCCGCGCTAAAACCGTCCTGGTAGGCGTCGTCGGTCAGCAGGGCGAACAGTGCTTTCTTGTGGAACAGCTTGTCGCGCGGGCTGTTGACCATGCACACCGCGCCGTCCGCGTAGGCCCGCAACAGCGCGGGCGCCTCATCCTCGCGCGCCAGCAACTCGTGGACCAGCACACGCTTGTAGACGAGGTTGATCTTGGTGTCCCCGTGCCGCAGCACGCCGTCCGTGTACTCCAGCGCGCGCGGGTCGACGATGAGCGCGGGCAGTCCCCGCTCCGCGAAGTAGCGCCGGCACAACTCGAACTCGTACGAGGTCGGCACGCTCTCCCAGTCGACGATGGCCAGACTCGGCGTTTCAGGCGCGTTCCGACCACCTCCCCCGCTTCGTTCATCCCACGAGCGGTAGCAGCGCAAGAGGAGCTCGGTCAACGCGCCGCGCGTATCGAAGGTCTGTAGGGAGTAGCCGCCCTCGTCGAGGAAGCGGCGCACCACCGGCAGGCGCAGAAAAAGGGCGGTCAGCGCGTCGGTGTAGGCGCCGCCGGCGGGGGTCTCGGCGTTGTACTCGATGAAGTGCAGCCCCTCGCCGTCGCCGTTTCCGTCGCCTGTCAGGAAGGCGTCGAGGCGCGAGATGGCGCTGACGGCGTCGTAGCCGGGGTCGACGCGCACCAACTCCCGTTCGCGCGGGCTCAGGCGCAGGGGCTCCAGCAGCCGCTCGTCCTGCAGCATGCGCGCGCCCAGCTTCACCGTCGCCGCGATGACGAGGCGGCAGGCCTCCCTGACCCGCTCGTACTGGCTCACGGTGATCATGTGCGGGCGCAGCACGCTGCACAGCGGGCGGTCGCCGAAGAATAGCCCTTCGGCGCGCATGCCCTCGTCGAGCGCCCGCCACGACGCGGCGGCGAGCTCTCGGTCCGACTCCAGCAGCCGGTGGTAGAGCGCGATGGCGTCGCCCGTCCTGCCGGCGCCCCCGCGCCCCTCGCCGCGCGAGCGCATGCCGGCGCCTCCCGTCACGGTCCTGTCCAACTCGCTCATGCCGGCACCTCCATGATGCCCTGCTTCTGCGCGATGTAGGAGGCCTTACCGAGCAGGTTGTGCAGCACCTCGGGCCAGGTGAACTGGCGCGCCGTCGCCGCCGCCCCCGCGCGCAGCCGCTCCACCTGCTCTGGGTGGTCCCGCAGATAGAGCAGGCCGCCCGCGATCTCGCCGGGATCGTCGGTGTCGATCACCACGGCGTTCTCGAAATGCACGGCGTAGTCCTCGCCGGTGCTCCCGGTCACGGCCGTCCCGCCCGCGCCCATCACTTCAAGGCCGACGAGGCCGAAGGGCTCGTGCGCGCTGTTGGCCAGCACGGCGTCGGAGGCGCGATAGAGCACGCGCACGAACTTCTCGGGCAGGAAGAACGACAGATTGAGGATGTCGGCCGGTGGCGCCTCGCGCAGCGCCGCGACGCAGTTCTCCATCGAGCGGCCCCGCGCCTTAACATCGGCCACGGAGAGTCCCAGCGCGTAGGCGCGCCCCATGACCTCGTGGCTGTGCGGCTCGATGCCGCCGCGCATCAGCAGCCGCGCGGGGACGCCGCGCGCGCGCAGCACGGCCAGCGCCTCGACGGCCATGATCCAGCGTTTGTCGGGGTCGAAGCGGCCGATCTTGAACAAGGTCATGCCCTCGCCCAGCGCCGCGCGGCAGGCCGCGACATCCGCCTCGTCCGGCGCCTCCAGGAAGCGCTCGGGGATGCCGTTGGGGATCACCAGCGGGTTGGGTCCGTAGTCCCACATGCGGTGCTTCATGTATTTACTGACCGTAGTGATCGTGGAGACGAAGCCGAGGCGGTCCCAGTCGATGCGCCAGAAGCCGTAGAGGTTGTTGGCGTTCCACATCAGCACGGCGCGGTCGCGCAGACCCAGGGCGTGGAGCAGGTCGGAGAGGCGGCACAGGGCCTCGGCGGTGTGCCACTCCTCGGCGATCACGACGGCGACCTTGCCCCCCCGCAGGGCGGGCTCGAGCAGCGAGCCGGCCACGAAAGCGGGCGCGCTGTCATTGAAGTCGGACAGCTTGGCCTCCTCGCCCTGGTAGACCCCGGCCGGGTAGTATTGGCTGATCCACTGGCTCCAGCGGTGCAGGGTCCACTTGCCGTCCTCGCGCTCCTCGCGCCCCGGCAGGCCGGGGTCGCCGACGAAGAGCAGGTGCGTCTCAAAGCCCTGCGCGGCCAGGGCCGCGTCGAGTTCGGCCACGCGCACGCCCAGCCCACCGGCCTGGGCGTACTGGTCGGGCCCCTCGAACGAGAGGCTCACAAAGACCGTGTTCTCCGGCGTCAACTCGCTCAACATGCGCGACCCTCCTCAATGCGCTACTATCTCATGACCTGTTCTCGCTCATGATCATGATACAGTAGGGGTACAGCAATTGTCGTGCGCAAGGGGATGGACTCCGCAAGGGGATGGACTCTTGGATTCAAGAATCATGTGATGTCTTCAAACTCTAACCGTCTTATCGACAGCAGCACCACCACTGATAGGTATGCCGTCTACGACTCAATGCATCGACGCCTGCAGGCGTTCGCTGTCATTGATAACGGGGAATTAGCGATTACGCTGCGTACGCGCCTGGAGGATGGTACACGATCACCGTTGCTGCGCGGTTCCGAGCAATTCGAGAGGATACTGGCTCACTTTTCCGGCAAGTTCCTGGGTATTCAAGGGTCATGGTCTTTTGGCGACAATCTGGCCGCGTTTAACCACGCGATTGCACAGGGTTCGTCGATAGCGGATGCGGCGCTTCAAACGTGGACGGGAAAACAAGCAGCCGTAGCGGGCTACACGCGCGTTGTCGTACGCTCCCTCAAAGGATCGCCTGGGGCGTACACTAAAGTCAAAGTCACTTTTTTACGGTGAAAACTGGACTGGGAGAGGTTACACATGGAGCTAGATCCGAATCCATCGCTTATTGCGGTCATTAGAGACTTAGAGAACTCCGGAAAGCATAGCGCCGAGATCTTGCGCTATTTGGCGGGGCAAGGCTTGACTCCCATGGAAATGATGGTTCAGGTGCAAAAGGCATTCGATGTCCCCTGGTCGGATGTTAGCCCTATTCAAGGCTGGTGGCTTGATGTTGGAGAGTTAACTGACGATGCGATCAACCTCTTACTTGATCCAATCATTACCAAGAGCGTCACTAACAGACATTAAGAGTGTCGCGATCCATTGAGCCTTACGGCGTGGCGGTGCAGTCGCCGGACACTTTCCTGACAGCCCTCTCTCGTACAAACCCCGAGCGGTTAGAGCAAATCATCCTCGACCAAGCTGCCGCGCTTCGCAAGACGCGGATGACGGCCGCTAACGTGCTGGACAAAATTACGCTTCATGCCCCAACGTTCGCGATGCTTGTCCGCGAGAGGTTGTCCCAGGAGAGTTGTAAAGAGGACACACAGTATGGAGCTAATACTCGTCCGAGTCGTCGGCGCCCGCGTCGCTTGAGCTGTAGCTCGCGGCCGGGGCCTGATCCGTTCCGCCGTCGCTGCCCTCCGCGCCGCTCCCATCACCGCCGCCCGCGCCGCCGGCGCCATCTCCATCGTGACTAGACGATTCGTCGGAATCGGAGTGGTCGAACAGCTTGTCGCCGACCCATTCGACACCCGCCGCCACGGCCTCCTTGGCGAGCGTCGCGCCGACCGTGACCCCTTCGTACGCCCCCTCGGCGAGGCCGAATGGCAAGCTCACGAGCGCCTGCCCGATGGGGTCGTGCTCGATGGGCTTATCCGCGTCGGCGATACGCCGGCGCTCCGCGTCGTCGAGTCCGTCGCGCGGTCCATCGGCGCCACTTGTATCCGGCGGGGCGGCGTACACAGCGTTACCGTTTTCGTCGGTCATATTGGCATCGCCGGGCGTATAATCTTGCGTCGCGGTATCAGACATCGTGAAGCCTCCCTATCTGGCGCGGTGTCGACGTATCGGGGAAGGTCAAATCTTCCCACCTGTATAAACGTCCGCCGCGCCGATTTTCGCGCCTCCGCCCCGGACAAGATGTCCATCGTTTCGAAACCACCCCCGCGATACCCCTCACTTGCGCTAGAATATGCTCACACAGGCCCGAAAGTTGCGGGCAGCCTGTGCTGAAGGGCGTAAGGTGATACCCCCGACAGACAAACTGTTGTCTGACAGCTGGTAGCCGGGCGTATAGCGATGCGCCCCTACAAGAGGAGGACTCCTATGAAAGCGGTCGTCATGGCTGGTGGCGAGGGCTCGCGGCTGCGGCCCCTGACGATAGGCCGGCCCAAGCCGATGGTGCCCATCGTCAATCGCCCCGTGATGGAGCACATCCTGCTGCTCCTGAAAAAGCACGGTATCACCGAGGTCGTGGTCACGCTACAGTACCTGGCCAACGTGATCCAGGACTACTTCGGCGACGGCGAGGCGCTCGGTATGCGCCTGCACTACAGCGTCGAGGACGTGCCGCTGGGCACCGCCGGCTCGGTCAAGCTGGCCGAACGCCTGCTCGACGAGACCTTCCTCGTGATCAGCGGCGACGCCCTGACCGACTATGACCTCTCCGCCATCATCGACTACCATAAGTCTAAGAAGGCCGTGGCTACGCTGACCCTCACGCATGTGGATACCCCGCTCGAGTACGGCGTGGTCGTCACCGACGCCACCGGCCACATCCGCCAGTTCCTGGAGAAGCCCTCCTGGAGCGAGGTCATCAGCGACACCATCAACACGGGCATCTACGTGCTCGAGCCCGAGGTGCTGCGGCGCTGTCCCCCCGGCCAGCCCTACGACTTCAGCCAGGAACTCTTCCCCGGCCTGCTGCGCGACGGCCAGCCCATCTACGGCTACGTGCCTACGGGCGGCTACTGGACCGACGTGGGCACGATCGACGAATATATGCGCGCGTGCTTTGATGTCCTGGAAGGCAAGGTCGCCGTCGAGATCGGGGAGCCGGGCGCGCGGCAGGGCCTTTGGTGCGGCCCCAACGCCCAGACCTCGCCCGAGGCGACTATCAACGGCGCCGTCTACATCGGCCACGACGTCAAGATCGGTCCCGGCGTCGTGATCGACGGCCCTGCCGTGATCGGCGACAACTCTCAAGTGGAGGCCCGCGCGCACATCGCGCGCAGCATCCTGCAGCGCAGTTGCTACGTGGGCGAGCGCGCCGAGCTCACCGGCGCGCTCGTCGGCGAGGGTTGCGTGCTCAAGACCGGCGCGATGCTGATGGAGGGCGTGGTCGTCGGCGACTCGTGTACTATCGACGAGGGCGCCGTGGTGCAAGCTAACGTCAAGATCTGGCCCAACAAGGGCGTCGAGGCCGGCGCGACCGTTTCTAGCTCGATCGTGTTCGGGCGCCAGGGGCAGCGCATGCTGTTCCGCCGCCACGCCGTCTCGGGCCTCGTCAACATCGACGTGACCCCTGAGTTCGCCGCCAAGCTCGGCGCGGCCTACGGCGCCACGCTGTCGCTCGGCGCCACCGTGGCCATCAATCGCGATCTCTACCGCCCCTCGCGCATGATCAAGCGCGCCCTCATCGCGGGGCTGCCTTCGGCCGGCGTCAATGTATCCGACTGCGAGTCACTGCCCTTGCCGGTGCTGCGCTACTACATCCGCAGCGTCAAAGACATCGGCGGCGGTATCCATGTGCGTATCAACCCCGACGACGCGCGTGTGGTGGAGATGCGCCTGATCGACCGCAACGGCCAGGAGATGTCGCGCAACGCCGAGCGCAAGATCGAGACACTGTTCTTCCGCGAGGACTTCCGCCGCGCCCAACCCGACGACGTGGGCTCGATCGCCTACGCCGCCGACGTGGTAAGCCGCTACAACGAGGGTTTCCTGGCGCAGATTGAGGGCGTCGCGCGCGTGCGCGAGCGCCATTTCCGCCTCGTGGTCGACTACAGCCACGGCCCCACGGCCGGCGTGCTGCCCGGCCTGCTCGACGCGCTCGGCTGCGAGGTCCTGGCCATCAACGCCACGGCCGGGGACAACCGGCCCGGCGGCCCCGCCGAGGGCGACCTGGACGAGAGCCTGCGCCGCGTCGGCGCGATCACGGCCACGCTCGGCATGGACCTCGGCGTGGTGATCGACAGCAGCGGCGAGCTAATGCGGCTCACCGACGACGGGGGCCACGTCGTGCCCCCCATGTCCGCCTTCGCGGCAATGGTCGCGCTGGCCTTCCAGTCTCAACAGGGCATCTCGGTGGCCGCGCCGGTCACGGCCTCGCACGTACTCGAAGATGTCGCGGCCGCGCACGGCGGGACGATCGTGCGCACGAAGGTCGACCCGCAGGCCCTGATGACGGTCGGCGCGAATGTGCGCTTCGGCGGTGACGGGGCCGGCGGCTTCATCGTGCCGCGCTTCCAGCCGACCTTCGACGCCATGATGGGGCTGGCCAAGCTACTGGAGGTGCTCGCCGCCACCGGCTCGACGCTGGCCGCGGCCGTGCAGGGCCTGCCCGCCTACTACATGGGCGCGGCCGACGTGCCGTGCTCGTGGGACCAGAAGGGGGCGGTCATGCGTGTGCTCAACGAGCGATACAGCACAGGTAACGGCGCGGCGGGCTCGATTGACGGCATCCGCGTCGACGAGGACGGCGGCGCGGCGTGGGCCTTGATCCTGCCCGACGCCGACCGCCCGCTCTTCCACGTCGTCGCCGAGAGCGGCTCACAGCCCGCCGCCGCCGCCCTAGCTGAGAAGTACGCCGCCGTGGTCGGCGCCATCCAGCGGCAATGAACACTACGGGGCTGCGCCTCCACAACACGGGAGATGATGCCATGGTGACGACCGGGCTACGCGACGACACCGAGGAGGATCTGGTGGGGGCGGATTGGCATCAGGACGCGATCCGTGGCCTGCGCACGGGCCTGCGTGACCTCGCCGCCCGCGCCGGCCTGCCCTGGCATGTCGGCGACCAGTTGACCCTGGTCGCCCGGGGGCCTGACGGGTCGCCTTGGCGGCCCAGTCCCGACATCGCGGTCTATCCCACCGCCGGCATGGCGCGGCGCAAGGAGATGAACATGCGCACGGACGGCATCCCCGCGCTCATCGTCGAGGTCGCGAGTGAATCGACGTGGCGCAAGGATGTCGACCTCCGTACCGACGAGGGTAAAGCCCGCGCCTATCTCGCCCTCGGTGTCCCCGAATACCTCGTGTTCGACCCGCTCGACGCCTATATCGGCGCGCCGTGCCGGGCATGGCGCACGACCGGGGGACAAATCGAGGGGTGGACCCCCTCCGCCGACGGGCGCTACGAGAGTCGCGCCCTCGGCATCGCGCTGCGGCCCGAGGGCGCGCTCCTGCGCGTGTTCGACCACGCCGGCCTGCCGGTCCCGTTCGAATTCGAGAAGACGCGCCTGCTCGACGCCCAAGCCGCACGGATCGTGGACCAGGAGGCCACGATCGCTCGCCTCCGCGCCGAACTGGACCGGCGGCGGGACGGGGGCGAGCCGCCGGACGGCTGACAAAAGGCCGCTTATCGCACGTCCCACGTCGCCGCTGTACAGCCTCCCGCCTCCCGACTTGTTACAATATAGTATGCGAAACACCGGGTGGTATATCCCCTATTGGCGCAAGCCCAACAGTAAGAAGAAGGGCAAGGCCGAAAAAAGTAGCGCCGGCGCTAACACGAGCGCCTCTCTGGGAGAGGTCTGGCGCAGCGACGAGCAATTGGAAGCCGTGCGGCAGCGCTGGGTCGAGCGCTACCGGCGAGTAGCGCGCGCCTATGGCGCGTTGGGCCTATCCGTGGGCAGCAACAGAGCGGAGGTCCAGTCTCGCTACGACCTGTTGCGCCAGCGCGGCGTCACGCGCGACATCGAAGACGCGTACCGCTACTTGCTGCGCGTCTTGCCGCCTATGGAGCGGCGCAAGAAGAGGCCACAGGAACCCGGGCTGTCGAACGCCAACGGCGCGATGCGGTCATCTCTCTCCATACTGGAGGCGCGGGAAACGATGGTCTCGACGGAAGGTCCCGATGAGTCGGTCATCTCCGTGGACCTCTATGTCGCCAAGGTCGACATGCGATTCGACGATGGGGATGACTCAACCGAGGCCGCGTTCGACGACGACTTTGAGGCGGACGACGAGCTAGCGATCGACGATGACGTTGACGACACGTCGGGCGCCTAGAGGACGAATTAAAGCGGTCAGCCGCCGGCCCTTGCAAAGACCGGCGGCTGACCGTTGATAGCTGCCTACTATCGTGGCGGGTGGCTACTGGGACTCGAACCCAGATCGGCAGAGCCACAATCTGCAGTGTTAACCTTTACACCATAGCCACCATGTCGCGGCCCGCCCCGCGCTCGTGCCCCGCGTCGTGTCGCTTATCGCGCACCCGGCGGGACTCGAACCCACAACCTCGGACTTAGAAGGTCCTTGCTCTGTCCTGTTGAGCTACGGGTGCGAGGGCCGACATAAATATACCACATTTCGGGCAGGGGGGATAACCTTGTTTACAGGACGCCGCTACGCCTGGTACGCTTGGCATCGTGCAGTATGCGACGATTCTTTCCCTGATCCATAACCGGCGCGCGCGACGCCGGGCCGCGCTGGCCCTGCTGGCGCTCCTCTCCCTGGCCGCGCCCCTGCGTCCCCACGATCACGCCGCAGCTACGACCGTCGCGGGCGCGGCGCCGGCCGCCCCCGCGACCCCAACAGCGCCGGCGTCGGACGCTAGCGCGCCGCCCTGTCTGGGCGCGATCGCCTCTCCCGGCGTCAGCGTGGCCGAGGGCGACCTGCTGGACGGCGCGGCCTTCTCGCGCGACCTCTCCGTCCCCGACTGCACGGTCGTCGCCCCCGGCGCGGTTTTCACTAAGATCTGGGAGGTCCGCAACACCGGAACGACGACGTGGGACAGCCACTACCACTGGCACTTCGAGGCCGGCGCCGCGCTCGGCCCCACGCGCGAAGTCGCCGCGCCCTCCAGAGTCGCTCCCGGCGCGATCGTGCGGTTCTCTGTGCGTATGGCCGCCCCGACGCGCCCCCGCGCCTACATCGGGTACTGGCAGATGACCGGCCCCTCGGGCACCGTGTTCGGTACGCAATCGTGGGTCACCATCCGCGTGGGTACGCCGCCGCCGCCCACCGCGACCCCGCCCCCGACCGCGACCCCGCACCCCGGCGCGACGCCGGCCCCGACCCTTATGCCAGCCACGACTGCCACCTCGGTCCCGACGACGCTGGCCGCCACGACCCCGATCACCAACGGCGGCGGGGCGCAGCCGCCCCCCGTCGGGACGCCCCACCCCACGGCCGTCCCCTGGTTCGGCCCCGCCGTGGGCCGCGCTTTCCTGGCCGAGGGCTATACGGGGACTGGCTATCAGCAATACCTCTCGCTGCTCAATCCGCGCGCCACGACGCTGCGCGCGCAGGTCACCATCTACCGCGCCGATGGCGCTACGCGCGTCCTCCCCCTGCTCCCCCTGGCCCCCTTCAGCCGCCGGACCTTCAACGTCAATGTGCTGGCGCCGCGCGCGAGCACGTCCCTGACGGTCGAGGGCGATGGGCCGTTGGTGGCCGAGCGCTCACAGTACAGCGGGACCAATGGTCATGTCTCCGCCGGCGCGCCCCTGCCGAGTCGCCGCTGGTACGTGGCCGAGGGCTACGTGAGCGCCGGCTTTCACGATGAACTGCGCGTCTTTAACCCGTACGACGTGTCGACGGTGATCACCCTGACCTCCTACCAGAGCGACGGCGCCACGCGCGTATCGCATCGTGTCGTGGCCGCGGACACGCGCCTGCGCGTCGGGCTCGACGACATCGCCCTCGTCGGCGGATCGGCCGTGACGGTCGATAGCGCGCTGCCGGTCGCCGTAGAGAGCGTCGGGCGCGCCGCCGGAACGTCGGGCGCGACGGCCGCGCCCGCCCTCGCCGCGCTGTCGCGCGCCTGGTACTTCCCCGACGGCGGCGCCAAGAACGGCGATCGCGAATACATCTCCGTGTTCAATCCCGATCCCCACAATAGGGCGACGGTGCGCCTGACCTTCGTCACCGGCGACGGCTATCAGGCCCCTCTGACGCTGCACCCTGGGCCGCACGCGCGGGCCGTGTTCGTCATCGGGGGCCTGATCCACCAGGACGGTGTGGCGGCGGTCGTGACGTCCGACCGCCCGGTCGTGGCGCAGGAGATCCGCTATATGCGCCGGGGCGGTGTCGCGCTCGTCGACGGCGCGCCGCGCCCGGCCCGCTCCTGGGGCTTTGCCGACGGCTATATCGGACGCGACTTCAAAGAGTGGATTACGCTGCTCAACCCCAACGCGCGCCCTGTCACCGTCAGGGTGCGCCTGATCGGCCGTGACGGTGTGGCGCGCACCGTCACGGTGCGCCAAAGGGCGCGCTGGCGCGACTACCTCTACCTCGACGGGCGGCTGCCTAACGGGCCGGTCGCCGCCCTCGTCGACGCCGATAGTCCTATTGTGGCCGGCCGGACGCTCCTCTTTAATGGGGACAAAGGCCTGAGCACGACCGTAGGGGTGACGCTGCCGGGCCGGTGAAACGAGCAATTAGCTGTTAGCAATTAGCCGTTAGCTTCACGTCGTGAAGCTCATGGGCCGCCGCGACAGCTAATTGCTAATAGCTTGGAGTAGTCGTGCCCGTCGTCTTCCTCGCGCTCCTCGGCGTGATGATCGGCGTCCCGGTCGAGGGCGTCGTGTCGTCGTACCGCCACCACGGCGGTTTCCGTCCGTGGCCATGCTGCCGCGACTGCGGCCGCGCGGCCCCCCTCCTGGCCCTTGTTCCGCTGCTCGGCGTCGTGGCCGCCCCGCGCTGCCGCGACTGCGGCCGGCCCTCGTGGGCGCGCGCCACGCAGATACAGGTGACGACGGGCCTCGCCTTTGTAGCCCTTGGGACCCAGTACGCCGCTTACCCCGCCTTGCTCGCCGTCAGCCTCTGCGAGGCCGCTCTGCTCGTGGCGGTGCTCTTCATTGACCTCGAGTCGCGCCTAATCCCCACGCTGCTGGTGGCCCTGCTCGTGCTGCTCGCCCTGGGCAGCGCGGCCCTCTGGCCGGGCCTTGGCCTGGGGAACGCGCTGCTGGGCGGCGCGCTCGGCTTCGGGAGCTTCGGCGTTCTCGTGCTGCTGGCGCGCCTCATCTTCGGCGATGGCGCGCTGGGCATGGGCGACGCCAACCTGGCCCTGGCCATCGGCTGCATCACCGGATACCCGCTCGTCGCCTTCACCCTCTCGGTCGGCGTCTTCCTGGGCGGCCTCGGCGCCGCGGCTCTCCTGGTGGGCGCGGTCGTGGCGCGCCGCGCCGGGATCGGGCGGCGCTCCACCATCCCCT
>JAABUQ010004203.1_pt1 | contig 22820 bp, 23 predicted proteins | sample 5560001 | NCBI WGS metagenome assembly JAABUQ01 (sample SAMN10711888, study PRJNA513371) | rock metagenome | isolation source: Antarctica rocks | place: Antarctica: Victoria Land, Finger Mt nord | collected 2015-12-18 | reverse complement strand
AGGTGGATGAAAGGGTCGAGATCGGCCGAGGAGACGCCGGCGAAGGCGCGGCGGACCGGAAAGCCCTCGCCCTCGAAGCCGCGCGGCGCGGTTGTGACGCTGCGGACGCGCCGTCCGGCGCGCCCCGGGCTGGGGGCTGCCACCTTGGGAAGAGCGAGGAGGTTGTCGACGGACATAGCTGGCATTGTGCTGGTGTCTCCGTCCACCTCAACGGGAAGCCGCCGACCCGTATTCCGGCGCGGCGGCAGACGCGGCTGTCAGCCGCGCGCCCGCTCCGGGGCCGGCGCCGGGCCAGCAGGGCGCCGCAAGGCGATGCGGTACAGCTCAATGGCGCCGGCGCGGCCGCGGACAGCCTGCGAGCCGAGCAGCTCCGTCTGGACGTTGCCACCCAGGGCGTGGTGCACGCGCATCGTCAGAAGGACCTCGCTCGCGGCGGCCGTGCTCGAGAGGCGCGAGGCAACGTTGACCGCGTCGCCAAGGACGCCAAACTCGGCCCGCGCGGGTGGGCCGATCTGGCCGATGACGACGGGCCCGCTGGCGACACCGACCGCCACTTCGAGCTGAAAGCCCCAGTCCGCCGAGCGGCGACGGTTCAGGACCGCCGTGGCGCCGACGCAGGCGAGCGCCGAGGCGACAGCGGCCTCGGCCGGGTGGTCCAGATCGGACCGCGCGCCGAAGGTCGCGAACACGCCATCGCCGACGAACTTCTCGATCACGCCACCGCAGCGGAGAAGGGCGGCGACTATCACGCTCATATGCTCGTTCACGACGTTCAGCAGGCCCGTGGGGTCGTCGTCGAAGCGCTCGGCGAGGCGCGTGAAGCCGCGCAGGTCGGTGAACAGCACCACGGCGTCGCGCACGAGCGGGGCAGCCGGCGCCATGGCGTCGGGGTCGAGGCGGGCGGGCAAGAGCTGCTCATACTGCCGCCGCAGCCGCTGGAGCCGGGCGAGGTCCCGGGCAAACAGCAGCGTCTGGCTGGTCGCTGCCTCGTCCGACCCCTCAGCTGTCGAACTCATGCGGGTCAGTCGATGCGTGCATGCGGCTGCACCAGGGGCAGCGGCGCACGGCTGATGGCCGCGCCCCACCCGCCTGTCCCTGGACTCCATGGTGGGTGCAGGCGACGCCGGCGACGCGGCAGGCACACGCACACGAACCGACAGGCGGCAGGTGCCCGGCGCTAAACGCGGTCGACGACTGTGGGATACTGGCTCTTCGGCTCATCGTTGTTGCCCATCCATTGCCAAGCTAGCAGCGCTGGCACCGACCGTCATGAACTTCCCTCATCCCCAGCGAGGGCCGGTCGCCCTTTGCCATGCCGCGCGCCAGCGATCTCTTAACATTCAACATTCCACGGAGATAGAGCGATGCCATCAACGTCGGACCCCCCTATCCCGCGCTGGTCCCGGCGGCGCGCGCCGGCTCAGGGCCTGGTCGAGTACGGCCTGATCGTGGCGTTGGTAGCCGGGGTCGCGGTCGCCGGCCTGGTCGCGCTGAGACCCGCCTCGAGAAGGACGTTGACCGGCGTCGGCGCCTCGGTGTAGACGACCGCGCGCCGCATGGCCACCCCGGTAACGCGGTCGCTCCATGACCCGTTCCGCCTCGCGTCACTGCACCGGACCGCCCTGCTCGATTCGCCGCCCGAGGTCGTCTTCGATCGCCTGACCAGGCGGGCCGTCGCTGCGCTCGACGCCACCGCGGCCATGGTCACGCTGGTCGACGACACCCGCCAGTTCTTCAAGAGCAGCGTCGGCCTGCCCGAGCCGTGGGCCTCGCGCCGCGAGACGCCGCTGTCCCATTCGTTCTGCAAGTACGCCGTGGCCGTCGGCCGGCTCGTCGTCATCGACGACGCTCGCCTCTATCCGTCGCTGCGGCGGAATGGCGCTATCCGCGATCTCAGCGTCATCGCCTACGCGGGCGTGCCACTCACCCTGTCGAGCGGGCACATCCTGGGCGACTTCTGCGCCGTCGACGCGCGACCACGCTCCTGGACTGACGTCGATCTGGCCATTCTGCGCACGCTCGCCGCCCTGGCGATGCTGGAGATCGAGCGGCGTCTAGCCGCGGCCGATGCCGGGCGGCGCGTTGTGGCGCTGGACCTGCGTCGGGAGATGGAGCCGTCGCCCGGTTTCAAGCAGCGGCTGATCGATGCGGCCACGCGCGAGCTTCGCCATCGGCCACACGGGTCCTCCACGCCGAAGCGCAGCAGCAAGCGATCCGAGGGTCGGGACAGCACGCCGTAGCGACAGCCGCCCCCGTGGCGCCGATCGGGAGAGGGCATGGCGCTGCAACGCCGCGGCGGTCGGGTGCGTGTGTAGGAGTGGATAGCTGCAGCACTCCACCACCCCACTCTCTGGAGCACACCCATGTCTCTGTCCAGCATCACCCTGTCGCCGAAGCGTCTGGTCGCCAGCCTCATGGTTGCCAGCGCGCTCTTCGGCGTCGCGGCGACGTCGGTCGCGGCGGCGCCCGCGGCGCCCAGCGCTACTCCCGCGACTCCCGCGACTACCACCGCCGGCGCACCGGCCACCAACGACGCTAGCCCCGTCGGCTACTACCTCTGGCACGACGACGGCGGCTACCACCTGCGCACTCACGGGCCTGGCGCGGAGCATCGGTCCGTTGCCCGCCTGAGGACGAACGGGACCTTCCAGGACGTCGACAAGGCGATGCTGGAGAAGGACGACCGCGTCACCGTGAAGGACGACGGGCACGTGATGGTGCTGCGTTTCCACACCTACGGCGCCTGGGACGGCGTCAACTTCCGCGTCGATGGCGGCGAGCACATGAAGCTGAACCTGAAGCTCGACGGCCAGGAGATCTCCACCGCGAACATCTTCCTCGGCTCTGGCGGTGCGCACCCGGCCACCGACCCGTTCAGGATCGAGATTTAACCAGCAACCAGCAACCACTAACCACTAACCACTGACGACCGGCTTCCTACGGCGCCCACCCCTTCGTCCGGCCTGATCTCCGGGCGCGGGGTGGGCGCGTGGCCCGTCTGGCCGGTCGGGCTGCCGACGGTGGCGCGGCGCCGAAGACATCCTGGGCCGGTATCCTGCACGACGATGGCTAGCAGAGTTCGCTTCGGCATCGTGGGCACAGGTGGCATCGCCAACGCGCATGCCATGGGTTTGAAGGCGCTGCAGGACGACGCCGAGATCGTCTCTTGCTCGGACGTGCTGGCGGAGCGGGCGGCCGCTTTCGCACAGCGGTGGGGCGTCGGCCACCACTACGACTCGGCGCGCGCGATGCTCGACGCCGGCGGGATCGACGTCGTCTGCGTCTGCACGCCCCACCCGCAGCACGCCGAGCCGCTGATCCTGGCCAGCGAAAGGGGCATCCACGGCGTCGTCGAGAAGCCGCTGACCGTGACGCTGGACGACGCCAGCCGCGTGTTGGAGGCGGCCGCGAAGCACGGCACCTTCGTCTCCATGATGTCGCAGCGGCGCTGGTTCCCCGCCGCGCAGCGCATCCGCCAGGCGATCGCCGGCGGCAGCCTGGGATCGGGCGTCATCCTGGGTGAGTCGTACTGCGAGATGTGGCGCGACGAAGCGTACTATCAGCGCGACGCCTGGCGCGGCCGGTGGGACACCGAGGGCGGCGGCGTGCTGATGAACCAGGCGCCGCACAACATCGACTTCCTTCTCTGGTACATGGGTCCGGCGGTCGAGATCTTCGGCTACTGGGCCAACATCAACCACCCGTACGTCGAGATCGAGGACAACGCCGTGGCCGTGCTCCGCTTCCGCTCAGGCGGTATGGGCATCCTGAAATGCACGGTGTCGATGAACCCCGACCGGCGCATCCACGGCGTCACCCTGGTAGGCGAGGCGGGGCCGACGGTGAGCCTCGACTGCTGGCCCGTGCCGGCCGAGCAGCGCACGATCACCAGCGGGCCGTACGACGTCGGCTCGAACGACATCTGGACTGTTAGCGGCGGTGAAGGTCCCGTCTCCCGCGCCTGGGCCACCGAGTACGGGTCGGGCGAGCTGCCCAACTTCCACGCCTACCAGCTGCGCGACGTCGTCGGCGCTGTGCGCGACAACCGCCCGCCGGCGGTGACGGGCGTGGACGGCCGACGCGTCGTCGCGGTCATCCAGGGGATCTACGAGTCGGGCCGCACTGGCAAGCCGGTGCCGCTCAGCGACTGAGTGGCCGGTGGTGGCCGGGGTGGCGGTGTGACGGCATGAAAGCATGAAAGCGTATGGGCAGGAGCTGGCGCGGCTCGACCTGGCCCGCCGGGTCGGCGACGCGGCGGCTCTCGGCGGCGTGCGCAGCGTCGTGCTCGACAACGGCAGCGAGCGCGGCATCCGCGCTGTCGAGTTCCGCACCGGCACCGGGTTGGCCTTCGACGTGCTGGTGGACCGGGCGATGGACATTGGCCGGGCGGAGCACGCCGGCCAGAGCTTCGGCTGGTGCTCGCCGACGGGGTTCCGCCACCCGTCCCTGCACGAGTATGCCGACGAAGGCGGCCTCTCCTGGCTGCGCTCGTTCTCCGGGCTCATGGTGACAGGCGGATTGGACCATACCCTGTTCACCGCGACGGTGGATGCGGACCAGTACCACTACCCACACCGCCAGACCGTCTGGAACGGGCTGCACGGCCGCGTGGCCAACATCCCGGCCACGCTCGTCGGCGCCGGCGCGGACTGGCAAGGCGATGCCTGCACGCTGTGGGCCGAGGGTGAGGTTCGCCAGGCGGCGGTCTTCGGCGAGGACCTGCGTCTGCGGCGGCGCATCGAGGCCGACCTGGGCGGCGACGAGATCCGCCTGCTCGACACGGTGACGAACAACGGCTTCGCTCGCACGCCGCACATGCTCCTCTACCACATCAACCTGGGCTGGCCGCTGCTCGACGAGGGCAGCCGCTTCGTCGCGCCCATCGACAGCACGCTCTGGGCCACTGACAGTGTCCGGGCCCAGAGAGTCTCGTACCGGCGCATGCCGGCGCCGCGCGCGGGCTTCGTCGAGCAGGTGTACGAGCACCGGCTGGTCGCCGCTCCGGACGGCCGCGTGACCGTCGCGCTGGTCAACGACCGACTCGGGCTGGCCGTTGCCGTTCAGTGGTCGCTCGACCAGTTCCCGGCCTTCTTCGAGTGGCTCAATCTCCAGGAGGGGGCGTACGCGCTGGGCGTCGAACCGTCGACCCACCACGTGAGCGGCGAGCAGGCCGCTCGGCAGGACGGCAGCATGATCTGGCTGGAGCACGGGCAGGCACGCCAGTACGCGACGCGCTTCCGCGTGGTCCGCGGCGAGGCGGCAATCCGAGAGCTGGTCGACGACGTGGCGGCCGTGGCGCGGCAGCCGGAGGCCGACGTCCCCGCCGTAGCGGGCTAGCCTGCTCGTCCCTCGTCAGGCCGCAGGCCGCAGCGAAGCTCGACAAGTGGCGGGAGCAGCCGCCACGCTTTCCGCAGCTCAGGGTGACCCTTCGACAGGCTCAGGGCGAGCGGGGGTGACCAATCCAGGCTAGCGGCGCGGCCCAACAACGGCTACAGCGCGGCGCCGCCGTCGACGGTGATCATCGAGCCGGTGATCATCGCGGCGTCGTCGGAGGCCGCGAACAGGAACGCCCGGGCAATGTCCTCGGGTGTCTGCAAGCGGCCCAGGGGCGTGCTGTTCAGCCGCCGCTGGTAGTTCTCGGGGTTGTCGATGCTGGTGCGGGCGTCGTTCGGGCTGTACGGGGCGTCGGCTCTGAGGAAGGGCGTGTCGACGTGGCCCGGCGAGACCAGGACGCAGCGGATGCCGTCGCGGGCGTAGGAGGCGGCGGTGGACCGCGTCAGCGCCACCAGGCCCATCTTGCCGGCGCCGTACGCAGGGCTACCGCTGCCGGGGCGGATAGACGCCAGGGAGCCGAGATTGACGATGACGCCACCAGCAGCGCGCCGCATGGACGGGACGACTGCCTTGGTACCCAGGAACGAGCCGGTCAGGATCGTGCCCAGGATCATGCCCCACATCTGTTCGGTCTGGTCGTCGAACGAGACGCGGACGTTGGCGCCGGCGTTGTTGCACAGCAGCGACACGGGCCCGAAGGCGCGCTCGGTGGCGGCGACGACCTCGGCCCAGTGATCGGAGCGCTGCACGTCGAGCGGCAGCCCGGTAGCGCGGCCGCCGGCGGCCGCGATGTCGCGGGCGACGGCGTCGGCCTTGTCCAGGAAGAGGTCGGCGACGCAGACGGCGGCGCCCTCCTGGGCGAAAAGGCGCGCTTGCGCGCCACCGATAGCGCCGCCACCGCCGGTGATGATCGCAACTTTGCCGTCGAGCTTCATAGGGTTCCGTTCTCCGTTCTCCGTTCTCCGTTCTCCTCGCGTGCGCATCAGGGTAGCGGCTCGGCGCGTGGACGCCGGCGCGCACATCGGGTCAGGCCGGCTGACCTGGGACACCGAGTGGGCCTGGCTGGGGAGCCACTTCGCCGTCCACCAGGTCTCGCGCCCCCCAAGCTTGCCGGCGCCCGATGGCCGCCCTCTCGGTTCTCCAGACTCGCCCGAGGAGCGCTGATCCATGACCACGCGTACCGAACGTCGCCCCGAGGGGGCCCCGATCATCGACAGCCACGGCCTGCGGCACACCTTCAGGACGCGCACCGGGCCAGTCGAGGCCGTCGCGGGCGTCGACCTGTGCGTCGCGGCCGGCGAGATCTTCGGCTTCCTCGGACCCAATGGTGCTGGCAAGACGACCACGTTGCGCATGCTGGCGACCCTGCTCCGGCCCACGGGCGGCGAGGCCACCGTGGCCGGCTGCGATCTGCGCCGCCACGCCGCCGGCGTGCGGGAGCGGATCGGCTACGTCGGGCAGCGCGGCGGCAGCGACCCGGCCGTCACCGGGCGGGGCGAGCTGGTCTTTCAGGCGCGCCTGTACGGGATGGGCTCCGCCGCGGCGCGGCGTCGGGCGGCCGAGCTGGTGGCGGCGTTGGAGCTGGAGGCGGTCGCCGACCGTGCGACGGGGACCTACTCCGGCGGGCAGAGGCGGCGGCTGGACATCGGCCTGGGCCTGGTGCACGAACCGTCGCTGCTGTTCCTGGACGAGCCGACCACGGGGCTCGACCCACAGAGTCGCGCGCGGCTCTGGGACGAGGTGCGGCGCCTGCGCGACCGCGGAACCACCATCTTCCTGACAACCCACTACCTCGAGGAGGCCGACGCCCTGTGCGATCGGCTGGCAATCATCGATCACGGCCACATCGTCGCCGAGGGCACCCCGGACACGTTGAAGCGGGACATCGGCGGCGACGTCGTCACGGTGGGTGCTTCCGGTGACCCGGCGCGCTCGCTGGCTCTCCTGGCCCAGCAGCCTTTCGTTCGCGAGGCCACCGCCGAGGATGGCGCGATCCGTTTGTACGTCGAGCGCGGCGAGGTCGCGCTGCCGGCCATCCTGCGCTTGCTGGACGCGGCCGGTCTGGAGCTGCGCACCATCGCGCTCAGCCGGCCGAGCCTGGACGACGTCTTCCTGCGCCAGACTGGCCGATCGCTGCGCGAGCCGGCCGCGTGATGCGCTGCCGCGGTACCCGAAAGGAGGCCCCTGAGTGAAGATCGCCCGCGACACCTGGCTCGTGTTCGAGCGGTACGTTGGTCTGACGCTGCGCAACCCCGCCTGGGTGGCGATTGGCGTGGTTCAGCCGCTGCTCTACTTGATCCTCTTTGCGCCGCTGCTGACGGCGATCGCCCAGGCGCCCGGCTTCCCGCCGGGCGGCGCCTACAACGTCTTCGTCCCCGGCCTGCTCATCCAGCTTGGGCTGTTCGGCGCCGCGTTCGTCGGCTTCACGCTCATCGCCGAGCTCCGCTTCGGCCTGGTCGAGCGCATGCGCGTCACCCCCGTGAGCCGCCTGGCGCTCCTGCTCGGTCGCGCGCTTCGGGACGTCCTCATCCTGCTGCTTCAGGCGCTGCTCCTGGTGCTGCTGGCGCTGCCGTTCGGTCTCCAGGTCCGTCCGGCTGGTCTGGTCGTGATGTTGGGGCTTCTTGCCTTGATCGGCCTGCTCTTCGCCTCCATCTCGTACGCGCTCGCCCTGTGGCTGCGCAATGAGGACTCTTTCGCGCCGCTGCTGACCACCGCCACGTTGCCGCTGCTGCTTCTGTCCGGTGTCCTGCTGCCGCTGACGCTGGCGCCGGGCTGGCTGCGGGGCATCGCCGCCGTCAACCCGCTGGCGTACGCCGTCGACGCGGCGCGTGCCATCTTCAACGATCAGGTTGCCGACCCGAGCGTGTTCAAGGGCGTGGCCATCATGGCCGTCCTGGCCATCGCCGCGGCGGTGGTCGCCGCGCACTCCTTCGGCCGCGCCGTCGCTTGACACTGGCCAGTCGCTGGCTCACGCCTGCCGCGCCTCCCGCATCAAGACGGCGGGCCACTTATGCTGGAGGCGTGTCAGCCGAGCGTACCGCCAACCCGTGGCGCCGCGTCAGCAGTCGCCTCGTCTACGACAACCCGTGGATCCGGGTCCAGGAGGACCAGGTCGTCAGGCCGGACGGCCAGCCCGGCATCTACGGCGTCGTCCACATGAAGCATTGGGCGGTGGGCGTCGTCCCGGTTACCGACACGGGCGACACCCTGCTCGTGGGCCAGTTCCGCTACACCCTGAACCAGTACTCGTGGGAGATCCCCGAGGGCGGCGGGCTGCCGAGCGACACGCCGTTGGCCAGCGCCCAGCGCGAGCTGCGCGAGGAGACCGGCGCCCGCGCCACTGTATGGTCGTATCTCGGGGAGTCGCACCTGTCGAACTCGGTGACCGACGAGCTGGCCTGCCTGTTCCTCGCCGAGGGGCTGACGTTCGGCCAGCCGGAGCCGGACGGCACCGAGCAGCTCGAGGTGCGGCGCCTGCCGCTCGCGGACGCCGTTGCGATGGCCCTCACGGGCGAGATCTCCGACGCGCTGTCCATCGTCGGGCTGCTGCGCGCCGAGCATTTTCTCCGCGCGGGGCGTCGCGGCGACTTCGTGCGGCGCTCCTTCCCGGGGTCGGTATCCTGACCCGGTGACTGTCGTAGCAATTGTGGGCGGCCGGGTGCTGCCCGTGGTGGGTGAGCCGTTCGCGGACGGCGCCATTTTGATTGATACCGACCAGGGGCGGGGGAAAATCGTCGCCATTGGCGCGGGGCTGAGCGTGCCGCCGGACGCGCGCCGCGTGGACGCCGCCGGAAAAACTGTTACCCCGGGACTGATCGACGCGCACGCGCACGTCGGCGTGGCCGAGGAGGCGGAGGGGTGGGCCGGCCAGGATACCAACGAGCTGACCGATCCGGTGACGGCGCACGTCCGCGCTATCGACGCCATCAACCCGGCCGACCTCGGCTTCCGCGATGCCGTCGCCGGGGGCGTCCTGGCGGTGAACGTCAACCCGGGCTCCGGCAACCCGATTGGCGGACAGACGGTCGCTATCAAGACGTGGGGCCGGGTCGTCGACCGGATGGTCCTGCGCCAACCCAGCGGCCTGAAGTCGGCGCTCGGCGAGAACCCCAAGCGGGTCTACAACGAGAAGAAGCAGACGCCGAGCACGCGCCTCGGGACCGCTGCCGTGATCCGCGGCGCGCTGGTGGCGGCGACGAACTACATCGCCAAGCAGGATGCCGCCGAGGCCGACAAGCCCGTCGAGCGGGACTTGAAGCTGGAGGCGTTGGCGCGCGTGCTGCGTCGCGAGATCCCGTGGCGGCAGCATTGCCACCGGGCTGACGACATCGCCACGGCGCTGCGGATAGCTGACGAGTTCGGCTACCGGCTGGTGATCGACCATGGCACCGAGGCCCACCTGCTCGCCGACATCCTGGCCGAGCGCGGCATCCCGGTGGTGATCGGCCCGCTGTTCACCTCGCGCTCGAAGGTGGAGCTGCGCAACCGCTCGCTGGCCAACCCTGGGCGCCTGGCCCGCGCTGGCGTCACCATCGCCATCACCACCGACCACCCCGTGGTGCCTATCAACTTCCTCATCTTCCAGGCGGCCATCGCCGTGAAGGAGGGTCTGGACCGGGACACGGCGCTGCGGGCAGTCACCCTGGCGCCGGCGACGATCATGGGTGTGGACGATCGCATCGGCTCCCTGGCCGTCGGCAAGGACGCCGACCTGTGCCTCTGGAGCGGCGACCCGCTGGACGTCAGCTCGCGCGTGGAAGCAGCCTGGATGGACGGGCGCGAGATCTACCGGTACGACTATGCCCAGCGCGAGGGCGTGTGGGCTGAGCCAGGGGGCTTCTGAACACTGAACACTGAACTGGACCCGTCAGCTCAACTGGCGGTGGCCAACCCGTCGCTCAGGAGTCCCTCGAGGTCCTGCTTGCTGTCCAGGATGCCGCGCCACAGGTCGCCGCGCTGCTTCAGGCGGGCGGGCGCGGTCAGTAGCGTGAAGTCGGTGGGGAAGACGGACCCGACCTCCTGCCAGTCGATCGGCATGGAGACCGCGGCCCACGGCAAGGCTCGGGGCGAGTAGAGCGACGCCAGAGTCTTGCCGCGGACGTTCTGGTTGTAGTCGGCGAACACTTTGCCCGTCCGCTTGCTGACCGCCCACTCCACGGTCACCTCGCGCGGGTGGCTCTGCGCCAGGAAGCGCGCCAGCGTCTCGGCGATCGCGTGGGTGGCGCCGTAGTCCAGGTTGCGCACGATCGGCACGTAGACGTGGAGACCGGTCCGTCCAGTCGTTTTCACGAAGGACGTCAGGGACAGCGCGTCCAGGATCTCCTTCAGCCACAGGGCCGCCTGGCACGTCGCCGCGAAGCCATCGCGGTGCAGCTCCGGCTCGGCGCCCGGGGGCTCGCTCCCCGAGTACAGGTACGGGTCGAGGTCGAACACCAGAAAGTCCGGGTAGTTCAAAGTGGAGGCGAGCATCGCGTCGAGCGAGCCGTCGAATCGGGTCGACAGCCCGCGCGCGTCCAGCTCGGGCGTCACCCGCGAATACCAGGTGTGGAACTCCAGGTCGGCGATCTGCCCCAGCCAGACGAGCGTGGCCAGCGAGTTGCCCAGGATGTAGTCGCCGTCGCCCGCGTTGTGGTCGGAGTACAGGCGCACGGTCTCCACGAAGGCCGGCCGGCTCTGGTCGTAGTGCTTCTGGTAGAAGTGCACGCCGTCGATGCCGTTCGGGTAGCGGACGAGCGTCAGGGGTCGATCGCGCAGGTGGCGCAGCAGGGCCGGTGCGACGGCTACCAGGTAGCGGAGCAGGTCGCGTTTGGTGAGTGGCCGCTGTCCGGCGTGGGCGGGCCACAGCACCTTGTCGAGGTTGGTGACCGGGATCACGCTGCCGTCCACCTCCAGCTGGAGGCGAGCGCCCGTCTGCTCGAGCTGGGCCAGAACGTCATGGCTCCCCTCATCCACATCCACCAACCCGGGTGGTACGGGCGGAGTCCGAGGGCACGTCGCGGGCGGCGCCACGGCGACGACCGGGCGCGCGTCGCTCGGCGCCTTGTCGTCGCGCAGACGCAGAAACACTGGCGTGCGCAGGATGCCATCGTCGGTGCGCTCGGCGAACTTCACCTCGGCGACCAGCTCCGGCCGCAGCCACGTCACCGCGCCATTGGCTCGCCGACTCCCCCAGCGCCCGGTCGTCGGGATGGGTCCGTCGAAAGGCGACCGCTCGGCTCTCAGCGCGTCAAGGCGGCGCAGCACGTCTCGCAGGCCGCGGGCGTCGAACCCGGTGCCCACGTGTCCGACGAAGGTGAGCGTGTTGGCGCCGGGTTGGAAGCAGCCCAGGAGCAGCGAGCCGAACGTGTCGGACCGCGCCCCTTCGCCACGCGTGTAGCCGCCGACGACGAACTCCTCGGAATGCGTGGCCTTCACCTTGAGCCAGGCCGTCGAGCGCCGGCCGGACTCGTAGCGGCTGTCGCGCCGCTTGGCCACGACGCCCTCCAGGCCGTGGCGCAAGGCGGCCTGGTACAGCGCCGTGCCGTCGCCGTCGACCGCGTCCACGACCCGCAGCCTCTCGCCCGGCACGGCGATCTGCCGCAGCAGCGCCCGGCGCTGCTCCAGCGGCACGCCACGGACGTCCACCCCGTCCAGGTGGAGCACGTCGAACACGTAGTAGTACAGGGGCTGGCGCGCATCGGGCGTGCGGTTCTGCATCAGCTGGAAGGATGGCCGGCCCGTGTCGTCGAGAGCGACGACCTCGCCGTCCAGAACCACGTCGCGGTACGGCTGCTGCTCCAGCTCGCGCACCAGCCACGGGTACTGATCAGTAGCCTCGAGCGCCCGCCGCGAGAACAACCTGGCCTCCCCGCCACGCACCACGGCCAGGATGCGGAAGCCGTCGAGCTTCGGCTCGAACAGCCACAGCGGGTCGGAGAACGGGCGCTCGGTGGCGGTGGGCAGCATGGGCGCCAGGGGCGGGGGGCCAGACGCCGCGGTGGCCCCGGGCAGAGCGGCTGCCTCCAGCAGGGGCGAACGTCGCCGCGCGTCCGGAGCCGGGAGGCGTCCCGCCTGCAGATCGGCGATCGTCAGGCCGGAGAGGACCGACTTGTCCTGAGCCGTGACGTCGAGCGCGGGGTCGGCGGTGGCGTCCTCCTTTTTGAGGCACAGCCAGTCGCCGCTTTTGGTGCGGACGAAGGTCCACCCGCCGCGCAGCCTCTGCCCGTGGAAGAAGACCGACAGCTTGCCGCGCTGGATGCAGTGGCGCACCCGGGCCTGCGCCAGCTGGCGGTCCCAGCACGGTCGCTCGTCGATCTCGGGGCCGTAAATGCCCGCGTCCCACACGATCATCTGGCCGCCGCCGTACTCGCCGGCCGGGATCACCCCCTCGAAGCCGGCGTACTCCAGCGGGTGATCTTCGGTCATGACGGCCAGGCGTTTGTCCCGCGGGTTGTACGATGGTCCCTTCGGGATCGGGAACGACTTCAGCACGCCGTCGAGCTCCAGGCGTACGTCGTAGTGGAGGCGCCGGGCGGCGTGCTTCTGGACGACGAACGTCAGCGGCCCGCCGGAGGGCTCGCTGCGCGGCGCTGGCGGCGGCTCGGCGGTCCTGGCGAAGTCGCGCTTGGCCTGGTAGGCGTCCAGAGGGGCGTTGGCCATGGCGGCAGCGGCTCCGCCTAAGCAGGTGGTCTGAAGTCTTGCTTGTTTCTGCTCATCTCAACTCCACCGGCATAGGCTCCTCCTCCCATTGTTCGCGCTACGCGCTCAGGCGACGACCTTGACCTTGTCGCTGGAGCGCCGGCGACCGCCGCGCGCCGCGCTGGCCGGGGCGGGCGTGGCGGTGGCGGCGGGCGCCTCCCGGCCTTTCCGCGCGGCGTCGAGGCTCGCCTTCAGCGCCGCCATGAGGTCGACGGTGGCCATCGGCGCGGGCGCCTCGGGCGCACCCACCATCTGCGACCCCTGGGCCCTGGCCTCGATCATCGACAGCAGCGATGCCCGGTACTCGTCAACGTACCTGTCGGGCGTGAACGGCTCCTCCAGCATGTCGATCAGGCTGAACGCCATGTTCAGCTCCGGCTGCGACACCAGCACGTCGGGGATGCTCGGCTGGTCGGCCGTCCGGATCTCGTCCGGGTAATAGAGCGTCTCCAGCACGATGCCGCTGCCCGACGGCCGCAGGACGCAGGGGCGCTCGCGATTCCGCAGGGCGATCTTGGCCACGGCCGAGACGTTCTTCTGCTTGAGGGCGCGCATGAGCAGGGCGTACGGCTTGAGGCCCACCTGGTCCGGCTCGAGGAAGTAGCTCTTCTCGTAATAGAGAGGGTCGACGTCCTCGTCCTTGACGAAGGAGGTGAGCTCGATGGTGTGCTTGCTGGCGACCGGCAGCTCCTCCAGATCCTTGTCGGTGATGATGACGTACTGCTCCTTGGCGAACTCGTAGGCGCGCACGAGTTCGTCTGAGCCGACCTCGCGGTCGTGCACCGGGCACCAGCGCTTCTGCTTGAGCCGGCTCTTGCACTCGGCGTGGAGCTGGTTGAACGTGACGTCCTTGCTCTCGGTGGCGCCGTACAGCTTGACAGGGATGCTGATCATGCCGAACGTGATAGCGCCCTTCCAGATAGACCGCGGCATGTCGCGTGTGCACTCCTCTTCTGCGCCCTTCCAGATAGTGGGCGGCCTGTCGCAGCGTGGGTCAGCTCTGGACCCGGGACCGGCCGGAGCGTAGCGCTCCGGCACGAGCCCTGCCGGCCCTTGCCGGCAGTTTGTGACTCCGGCGCGAGCGTTGCGCCGCCCTGCCTCGTACACTCCCCGGCCCATGCCCGAGCTGCCGGATGTGACCGTGTACGTCGAGGCGCTGCGGCCCCGCCTCGTCGGCCAGACCCTGGAGCGGGTGCGGCTGGCCAGCCCATTCCTGCTCCGCTCCGCCACCCCGCCCCTGCACGAGGTCGACGGCAAGCCCATCCGGGACGTTCGCCGCATGGGCAAGCAGATAGTCCTGGGGCTCGACGAGGAGCTGTTCCTGGTGCTGCACCTGATGATCGCCGGCCGGCTCCGCTGGCGCGAGGCGGCGCACGCCCCCATACCGGGCAAGGTCGGGCTGGCCGCCTTCGACGTCGCCGCCGGCACCCTGCTCTTGACCGAGGCGAGCACTAAGAAGCGCGCCTCGCTCCACGTCGTCCGCGGCGAGCCGGCGCTGCGCCAGTTGCAACGCGACGGGATCGAGCCGCTGGATGCGCCGCTCGACAGCTTCCGGGCCGCGCTCGCGTCCGAGAGCCACACGCTGAAGCGCGCTCTGACTGACCCCGACCTGTTCAGCGGGATCGGCAACGCCTACTCGGACGAGATCCTTCACCGAGCGCGCCTGTCGCCGCTGCGGCTGACCCGCCAGCTCACGGACGCGGAGGTGCAGCGTCTGTACGACGCCACCCGCGCGACGCTCGGCGAGTGGCTGGGGCGGCTGCGGGCGGAGGCGGCGAGCGGCTTTCCCGAGAAGGTCACCGCTTTCCGCGACGGGATGGCGGTCCACGGCCGCTACGGCAAGCCCTGCCCCGAATGCGCCACGGCGGTCCAGCGCATCCTGCACGCCGAGACCGAGTCGAACTACTGCCCCCGGTGTCAGACGGACGGGAAGCTGCTCGCCGACCGCTCGCTGTCGCGTGTGCTGAAGGAGGACTGGCCGCGCACAGTGGACGAGCTGGAGCGGCGCCGCCCGCGTAGTATCACCGTGTGAGTCGGCGGCCGATCCGCATAGCGCTCGACGCCATGGGCGGCGACCACGCCCCCGACGCACCCGTCGACGGGGCGGTCCGTGCGGCTCGCCGGTGGGGCTATGAGGTGCAGCTCGTCGGGCAGGAGGCCCTGGTCAGGGCCGCGCTCGAGCGCCACGCCGGCTGGCCGACGGTGGAGCGCCTCCTGCCGGTAGTCGACGCGCCGGAGGTCATCGAGATGGGCGAGCATCCGGCCAGCGCGGTCCGCGCCAAGCCTGGCTCCTCGATGGCGGTCGGCGTCGACCGTGTCAAGCGGGGCGACGCCGACTGCTTCGTGTCGGCTGGCAATACGGGCGGCGTGCTGGCCACCGCGCTGCTGCGGCTGCGGCGGATACCCGGCAGCACGAGCGAGCGCCCGGCGCTGGCCGCTCTCATCCCGACGCTCACAGGCGCCTGCGTCCTGCTCGACGCGGGCGCCAACGCGGACGTGAAGCCGGAGTGGCTGGCCCAGTTCGCGGTGATGGGCAGCATCTACGCCGAGGTGGCTCTGGGCAAGACGGCGCCAACGGTGGCGACGCTGTCCAATGGCGAAGAGGAGGGGAAGGGGAACGCATTGCTGGCGGCCGCCGTGCCCCTGATCCGGGCGCTGCCCCTGCACTACATCGGCAACGTGGAGGGCAAGGACGTCACGGCGGGCGTGGCTGACGTCGTGGTGGTGGACGGGTTTGCCGGCAACATATTTTTGAAAGGCGCGGAAGGCGTGGTGGCGACGTTCACCGAGCTGATCCGGCGCGAGCTGACCGCGAGCGTGCCGCGGAAGCTGCTGGCCGCCGGACTGCGACCGGCGTTCCGCGCGGTGCGGCGGCGGCTGAGCTACGACGAGTACGGGGGCGTGCCGCTGCTGGGGGTGAACGGGGTGTGCATCGTGGCCCACGGTCGGTCCAGCGGCTACGCGATGGAGAACGCGATCCAGGCGGGCGCCCGCTGCGTGGACCAGCGCCTGGTGGAGCGCATCCGCGAGGGGATGCTAACAGCTAACAATGACGCGCCAGGACGCACAGGTCCATGACGGCGGCTTGCCACGCCTGGTCGTCGCCGGTCGTGCCCGCCTGGACCAGCTTGCGACCGACCGCCCGCAGCGTCTCGCCCTCTGGCGAGGTGTCCAGGTGGCTGCGGATCTCGTTGTTGGCGATCACCGCCAGACTGCGGCTTGGCGGTTGCCCGGCCACCATGTAGAAGGCCGCTTGCGCCGTGCCCTCGCTGCGCGGCTGCGTCCGCTGATTGAAGGCGAGGTCCGGCGGCGGCGTTGGGGTGGGCCGCCCGGCGACCTCGACCGCGTCGACGACGTACAGGATCAGCGCGCACAGCAGCGGCGCCACGATCGCCAGCAGGATGGCCGACTGGCGGTCGAGCCGAGGGCCGGCCTTGCGCGGTGGCATGGTCGACCACGAGGTGGGGCGTGGGGCGTACCGGGCGGCGTACTGGACGTCGCGGTAGGCGCCGACCACCACGGGGCGCGCCGCTGCGCGAGGCGGGGTGCCGAAGCGCAGGGAGCGCTGCTGGTCGTAGGCGGCGCGGACGGCCGGCTGCAGGAGCACCGACTTGGCGGCATTGACCCGGGCCATGCGCGCCGCCGCCGCCGTCGAGCCGGCGTTCAGGTCGGGGTGGTACGCCTTGGCCAGCCGACGGTAGGCCGCCTGGATCTCCTCAGGCGACGCCGTCGGCGCGACGCCGAGCAGCCGGTAGTAGTCTGTGGCGGGGTCGAACGGTGCGCGTGTCACAGGTGTGGCGGTATGGCGTGTGGTGCGAGACGGCCAGGACGGTCCACCGGCATCTATTGAAGCATGCGTCGCCCGCTGGTGCTGCGATCGCAGCCGACGGCGCCGCTCGGCGCCGTAGCCTCTGGCGCGTTCTACCCGGTAATTTTGCAGCACGAGTGCCGTGCCTCCTCCCATTTCATGTTTCATGTTTCATATTTCCTGTCAGCCGTTCTCTCGCCGCAGCCAGCCGCGTCGTTGGCCGCGGGTCACTGACTCTTGCTTTTCGCGCAAAGGGGGCCGATACTAGGCCCTGGAGCGCGAGGTACACGACTGCTGGCCGCCTCCAACCGGCAGCCGTGTCGCGCTCCCTTTTTCTTTGCCCTTCTCTACCCGACTTTTTCCCACGCTCACCAGCTCGCGGTGGCAAACATCGGCTGGCCCTCGACCGGCCGCCCATCCAGGTGCACCAGCTGGTGGCGCGGACAGAGAGCGGCCTCAGCCTCGCTGTCTATGAGCACCACCGCCAGAGCCTGGAACGAGCAGCTCCAGACGGGGCAGCGGCGCCTGGCCGCGATGGAGCCCATACGCCGCGCCAGGCGGTTGCGCTTGTCCTGGGGCAAAACGAGCCGCAGCATGGGCGTCGCCTCGTCGACGCGGGTGTCTGCCGCTGACCATCCAGCCACACGGCCAGTGTAGAACATTCGTTCTACATGTCAAGCCCCCGCGCCGGCGGTAGGAGGTCGGTGGCCGTCGCGGTTTGTGGTGCCGCCGTCCGTGAGGGGGTATAGTTCGGGCGCAGCGTTCCGAAGGGGAGTAACTGCCGGTCCCGCGAGACCGTGGACGGGATCAACATGCTGGGGTTTTCCCTGGTCCCGTCGGTGAGCCAGCGCGCTCGCTCAGCCAGACCTTCGATCCACACCCGTTCCCCATCGGGGTCGGGCTGGGTGGGTCGAGGTCTCGGTTGTGGCCCGGCCCAGACGTAAGCACAGCCCCGTCCGTCTGGAGATTCGAACCGGTGCCGTTCACACCGACGCTCACGCTGCCGCTGGTCCTGTCGACCTTCGGACTCATCTTCGTGGCCGAGCTGCCTGACAAGACGGCGCTGGCCGCGCTGCTGCTGGCCACCCGCTACTCGGTGCGCCACGTGGTGGTGGGCGCCTGGCTGGCGTTCCTGGTCCAGACGGCGGTCGCCGTCGCCGCCGGCAGCCTCCTGCAGCTGCTGCCCGCGCAGCCGGTCCGTCTCGCGGCGGGCGTCGGCTTCCTCGCCTTTGCCGTTGTGGCGGCGCGCCGCGACGAGGAGCAGGAGCTGAAGGTGGAGGAAGGGGCCGTCAAACGAGTGGGCTGGCAGGACCGGCTTCCGTGGCTCACCAGCTTCGTGGTGGTGTTCGCGGCCGAATGGGGTGACCTGACCCAGCTGGCCACGGCGGCCCTGGTGGCTCAGTCCCGTGAGCCGCTCTCGGTGGCGGTCGGCGCCACGGCTGCCCTGTGGGCGGTGACCGTCGTGGCGACGGTGACCGGATCGCACGTGGGCCGGTTCCTGGCGCCGTCCCTGCTGAAGTGGGGCAGCGCCGTGCTCTTCGCCGCGGTGGGGCTGGTGGTGCTCGGCACCACGCTGCTCGGCCCGGCCGGCTGACGCCGAGGTCGGCGGCGCCGGGGCCGCGCTAACATGGACCTGTCACGTCACGTCGCCAGGCACGCAGACACGCCTCGCCGTACGCCGTACGCTCAGACGCACAGATCGGAGCCCCCCGTGGCTATAGCGCCCCCGTTCCCCAGCGCCCCAGCCGGACCCAACCTTGATCAGCTGGCGGTCAACACGATCCGAACCCTGTCGATCGACGCTGTGCAGAAGGCCAACAGCGGCCACCCCGGCCTGCCGCTCGACGCTGCGCCCATGGCCTACGTGCTGTGGAGCCGCTTCTTGCGCCACAACCCGCGCAACACCCACTGGCCCGACCGAGACCGCTTCGTCCTCTCGGCCGGCCACGGCAGCATGCTGCTGTACAGCCTGCTGTACCTGACGGGCTACGACCTGTCCCTGGAGGACATCAAGGGCTTCCGCCAGTGGGGCAGCCGAACGCCCGGCCACCCGGAGTTCCGCCTGACGCCCGGCGTGGAGCTCACCACGGGCCCCCTTGGCCAGGGCTTCGCCAACGGCGTTGGCCTGGCCATGGCCGAGGCGCACCTGGCGGCCACGTACAACCGCGAGGGCCACACGATCGTCGACCACTACACCTTCTCGCTGGTCTCGGATGGCGACCTCATGGAGGGCGTGGCCGCGGAAGCCGCCAGCCTCGCCGGCCACCTCAAGCTGGGGAAGCTGGTCTACCTCTACGACGACAACCGCATGACCCTGGCCGGTACCGCCAACCTCACCATGGACGAGGATGTTGCCAAGCGGTTCGACTCCTACGGGTGGCACATCGAGCACGTGGTGGACGGCAACGACCTGGCGGCCATCGAGCGCGCGATTCAGGCGTCCATGGCCCAGCGAGATCGGCCCTCGCTCGTGATCGTGCGCACCGTGCTCGGCTACGGCAGCCCGCACAAGCAGGACACTTTCGAGGCCCACGGCAGCCCGCTGGGCGCGGACGAGGTGGCGGCCACCAAGCAGAACCTCGGCTGGAGCTACCCCGAGCCGTTCACGGTCCCGCCGGAGGCGCGCGACCACTTCCTCGAGGCGGTGAGTCGCGGCGCGCAGCTCGAGGAGGACTGGCAGCGGCGCTTCGACGCCTACGCGGCCGCCTTTCCGGAGCTGGCGGCCCAGTTCAAGCGCACCCAGGCGGGCCGACTTCCGGCCGATTGGGACAAGGACCTGCCGGTCTTCACGCCGGCCGACGGCAAGCTGGCGACGCGCGCCGCCGGCGGCAAGGTGATCAACGCCGTGGCCGCGGCTTTGCCCGAGCTGATCGGCGGCTCGGCCGACCTCAACCCCTCCACCAATACGGCGCTCAAGGGCGCGGGCGACTTCGAGCCCACGGCGCAGGTAGCCCCGGAGCACCAGGGAACCGCCGGCGGCGCCTGGGGCTACGCCGGGCGCAACCTCTACTTCGGCGTGCGCGAGCACGCCATGGGCGCCATCGTCAACGGCCTCGCCTACCACGGCGGGGCGATCCCGTACTCGGCGACGTTTCTCATCTTCAGCGACTACATGAAGCCGCCGATGCGTATCGCCGCGCTGAGCGAGCTGGGGTCCGTCTTCGTCTTCACGCACGACTCGATAGGTCTGGGCGAAGACGGCCCGACCCACCAGTCGGTCGAGCAGCTGGCTGGGCTGAGGGCTATTCCCAACATGGTGGTGTTCCGACCGGCGGACGCGAACGAGGTGACCGAGGGGTGGCGGGTCGCGGTCGAGCGGCGCCATGGGCCGACGACCCTGGTGTTCAGCCGCCAGGGGCTGCCGATCTTCGACCGCACGCGGCTGGGCGCGGCTGCGGGTGCCCGTCGCGGCGCCTACGTCTTGGCCGACGCGGACGGCGGACGGCCCGAGGTCATCCTCATCGGGACGGGCTCCGAGGTGTCGCTGGCGATGGCGGCGGCCGACATCCTGCGCGGTGAGGGGCGACGCGTCAGAGTCGTCAGCATGCCGTCGTGGGAGCTGTTCGGCAGCCAGCCAGCCGAGTACCGGGAGGAGGTGCTACCCCCCGGTGTGACCGCCCGGGTGGCGGTCGAAGCCGCGTCCCCACTCGGCTGGGAACGGTGGGTTGGCCAGGCGGGCGACGTCGTCGGCCTGAACCGGTTCGGCGCCTCCGCGCCCGCGGCGGACATCTACAAGCACCTCAATTTCACCCCCGAGTACGTCGCCGAACGGGCGCGCGCCCTTCTCGACGCGGGCGCTCAGGGTGAGCGAAACCGGGACGGGACGCCGTCCGGGACGTTCACCGCGGACCGCGCCAGCGCGGAGAAGACGGCTGCCGACGGGCAGTGACAGACACCAGATCCTGACAGGCGGGCGCTACACTTTTGCGCGGGGGCGGTCCATGCAATCATCGCTGCACGGCATGATCGACAAGGCGCGGCGCTACGCCGAGGAGCCCGAGCGGGTTCAACTGGTCCAGGTGGCGGCGACCGTCCGTGGCGACACGAGCGACCATACGGTGGCGCTGACCGATGGCCGGCTATCGTGCGACTGCGGCCACTACCAGCACGAGGGGCTGTGCGCCCATCTCCTGACGGTGGAGCGTGTGCTGAAGCAGCACCTGCCCGCGAACGCCGCCCCCTTTCCCGGGCAGTCGCCGGGGTAGTCGAGATAGTCGAGGCCAGCTCCGAACCTAGCCGGCCAGGAGCTGGCCCCTCCACTCATTACATCTTCGGGCCGCAGGTCTTGTGGTAGAAGACGGTCTTGCGCCGCGGCACCATCGTCACCACCGGGTAGAGCTCCCGCATGACTATGCGGTCCGTCGGGTTGGGGCACGTCGGCGAGGCGCAGACATGCGTGGAGTGCTGGCCGCCGACGAGCTCCTTGAGGCGAGCCCGCTCGGCGGCGGTCTGGTTCTTGTTGCTTTCAGCCATTGTCCGATTCCTCAGAGAGTTGAACATCACCGTCCGGCACTCTTATTCCGCTTATTCCGCCTATTCCGCGATCGTGGACCCTGGAGGTGCCGAGCCCGGCACCCCAGTTTACCAGAGCCTCGGATGGCTCAGACGGCGCGCGATGGCGCAAACGTCGCTCACCGGCCAGCAGGCGCCTCAGGCGGGCGACCGAGTAGGGGACCAGCTCGGACCGGCGCACCACGGTGTCGGTCGCTGGCATCACCGAGCCGTCACGCCCTACTGACGCCGCCTCGGTCGGCAGCGCCTGTTGCAGCCGGCCCGCTGCCATGGCCAAGAGGTCGGCGGCGGCGACCGCCGCCAGGGCGGCTACCTCGGCCGGGTCGGGGCGGTAGCTGGCGAGCGGCTCGTCCCAGCGCAGCAGGTAGACCTGGTGGTGCTCGCGGTCGACTAGGCCGTTCGGGTGGCTGCGCGTGCTTCGCTCCCGGCCGAGCCACGTCAGCTGGGCGAATGGGACGGCCAGTCCGAGCTCCTCGCCGATCTCCCGCGCCGCCTCTTCCGGCGACTCGCCGAAGCGCCAGTGGCCCGCGGCGGCCGCGTCCCAGCAGCCGGGGAAGGTGTCCTTGTGCCGGGCGCGCCGCTGCAGGACGACCTCCACCCCCCGGTCGCCGGGGCGGACGATCCAGCAGTGGAATGCCTGGTGCCAATCGCCGCGCACGTGGACGGTGGCCCGGCTCAGGGCCACCCCCGTCGGGTTGCCGCGCGCGTCGAACAGCTCGAACAGCTCGTCCGGGTCGTTCTGGCCCGTGGTGCCGGCAAGTGCGGCGGCTGTTGGTCGAGATGGGTTCGTAGTGGACAAGGTTGGACGTCCGTTATCACAATGGCGCAAGGCAGGAGTGGGCGTCTACAGCATGGCACACGGTTTTCCCCGGCGACAGTTCATGATGGGCATGGGGGCGACGATCGTCGCCGGCGCCGCGGCCGCGGGCCCGCTGCTGGCGCACGCCGCGGAGCCGGACGAGCAGTGGATCGCCAACCACACGGACACGCGGCTGACCGGGGTCGACGGCGGGCCGGTGGCCTGGGTACCCCAGTGGACGCGCATGCGCATCCTCCAGTGGCTGCCAACGGACACGCTGGAAGTGTGGGTACCCCGTCTAGGCCTGACTGCTCGTGTCCCCGCCGCCGCCGTCGGGCCCATCCCGACGCCCAGCGCGGAGGACCTCGCGGCCGAGCTGGCCGAGCCGTTCGGTCCGCCGCTCATCGACAAGGTGGGCTTGCCTGGGCGGGTCGTTCGTGGCGGCAACCTCCGCCTGTGGCCCAACGCGGCCCCGGACACCCTGCTGCGCACGCTCGGGCACAGCGCCCCGATTCGGGTGATCAGCAGCGTCGAGGGCGAGGCGGGAGAGCCGTGGTACCAGATTGTCAACGGTCAGTAGGATCTGCCCAGTGGCGGCCGTGAGACCTGCCCGCTGACGGCCAGGAGACCTGCCCGACGGCGGCCAGCAAAGCTGCCCACCATCAAGATGGGTTAGGGGTGGCACCTCCT
>JAABUQ010004733.1_pt1 | contig 22829 bp, 18 predicted proteins | sample 5560001 | NCBI WGS metagenome assembly JAABUQ01 (sample SAMN10711888, study PRJNA513371) | rock metagenome | isolation source: Antarctica rocks | place: Antarctica: Victoria Land, Finger Mt nord | collected 2015-12-18 | reverse complement strand
GCAGGTCGAGGATCTCGTCGGCGCTCTTGCGGTCGAGGTCGCCGGTCGGCTCGTCGGCGACGATCAGGTAAGGGTCGGTGACGATCGCCCGGGCGATCGAGACCCGCTGCTCCTGGCCGCCGGAAAGCTGGCGGGGGTAGTGGTCCTCGCGCCCTTCGAGGCCGACGATCCGCAGGGCCGTCATCGCGCTCTGCCGCCGCTTCTTCCTCGGCAGGTGGGTCAACAAAAGCGGCAGCTCGACGTTCTCGAGCGCGTTCATGACCGGGATCAGGTTGTACATCTGGAACACGAAGCCCACGTTGTTGGCCCGCCAGCGGGTGAGCTGGGCCTCGGACAGGTCGGCCAGCTCGTGGTCGTGGACCAGGACCGAGCCGGAGGACGCCCGGGCGAGCCCGGCGATCAGGTTGAGCAGGGTCGTCTTGCCCGAGCCCGACGGCCCCATCAACGCGAGGAACTCCCCCTCCTCCACGGTCAGGTCGAGGCCCTCGAGCACGGGGACCCGGAACTGGTTGCGGCGATATTCCTTGCTCACGCCCCGCAGGACGATCGAATGGGCTGGGTCGTCGGCCATTCCGGGCTCCCGGGTCCGAGGGTCGCGATTCGGCGGATCGAGGGGGTCGGTCGGGGCCGTTCGCCGGTTGTTCGAGGACGGGGGCCGGCCGGGCTTCTCCCCCACGACACGATACCAGAAACCGGGCCGGGCCGCTCATTCGGCCAGCTTGACCGCCTCGCCGTCGTGGAGGGTCTTGGCGGGGTTGAGGACGACCGAGTCGCCGCCGTTGAGGCCGGACTCGACGCGGGCGAGCTCGTCGTTGGAGGGGGCGATCTCGACCCGAGTTTTCCTCAACGTGTTCTTGGCGTCGACCTTCCAGGCGTGGGCGTGGCCCCCTTCGTCGAACACGGCCGACTTGGGGACGAACAGGTGCGACTTGCCCACGTCGGGCCCCTGGTGCGACTTGTCGGGCAAAAAGTGGACGGTGGCGACCAGCTCGGGGAAGAGCTGTTCGTCGGGGTCGACGATCTCGACCTTGACCTTGACGGTCCCCCGGGCCCGGTCGCTGATCGGGATGATCTGGCGGAGCCGCCCCCGGTAATGCTTGCCCGGCACGGCGCTGACGGACACCTCGGCGGGCTGGCCCAGGGCGATCCTCGACAGCAAGTTCTCGGCCACGTCGGTCTCGACGTCCATGAGGTCGAGGTTGGCGAGGGTCAGGACCGAGGCCCGGCCGGTCGATCCCATCCCGCCGCCGGTGATCATCTCGCCGACCTCGGCCGGCTTCTCGACGACCGTGCCGTTGAACGGGGCGGTGATCGTCATGTTGCGGAGGGCCTCCTCGACCTCGCGGACCTGCGACTGCTGGAGCCGGCAGGTGGCCTCGAGCGAGGCCACGTGGGCGACGGCCATGTCGACGGCCGAGGTGGCCAGCTGCGATTCCTCGATCGAGACCGAGATGCTCTTGGCCTGGAGCCGCCGGTTCCGCTCGGCCCGGGTCCGCTTGTATTCGAGGTCGGCCTTGGCCTCCTCGTGGTCGGCGCGGGCCCGGAGCATCATGGCCTGCCGCGATTCGAGCTGGGCGTCGAGGTCGTTATGCTCCAGGATGGCGAGGACCTGCCCCTTCTTGACCTTGGTCCCTTCCTCGGCGCCGAGCGACTGGACCCGCCCCGACACCTTGGCGCCGATCATGGCCTGGTTGCGCGACTTGAGGTAGCCCTTGGCGCTGAGGAGCTTTTCGGCCTCGCCCGAGGTCATCGTCTGGACCAGCCCGACGGTCACCTCGGGCTTGGACCGGACCGCCTGATACTGCTTGTACCCGAAGTAGCCGCCGACGCCGATGAGCGTCAGCGGGATCAGCCAGAGGGCCATCGAGAGCAGCCGGAGGGCCACGCCGCCGCCGTCGACCCCGCGACGCCCGCCGGGACGCTTCCGAGGCCGGCCGGGGTCGCCGCCCCGGCGCTCGATCTTCAAGGAAGCCAGCTCATCCCGCAGTGAACTCGCCATGACCGATCCGCCTCCCCGACCGGGCCCGGTCGCCCCCCGAAGTCGTCCCCCCCGTCCGACACCCGAGGCGAGGGGGATATAGCTTCCAGTATACCCAGAGTCAAGCCCCCGTCGAGGGCCCAGTCGAGCCCGACGCCCGCCGCGGGCCGCCCGGCCGTCACGGGCCCGCCGACGGGGCGTAATTCGTCGAGTCGATTCGCCGAAGTTGCCAGCAAGGCTCGACTTTTGTTAAGGTCGATTTCCTGTCCGCCGGTTCCGGGCCGCCACGAAGGGCCGCGCGTGCCCGGCCCGGCCCGGACGTCCAACAATCCGGGAGCCCGACCCGTGGCGACGAACACGACTGGCGAAGAACGGATCGGCGATTATCGCTACATCCGGACCATCTACCCCGGCGCCACCTCGATCGTCATGGAAGTCCTCCACGAGGCGAGCAACCGCCGGTTCGCCATCAAGCAGCTCCTGGCCTCGCGCGGGGTCGACTCTTCCGAGCGCAGGGCCTTCGAGTTCGAGGGCCGGCTCGGGATGCAGTTGCACCACCCCAACCTCATCAAGGTCCACCACTACGTCAAGGAACGCGACCAGCCTTATTTCGTGATGGATTATTTCTCGGGGTTCCAGCTCCGCCTGGGCCTCCACCGACCCAAGGATTTCCCGGTCGTCCGGTCCAGCCTGCACCGAATCCTCACCCAGTCGGCGTCGGCCCTGGCGTATATGCACGACAAAGGCTGGATTCACCGCGACGTGAAGCCGGAAAACATCATGTGCAACAAGACGGGCGAGGTCCGCCTGATCGACTACACGCTGACCCGCCGGCCGCTCTCGGGCCTGGGCAAGTTCCTGGGGTTGAAGGTCCCCCGCCAGGGGACCAAGAGCTACATGTCCCCCGAGCAGATCCTCTGCGAATCCCCGGCGCCGACCGCCGACGTTTACAGCTTCGGGATCACCTGCTATGAATTGGCCTGCGGCCGCCAGCCGTTCCGCGCCAACTCCGAGAATGAGCTGCTGAACAAGCACATGCGCCAGGTCCCGGTCTCGCCGATCGCGTTCAACAAGGAGATCACCCAGGAGTTTTCCGACCTCGTCCTGGAGATGATCCGCAAGAAGCCCGCCGACCGCCCCCAAGACCTCCACCACTTCCTGTCCCGCTTCGCCAAGGTCCGGATCTTCCAAGGCGACCCGGCGCCCCAGGTCAACCGCGACTTCCAGTGAAATCGGGACCGGGAATCGAGTTGTTCGCGCGAATCGCTTTCCTGCGCCGGTGTGGAAAGATCACGCTTCGACGCGATCCTTAGAATTCGTCCGAAGCGACGATTTCGCCGCCGGATCGGGTGCAGAGGGCTTGCCAGACGCCCGGCGCGGGCAAGTTTTCCCAGTGGCCACGGGCCGAGAACGTCGCGCCCACAGGGCGATTTTTATCGGGTCCCAGGGGCCAACTTTGGATCGTCTCCTTGACGAACCGGACCGAGCCGTCGCCCATCAAGACGTTGATCCCACCGGGATGGTAGCTCGAAGCGGAGGAGATGATGTCGTCCCAAATACCGCCGGATTTATAGGAATTCGGCGGGTAAAGTCCGGTGAACAGCGTGTCGCCGAAGTTGCCCGTGATGAGCCAGCCGTGGCGGTCGAACTCCACGGTGCCCGGATCTCCGCGGTCGAGGGCCCGGAAAGCGCCGTTGGCCTTCTCGGAGACAACGATGGTCTGGGACAACCCGTCGGAAATCGAGGCGAGCGTCACCGGCGATCGATCGTTCAAGCATCCATTGTTCTGCGCGGTCATCTCCCCCGAGACCATGCAATGGTATTTTTCTTGCGGCAGGGCGAGTGTATTCAGCGAGCCGAAACAACCCGAATAGCTGGTGTAAGCCATCCGGCGGGGCCCGTCGGGGAGGACGGGCATCCCGTAGCTTTTCAAGGTCCCCACGGAAAGCTCGCGGGCCGGCGAGGCGTCGCCGTCGCTCGGGCAAGCATAGGCCGCGACCGACACGGACCAGATGGTCGTGTTCTCCTCGCCGAGGATCGTCAGGTCGTGGTTGATCGCGTTGTAGAGCGCCGCTTGCTCGATAAAAGGGAGGATATGGAGGAGGAAACTTTTGTCGATATGGGAGGAGCAAGGGGGATTGAGACTGGTGTAGCGGGGGTCGTATGTCCTCATCCGACCCGGGGGCAAGCAATTCATCGTGGAAACATAGCCGCTCAGGGCGAGGCCGATCTGCTTGAGGTTGTCGCGGCACCGGAGGTTTCGCGCGCTTTGCCTCGCCCCCTGGACGGCCGCGAGCAGCAGCGTCGCCAGGATGCCAACGATCGCGACGACCACCAACAACTCGATCAACGTCAAGCCGCGTCGCCGGACATGGCTTCGATCCCTCATGATTTGTCCTCGGCTTTCGGTGAGCAGGCACTCCGCGGGCTCAGCGATCGAGGCCGATGAACAACGTGATGGCGATCCGCCGGCCCGCCGAGTTCTCGATCACGAGCTGCCGGCCGGTCTCCCCGGGCGGGGGCGGTTCCACGACCCCCGCCGTCAGGGTGGCGTTCGACGATTGACCGACGGAATCCCGCGTGACCTGGACGTCCAAGTACGACGGCTTTTCGACGACCTCGAATCGATCATCCGACAGATCCGATGTCAGGATTGCCTTGCGGCGGATCTGCTTCAACGCCCCGAAGTCGCTCGCGCTGAAGAGGAGAACCTCGGGATGGCAACGCAACCCCTCGTCGGACCGGACCCGCACCGTGAAGGGCAGTTCGATTGTCTTGGATTGCTGCGTGAACTTGACTACGCACTCGAAGGCGATTGAGCCGGGAGTGGGGGACGCGGGCAAGTCGATCCGGAGCTTGGCCTTGCCAATAAATGGTGAAGGGGCGGCATGCACCGACGTGCTCACGCCGGGCAACCCCTTGATCGCCGCCGGGTTGTTCTCGATCAGTTCGACCCGGGCGCCTTCGGGCAGGCCGGAAACCCCGACGAATCTCAACGGGATCGGCGGGTCGCCGGCCGGATAGCTGATCTCGACTTGCCGCGACTGCGCGACTCCGGCCCTCATTCGGACGTCGAGCGCGGCCGGCACCAGGGTCGGCGTGCTCTTGCCGAACCACTTCAACCGGAGCTTCCGGGGCTCGCCGGTACCTTCGGTGGCCACCGTCAATTCGGCGGCGCCGGGGCCGCTCTGGACCTTGACCTTGCCGCGCACCGTCCCGGAGCCAGCCGGACCGACTTCGGGTGTCGCCTCGGCGTTGGTACATGAGCAAGTGCTGCTCACCTGGCCGACGCGGAGCGGGACCGACCCATCATTGCGGAATGGGACGGTGAAATCGACCTCGCCGGGGTCGAGGACGCCCAGATCGACGACATCGGCGACGAACACGACTCGCGCGGGCCTTTCCCCTTCGCCACAGCCGTGCAGACACGCCAAGGCGATCAGGAATGGAGCCTGAAGGGGAAATCTCATGGGTCGACTCCGGCTCGCGTTGGCGCGGGTTCACGCCGTGGCTCGCGAACGTTTTTCTTCGCGAACAGGAACCAGGCAAGCCCAGAGAGCGAGGCCACGATGGCCAGGCGGGCCGGCCAGATGGTCCGCCATTCCCGTTTCCCCATCTCGGACAGGAATTGATCCTTGCGGGCGCGGTCGCCAGCGAAGGCCACGGTCACCCCGGTCCAATCGTCGGCGAATTCGGCGAACGGGTGGAGGGTCGCCCCGGCCGGGGGATCGATTAGCATGACTCCCCGGCGATGCAAGCCGACGAGGACGACGTAATGGCTCGCGTCCGACTGCCTGGCCCGGCTCTTGAGTTGAACGATGGCGGGGAGCGGGATCGTTCCCAGGGCATCCATCCCGACGCGGACCGAGGTCGGGTCGAGTCCTAGCTTCTTCGAGGCCCGCTCCAGGTCGGCGATCGAGCTTTCACCGTTGGCCCGCGGCGCCACCTCGCGTTCCAGCGACTTCAACGAAGCGTCAACCCCGTTGAGCTTGGCGACCACGAACAGGCAGTTCAGCCCGCAGGCGCGAAACGGGCTCAGGTCGTGGGTCTCGGGCCCGTCGTCTTGGGCGGGGCACCGCGAGGGCATCAGGGCGGGCGCGATCGTCGCGACGATGACCCATGCCGAGTGGGCGATCTGTCGAAGGACGCTCATGCGGCCCGCCCCCTCATTCGCCGAACCGCGATCGCCCCCAAGGCGACGACGAGCGCCACCGCGCCAGCCGCGATCGCCCGGCCCTGCGTCCAGAAACCAGGCCGATCGGGCACGAAGATGAGATCCTTCGGAGCACGATCGCCCGGCGGCAGCCCCTCGACGGCCTTCTTCCCCTCGGCGGCCAAGCTGCTCAGGTAAGTGTCCGGGTCGCTGGCCCCCTTGGTGTAGACCACGTTGCGAATCCGATCCGTGACCGTCGCGCCGTCAGGGATCTTGATGACGAATCGGTCGTCGGGGATCGGGATGTTAAACCGCGACTTCGCCATGTCCACTTTTAAGAATTCGTCGCTGCCCACCTTGCCGAAGATCGGCGACTTCTTGTTTTTGTTGTAGACCGAGCGTTTCGCCCCCACTGGGGCCCAGACACTCGAGGCCACTTCTCGCAGCTCGACTTCGCAATCGCAGTTGCGAATCCGTTGACCCGACTGGACGAGCCATTCCGACCATTTGACCGGCATGAAGTTTCGCGACGGATCGAGCCAAACCCTCCAGGCCATGTTGGAGAAGTCGCCGGCCTTGGCCTCGGGGACATCGACGACGTAGAGAGACCCTTCTCTCGGGAGTAGCCGGGACGCCCGTTCCCTCGACATTACGACGCGGTCCGATGACCCGAGCACCGTCCGATAAGTGGACTCATAGTCTTCGTATGCATAAGAACCAAAAATATTGTAGTTTTGTTGAATTGAATAGTTGTTTTGGCTTAGGTGCGCGGACGTGAACGTCACCCCGTCGAACAACAGTTCGCTGCCATGCTGCCCAGCTCCGTCTCCGCGAAATTCACCAAACCGCTTCACGTCTTTTTTGAAAATATGAGAGTAGAAGTATAAATTGGGGAAAGTTTCCCCTGGGTTAGTAAGCCGCTCGACGCCGCCGAGCCTAACTGTATAGCCTACATCCACGAGTTCGATGACGAGGTCGTAACTTTCGATCAAACGGGAGCCGGCGTCCCAACGGTCGATGACTTCCCCGACGCTCAGCGAGGGAACCGGAGCGGGAGGAAACTGCATGAACAGACACACCACGAGATACGGCGCGAGATTCAGCATGATCGGACTTTCGTGAGATGAGGATGAACGATTGAGTTGGAGAACCGGGCCGATCCCCGTCCGGCCCGGTTCTTACCCGGCGAAACCAAGTTAGCCACCCGCCTTGACACAAACAGGTGTCTGTCCTCGATATTGCTTCGAGTTGACCAGGCCACAATCGACTCGCGGCCTGATGATGGTGCCAGGTGTACCAACGCAACTGCCATTTTGAGGCGCGCAACCGCCACCCGTTTCCTCGTAACCGCAATTGGTGACGCCATCAAGACTGATGAAGGTCGGGCATTTCGAAATACCACCCGACGCCGATTGATAACACTCATAACTGATGTTATCTCCGCTGCACGCCCCTTCGGAGGAATTGTTCGCGCAATTCGGCGGCGACGCCAATCCGCAAGTGGTGAGGTTGCCGTCATTCCGGGTGGCCGAGCAGACCAAGGCCGCGATCGTGTAGCATGGTGTCGGGGCGGCGGGGTCCGAAGCGACGATCGACACCTTCTCCTGTTCCGAAAGGAGCCCCACGCCCCGGTGCTCGACCGAAGCGGTGACCGAAAATCCGGCCCAGGTGGCGCAGGACAGGATCGCGACCCTCGCGAGCGAACCGGCGAGACTTCTCATCTTCGACCTCCTTACGATGGAAACGCCTTGGATTAGCCCCTGAAATCCGACTAACAGCGTGTCTCCTAAGAAAGCAATATAGCGACCTTAACAGGGCGAGATCAATAAATTTTTCCCGATTTCCACGTTTTCCATTCACGCGAGCCGGACCGGGCTCCATTTTTCCCGATCTACGGTTAAAATCGGGGTCGATTCGCCCCACTCCCGTCCGCTTGCGGGCGTCTCCTTTTCTCGGCTATTGGTGCCCCCCATGTCCATCGCCGGCGAATATCGACTACCCTTCGAAGCCCCGATCTACGAGCTGGAGGCTCGGCTGGCGGAGATGGAGTCGCTCTACGCCAACCAGAAGGCCGGCTCCGAGGCCGCGACCCTCTCGGCCGAGTCGATCCGCAAGATGCGCCGCGAGCTGGCCAACCTGAAGCGGTCGATCTTCGCCAACCTCGACCCCTGGCAGACCGTCCGCGTGTCCCGGCACCAGAACCGGCCGCAATCGCGCGACTATCTCGAACTGGTCTTCGACCGCTTCGTCGAACTCCACGGCGACCGGGCCATCGGCGACGACGGGGCGATCATCACCGGCCTAGCCCACCTGGGCGACGAGAAGGTGATGTTCGTCGGCCACCAGAAGGGGCGGAACCTGGCCGAGCGGATCGCCTGCAACTTCGGCTGCGCCCACCCCGAAGGGTACCGCAAGGCGATCCTCCGGATGAAGATGGCGGCCAAGTTCCGCCTGCCGATCGTCGCCTTCATCGACACCCCGGGGGCCGCCCCCGGGATCGCCGCCGAGGAGCGCGGCCAGGCCCTCGCCATCGCCGAGGCGCTGATGGCCATGAGCCGGATCGACACCCCGATCGTCTGCCTCGTCATCGGCGAAGGGGGCTCCGGCGGCGCCCTGGGGATCGGCCTGGGCGACCGGGTGGCGATGCTCGAACATGCCTATTATTCGGTCATCAGCCCCGAAGGCTGCGCCACCATCTTGTGGAAAGGGGCCGAGCACGCCCCCCGGGCCGCCGAGGCCCTCAAGTTCACCGGCAAGGACCTCCTCCGGTTCGGGATCATCGACGAGGTCGTCCCCGAGCCCCTCGGCGGGGCCCACCGCGACCACCGGAACGCCGCCTCCAACGTCAAGGCGTTCCTGATCCGCTCGTTCCGCGAGCTGGCCGAACTCCCCCGCGAAGAACTCCTCCAGCGCCGCTACGACAAATTTCGGCGGATCGGGAGGTTCGAGGAAGCCCCCCCGGGCCGCAACGGCACCTTGATGGGATGAGATATTTCACCGCCAAGGCGCCAAGGACGCGGAGGTCGGAAGCGAAGCGGAGGAGACAAGAAAAGGACCAAAATAGAAAAGCAAGGTTTGATTTGAAAACTCACGCCCTTTCTCCGCTGTCCTCTTCTTCTCCCTTCCGACCTTCGCGTCCTTGGCGGTTATAATCCCTTTGCATTCCGCCTGGTGGTCGGGCTTGCCTTTTTCCGGGGAATCGCCAGAATAGCGACGATCCCACGGAAGGGAATCGGCCCCCAATTTGCCCATCCGTCGCCGCCGCCCGGCGGCAATGTCGCCGAGGGCCGGAAGGAGTTTTGCCAGATGGCCATCGCCTCGCCGCCCGCCCCCACGACCGAGCCGGTCGCCGCCGCGTCGCCCACGACGCCGGTCCATCGCCTGGGCGAACAGATCCTCGGCGCGATCACGGAGGTCGGCGGCCTGGCGGCGTTCTCGGGCCTGACCCTGGGGTGGATGGTCCGGCGACGGCCCCGGTGGTCGGTCCTGATCCCGAACTTCTACGCCATCGGCGTCCAGAGCGTGCCGGTGGTCGCGATCACCGGCACGTTCATCGGCATGGTCCTGGCGGTCCAGGCGCACAGCCAGTTCGCCATGATGGGCCTGGCGACCCGGCTGGGCTCGGTCATCAACATCTCGCTGGTCAAGGAACTCGGGCCGGTCCTGGCGGCGACCATGCTCGCCGGCCGGGTCGGGTCGTCGATGGCCGCCGAGTTGGGGACGATGCGGGTCACCGAGCAGATCGACGCCCTGTCGGCCTTGGGGACCAACCCGGTCCATTACCTGGTCGTCCCCCGGTTCCTGGCGTGCGTCCTCTTGATCCCGCTGTTGACCCTGATGGCCGACTTCATGGGCGTCATCGGCGGGGCGGTGGTGAGCACGCAGTTGCTCAAGGTCGACTCGTTCTATTACTGGTATCACTCGCGGCAGTACGTCGGCGGGCTTGATCTGTTCGCCGGGGTGTTCAAGAGCTATTTCTTCGGGTCGGCCATCGCCCTGATCAGTTGCCACCGGGGGTTCCACTCGAAGGCGGGGGCCGAGGGCGTGGGCAAGGCGGCGACCGAGGCGTTCGTCTTCTCGTTCATCGCGATCCTGTTCCTCGACTTCGTCATCGGGATGGTCTGGAACGCCGCGTATTACGCCATCTGGCCCGACTCGGCGGGGCTCCTGTGAGCCGCGGGCCCGAAGGGAGCGATCGGGCGACCGGCGGCCCGATCATCGAGCTGGCCGGCGTGAGCATGCGGTTCCGCCAGCAGACGGTCCTCCGCCAGATCGACCTCCGGATCGAGCGCGGGCAGACCGTCTGCATCATCGGCGAGAGCGGTTGCGGCAAGACCGTGATGCTCAAGCTCATGATCGGCCTCCTGGAGCCGACGGTGGGCGGCGTCCGGTTCGACGGCCGCGACCTCGGCAAGCTCAACGAGGCGGAGATGGTCAAGGTCCGGCTCCGGTTCGGCTTCCTGTTCCAGATGGCCGCCCTCTTCGACAGCCTGACGATCTTCGACAACGTCGCCTTTGGCCCCCGCGAGCACGACTTGTTCGACCGCGAGACCCTGGAAAAGATCGTCGCCGAGCGGCTCCTCGAGGTGGGGCTGCCGGTGGGCCTGGAGATGAAGAAGCCGGCCGAGCTGTCCGGTGGCCAGCGGAAGCGCGTCGGCCTGGCCCGGGCCCTGGCGCTCGACCCCGAGGTGATGCTCTACGACGAGCCGACGACCGGGCTCGACCCGATCATGACCGACGTCATCAACGAGCTGATCCTCCAGACCCAGCGGACCAAGAAGGCCACCGGCGTGGTCGTCACCCACGAGATGAAGACGGTGGTCAAGGTCGCCGACCGGGTGGTGATGCTCTACCCGATCGCCCGCCTCGGCCCCGACGAACCCCAGGTCATCTACGACGGCCCCCCCGACGGGCTGGAAGACCACGCCGACAGCCGGATTCGCCAGTTCGTCCGCGGCGAGGCCGGCGAACGGCTCCGCGAGCTGAGCCAGGGGCGGGAGTGACGCCCACTTGACGCCGGCCATGCCCGCGATTCGCTCGCGTTCCCCCCAACTTCGAGCCACCCGGACCCTTTCCCCGAACGATGACCCCGGCGGGCCGCGAACCGAGCGGTCGCCCGCGACTCCCTTTCGACGAGGCCGGCCATGAACGAGCGAGACATGCAGTTCCGGATCGGCCTGTTCGTCATCGCCGCCGGCCTGGTCCTGACGATGCTGATCGTCTGGTTCGGCGAGTCCCCCTCGCTGTTCCGCGACTACGCCTTCGTCAAGGTCCGCTACGCCGAGGCCCCGGGCGTCGCCGAGGGGATCACCGTCCGCAAGTCCGGCATCCGGATCGGCGAGGTCCTCTCGATCGACTTCGACGAGCGGCCCAACCAGCCCGATGGCGTGGTCGTGATCCTGTCCCTGGAGCGCAAGTACAAGATCCGGAAGGATTCGGTCGCCAAGATCACCCGCTCGCTGATCGGCGACGTTTCCATCGACATGCAGCCCGGCAGCAGCACCGAGACCCTCGAACTCGGCTCCTCCGCCGCCACCGCCCCCGAGATCCGCGGCGACGTCACGCCCGACCCGTCCAAGGCCCTGGCCGCCGCCACCGCCGCGTTCGAGAAGGTCGGCGGGACCCTGGCCGCCATCGAGACGGCCGCCAACGGGTTCTCCGCGGTCGCCAAGAAGGCCGAGCACCTCGACGAGTTCCTGTCCACCATCGGCGACACCGGCCGGAACATCTCGGCCGCCGCCAAGGGGATCGACCGCGTGATCGCCGAGAACGGGCCCGACCTCCGCCCCGCGATCACCAACATCCGCCAGTTCTCCGACAAGCTCGCCGCCGCGTTCGACCCCGAGACCGCCGCCAAGGTCAAGGCGACGCTCGAACGCCTGTCCTCGGTCTCGATCAAGGTCGACGCCGGCCTGAACGACCTCCGGCCGGTCCTGGCCGACCTCGGCGCCCCGGCCGCCAAGTCGATCCCGACCACCAACATCGGCCAGGTCATGGCCCGGCTCAACCGGATCACCGCCGACATCGGCCTCCTGACCGCCGGCCTGTCCGACGGCCACGGCCACCTCAATCCCAACGGGAGCCTGCAAAAGCTCTTCATCGACACCAAGCTGATCGACAACCTCACGCTGATGGCGGGATCGGCCAACGAGGTGTTCGCCCTGGCCAAGCCCGTGGTCAAGTCGCTCCAGGCGTTCACCAAGCAGATCGAGAACAACCCCGGCGCGCTGACCAAGGACATGCTCAGGCACTGAGGCCCCCGGACCCGATCGGCCCTTCCAAAGGCGGGGACTCGGGGCGGGGCGGGGGCGGCGGCGAGTCCGGGGGCAAGGCTTCCGGGGCCAAGGCCGGCGGCAGGGCTTCCGGGGCCAATGGCCGCGGCGCCGGGGTCGGGCCCCGGGCCGGTTCGCCGGTCAAGAACGGCATCCAGGCGTCGGGGAGGATCGTCGGCCCCTGGATGACGGACGGCCCGGCCGGCGGCGGCGGCCCGCAGGCCCGGCACGCGACGAGGCAGCGGTCGCCCAGGCTTTTCAGGGCGTCGCGGGCTTCCTCGCGGACGTCCTCCTCGGGGTCGCCCTCGGCCGCCCGGAGCAACGCCTCGTGGGCGATCGGGACGCACGGGGCCATCCGGCCGAGCGATTCGGCGGCTTGCTCGCGGACGCCGTCGGCGCCGTCGCGACGGAGGGCGTCGGCGAGGGCCAGGACCGCCTCCGGGTGGCACTTCCAGTCCACCTTCCGGAGCGCCCGGGCCGCCCTCGCGCGGGCCTTCGGCCGGGGGCTGCCCCGCAAGACGGCCACGTCGACCGCCACGGCCCTCCCGGCGACGCCGCACGTCCCGCAGGCCCCGGGACGAGGCGCCCGAGGGCCATGCCCGCCCGTCGCCGCCATCGCCGCCGCCAGCGCCACCACCCAGCTTCCGCCCGTCATCGGTGCTCGCCTCCCGGGGCCGGCCGCTCGGATCGATCGCGTTCCCGAGTCCCGACCGTTGCACTCATCATACCGCCCGGCCCCTCCCGCGACGAGCTTTCCGCTTCAACCCGGCGGCCGGGGCCCCGGGTCGATCGGCCCTTCAAGCCGGGTCGAACGACGGATCGCAGATCCCAAGCATCCCAGATTTTAGACGATCGGGTTCCTCTCGTCTTGCCGCCGTCTGGAATCCGAGATCCTTGCCATCGGAAATCCCTCTCTTGACGAGCCGATCGACCCTGGGCTGGGGCCGACGCCCCTTGCGGTCCCCCGGGCCGGCGGGGATCATGGATTGTGATTTGGTCCATCTCCAAAGGGGCGAGGCATGACCACGCGGGCGGCGGACAACGGGGGGACCTTGCGTACCGCCTCGCTCGTGATCCTGGCCTCGCTGGTCACGGTCGCGGCCCTCTACCTGATGCGGTCGATCCTGATCCCGATCACCCTGGCCCTGGTCCTGGCCTGCATGCTCGCGCCGGCCACGACGCTGCTCCGCCGGCTCTTGCCGCTCAGCTCGACCGGGGCCGCGGTGGTCCTGTTCCTCCTGACGGTCCTGCTCGGCCTGTACGTCGCCAGCCTCACGGCCGAGAGCCTGGTGCAGGCGACGACGAGCCTGCCCAACGACATCGCCAGCCTCGCCGGCCGGATCAGCCGGCAGATGGCCGGCGCCCTCCGCGACAAGCCGTTCTTGCGGTTCATCCTGCCCGACCCGGGGACCATCGACAAGCTCGGCGACCGCAATAGCGAGCTCCTCTATCAGAGCCTGAGCTACGGCCTGGCCGACCTGTCGGGCTGGGTCGCGCAAGGGCTGATCGTCCTGGTCCTGGTCCTGTTCCTCCTGGCCGAGAGCGAGATGCTCACCCCCAAGGTGGTCCGCTTCTTCGCCCGGACCCCGGGCGACGCGACGGCCGCCGAGCAGACCCTCAAGGACCTGACCCGCCAGATCCGCTCGTTCCTCCTGGCCCGGACCCTGATCAACCTGGGCATGGGCCTGGTGATCGCCTTGTTCCTCTGGCGGTATCACGTCCGGTTCCCGTTCGCCCTGGGGCTGTTCGCGGGCGTGACCAACTTCATCCCCTACGTCGGCCAGGTCCTCGGCGGCGGCCTGCCGGCCCTGGTGACGCTCGCCCAGTTCGAGTCGTTCGGCGACGCCCTGATCGTGGCCTCGGTCTACCTCGGGGTGGTGACGGTCGAGGGGTACGTGGTCACGCCCTTCATCCTCGGCCGGTCGCTCGACCTCAACGGCACGGTGATCCTGATCGCCTGCCTGTTCTGGGGCTTCCTCTGGGGCCTGATCGGCCTGATCCTGGCCATGCCGATCACCGCGTGCATCAAGCTCGTCTGCCAGAGCCACCCCGGTCTGCACCGCTGGGCCGACCTGATGAGCCGCGACTGGCAACCGCCCCCGCCCAAGGAAGACTCCGGCCTGCCGCCTTGAGATCCCCGCCGGCTCGCTTGACCCGGCCGGCGGCTTCGATCACGATGAGGCCGGGGCCCGCGATCGGCGGCCCGGCCGGACTTCGGAGCGGACGAAATCCCTTGAATCCCGGACGGCGGAAGCGGCTGACCGACTACGCCAACTGCGCGGGGTGAGCCGGCAAGCTCGCCCCCCAGGGGCTCGCGCAGGTCCTGCGCGACTTGCCGCCTCGATCGACCGACCCGAACCTTTTGGTCGGGACGGAGACGGCGGACGACGCGGGCGTTTACCTCGTCGCCCCGGGGCTGGCGATGGTCCAGACGCTCGACTTCTTCCCGCCCCTGGTCGATGATCCGTACACGTTCGGCCGGATCGCCGCGACCAACGCCCTGTCCGACCTGTACGCCATGAACGCCCGGCCGGTCACGGCCCTGAACATCGTCGGCTTCCCCGACGACGAATTGCCCCTGGAGATCCTCGGGGCGATCCTCCGGGGCGGGGCCGATCAGGTCGCCCTCGCCGGCGCGGTGATCCTGGGGGGCCACTCGGTCCGCGACGCCGAGGTCAAGTACGGCCTGAGCGTCACCGGCCTGGCCGACCCCGCCGCGATCCTGACCAACGCCTCGGCCCGGCCCGGCGACGTCCTGGTCTTGACCAAGCCGCTCGGGACCGGGTTCGTGACGACGGCCCACAAGAAGGACGAGTGCCCCGCCGACGTCCTCGACCGCGCGGTCGCCGGGATGACCCAGCTCAACGCCATCGGCCGCGACGCCCTCGACGAATCGGGCGGGGCCGGCGCCGTGACCGACGTCACCGGCTTCGGCCTCGCCGGCCACGCCCTGGAGATGGCCGAAGGCTCGGGCCTGACGATCGAGGTCGACCTCGCCGGCCTCCCCTTGATCGAGGGGAGCGAGCCCCTCGCCCGACCCCGCTACCACAACCGGGCCTCCCGGACCAACCGCGAGTTCGTCGGCGACCGGCTCCGGGTCGACCCCGGGGCCGACCCCGCCCGCCTCGAATACCTCTTCGACGCCCAGACCTCCGGCGGCCTCCTGATCGCCGTCCACCCCGACCACGCCCGCCGCCTCGTCGCCGGGCTCCTCGCCCGGGGGGCCCTGGCCGCCGCCGTCGTCGGCCGCGTGACCGACCGGCAAGGGCCGATCGCCCTGGTCGCCCACTGACCGCTGACCGCCTATCCCGGAGATGATCTCATGACCGGACCGACGCGGCGGACGTTCCTGGGAGCGGCGGGGGCCGCCGTGGTCGGCTCGGCGGCCCGTGACCAGGGCCGGGAAGGTGGACGGCCGAAGCTGGCGGTCCTGGCCTCGGCGTACCATTATTTGTCCCATGCTTACCACATCATGGGACGGTTCCTCGACGGCTTCGACCTCCACGACGGCAAGGGGCCGCACCGGCCGGACTTCGAGGTCGCCAGCCTCTACCTCGACCAGGCGCCGGCCAACGACCTCGGGCGGGACAAGGCCCGCAAGCACGGCGTCCGGCTGAGTTCGACCATCGCCGATGCGTTGATGCTGGGGACGGGCAAGGTCGCGGTCGACGGGATTCTCCTGATCGCCGAGCACGGCGAGTATCCGGTCAATGAGAAGCTCCAGAAGCTCTACCCGCGTGGGAGATTCTTTCGGGAAGCCCTGGACGTCCTCAAGACGTTCGGCCAGGGCGTCCCGATCTTCGTCGACAAGCACCTGTCCTATGACGCGACCGAGGCCCGGCGGATGGTCGAGGCGGCGAAGGGGGCCAAGGTCCCGCTCATGGCCGGCTCCAGCCTCCCGGTCACCTGGCGGCTGCCCGAGCTGGAGCTGCCGATCGGCCTGGGGTTCCGAGAAGCCCTGGTCGCGTCGCGGGGCGAGATCGAGGTCTTCGGGTTTCACGCCCTCGAGGCCCTCCAGTGCATGGTCGAGCGGCGCGACCGGCGGGGCCATCCGCAGGGGGTCGCGGCCGTCACCTGCCTGGAAGGCGAAGACGTCTGGGTGAAGGGGAGGGGCTTGCTCTGGTCGCCCCAGTTGCTCGAAGCGGCCCTGGGCCGGAGCCACACCCGGAACCCGGGCGACATCCGCCAGAACACCCGCGACTTCGTCCCGCCGCCGGGCCGGCCGACGTTCTTGCCCGCGCCGCTCGCCTTCGTCCTGGAATACGCCGATGGGTTCCGGGGGACGGCGTTGATCCTCAACGGGCACGTCGACGACACCACGTTCGCCGCCCGGGTCGACCGCCAAGGCAACCCGGTCGCCTCGACCCTCTTCTATCTCCCGGCGCCGCCGGGGGCCAACTTCTTCAATCCCCTGGTCTTGCGGATCGAGGAATTCTTCAAGACCGGCCACCCCCCCTACCCCGTCGAGCGGACCTTGTTGACCGGCGGGGCCCTCGACGCCTTGCTGGAAAGCCGGCTCAAGCGTGGCCAGCGGGTCGAGACCCCCGCCCTGGCGGCCATCGACTACGCGGCCCCGGCCGATTCCGGGTTCATCCGGACGCCGATTGCCGGGTGATCGGGCCGCGTCGGGGCTTGATCGGGTCGGGATAATGGGGCGAAGGCCCCGACCGCGGGCCGGTGGTGGCCCGATCGGCGAGCATTCATGGAACCCGGCAGTCGTCCCGGATCGGATCGAATCCACGACCCTTACGCCGCGCTCCGGCTGGTCGATTACCGCCGGTTCCTCCTGGGCGGGGTCCTGGCCTCGGCCGGCGCCGAGATGCAGGTGATGGCCGTCGGCTGGGAGCTTTACGAGCGGACCGGGTCGGCCCGGGCGCTGGGGCTGGTCGGCCTGGCGATGGTGGTGCCGGTCCTTTTCCTGGCCTTGCCGGCCGGCCAGGCGGCCGACCGCTACCCCCGCAAGAATTTGATCCTGGCGTCGCAAGGGTTGATGGCCCTGGCGTCGCTGGCCCTGGCGGTCCTGTCCTTTTATCGAGGGCCGGTCGGGTGGATCTACGCGGCGTTGACGCTGGCGGGGGTGGCCCACGCGGTGAGCATGCCGGCCCGGTGGTCGATCCTCCGCCAGCTCGTGCCGGACCACCTCGTCGGCGTGGCGGTGACCTGGAACACCAGCGGCTGGCAGGTCGCCTCCGTGGTCGGCCCGGCGCTGGGGGGGCTGTTCATCGCCCAGACGGGCGGGGCGACCCGGGTTTACGCCTTCGACTTCGCCCTGTCGCTGGCGGTCCTGGCCCTGATCGCCTCGATCCGCCCGGCCGAGGTCGAGCGGCTCGACGGCCCGCCGACGTTCGGCTCGCTCCTGGCCGGCCTCCGGTTCGTCCGCCGGACCGAGCTGATCCTGGCGACGATCACCCTCGACCTGTTCGCCGTCCTGCTCGGCGGCGCCGTGGCGCTGTTGCCGATCTTCGCCAAGGACATCCTCCGGGTCGGGCCCGTCGGGCTCGGCTGGCTCCGCGCCGCGCCGTCGATCGGCGCGGCGATCATGGCCCTGACCCTGGCCCACCGGCCGCCGATCCGCCGGGCCGGGCCGGCCCTGATCTGGGCGGTCGCCGGCTTCGGGGCCGCCACCATCGGCTTCGGCCTGGCGCGCAACCCCTACGCATCGTTCGTCTTGCTGATGGCGACGGGGGCGCTCGACAACATCAGCGTCGTGGTCCGGGCCACGATCGTTCAGGTGCTCACCCCCGAATCGATGCGGGGTCGGGTGGCGGCGGTCAACTCGATCTTCATCGGCTGCTCGAACGAGTTGGGGGGATTCGAGTCGGGGATGACCGCCCAGTCCTTCGGCCCGGTGGCGTCGGTGGTGGGCGGCGGGGTCGGGACGATCGCGGTCGTGTTCCTGGTCCGCTGGTTCTGGCCGGCGGTCGCGGCCCTGGGGTCGCTCCAGGACCTGGGCAAGGTTATAGGGCCGGAGCCGGAGTTCGCCGGGGCGATCCTCAACGAGAAGGCGGCGCCGGCGGGCTCAATCGATCCTTGACGACGACCCCGCCTTTCATCACGAAGCCGACTTTTTCCAGCGCCTGGATGTCGGCGAGGGGGTCGTCCTTCACCGCGATCAGGTCGGCGTAGAGCCCGGGCGCGACCCGGCCGACCTTGTCGGCCCGGCCGAGCAACTCGGCGGCGTCGGACGTGGCCGAGCGGATGGCGTGGGCGGGGGTCAGGCCGTACTTGACCATGTAATAGAACTGCTTGCCGTTGTCACCGTGGGGATAGACCCCGGCGTCGGTCCCGAAGGCGACGCGGACGCCGGCCTTGACGGCCCGGGCGAAGTTGTCGCGCTGGAGTTGGCCGATCGCCTTTTCCTTGGCGATCATCTCCTCGGGCAGGTGGAACTCGATGGCCTTGCCCAGCAAGTAATCGTCGTTGTAGATGTCGGCGACGAGCCAGGTCCCGCGCTCGATCATCAACCTGATCCCGTCGTCGTCGATCAGGCTCCCGTGCTCGATCGAGTCGACCCCGGCGAACACCGCGTTCTTGATCCCCTGGGCCCCGTGGGCGTGCGCGGCCACCTTCCGGCCGCCGGCGTGGGCCTCCTCGACCAGGACGCGCAGCTCCTCGACCGAGTATTGCGGGGCCCCCGGCGCGTCGCCCCTCGACAGGACGCCGCCCGACGCATTCACCTTGATGACGTCGACCCCATGCTTGAGCTGGGCCCGGACGACGTGGCGGACCTGGTCGATCCCGTCGGCGATCTTGTAATCCCGCTCCTCGGGGAACATCGACACCCGGACCTGGGGGGCGAACCGGTTGAGGTCGCCATGCCCCCCCGTGATCGAGATCCCCGGCCCGCTCGCCACCACCCGGGGCCCGACCAGGAACCCCTCGTCGATCGCGTCCCGCAAGTCGACCGCCAGGAACGGCCGCGACCCGACGTCGCGGACCGTGGTGAACCCCGCCTCCAAGGTCTTCCGCGCGTTCAGGACCGCCGCGAATGCCCCGTGGTTGGGCGTGTCCTTGAACTTGTTGATCTCGTCATACCGATCCGCCCGCGACCCGAGATGCGTGTGCGCGTCGATCAACCCCGGCAAGACCGTCGCCCCCGCCAGGTCGATCACCGCCGCCCCCGGCGGGATCGCGACTTCCGAAGACGAACCCACCGCCTTGATCCGCTCCCCTTCGACCACGATCACCCGATCGGGCACCGCGACGTCGCCCGTGCCGTCGAACAGCCGGCCGGCCTTGAGGTACACTACCTTTGGCGCCGGCTCCGGGGCCGAGGTCGCGAGAAAAAACGAAGCCAAGACGAGGGCCTGGATCACGAAGAAGCTCCCGGGGCTCGAGGTGTCGGATCGGTGGGATCGTCGGGAAAAACGAAGCCAATCTCATGATGGAGCGAATGCTCAATCCGGGCGGACCGGGGAACCCAGATTTTCCCAGGGCCTGTTGTGACCCTCCAAGACGAGCCGCCTCCAGGTCTGGCCGTTGGTTGAGTCGGTGATATAGACGTAGTCCCGCCCGTTGTTCACGACGGCGGACAGGTGATACCGGCCGGGAGCGGTCAGCAAGCCGGGGACCTGCGCCGCCGTCGGTCTCGCGGTCAGGGATTGGAGGCCGATCAGGCCACCGAGCAGGGCGAGGCCACCAAGCAAGTTTTCACGACGCGTCATGAATGCACCTCGATCGTTGGAAAGAACAAACCCAATCCCGAGCCATGCGCGGCCGGCCCCCGGCGCGTCCCGGTCGACCCGGGTCCCGGGAAGAACGAAACCAACTCCCGATCGGAGTCGATCCGAGGAGTCCAGCCCGGTAGGTTCCGCCTGACATTATCGCCGATCCGGAGGACAAATTATCGGATCGTGGGGCCATCCGGGAAAATTCTTCGACTCCCGGACATAACAGCGAGCGATCGGAAATCGATCGCCCGCGGGGGGGCGGAGACGCGACGGGCCCGGGTCGGTTCAGAACGAATTCGCCTGGACCTGGGCGGCGATGCCCGACCCGTTGCCGACGAGCCGCCGGCCCAAGGTGTCGAGCAACCCCCGGGGCTTCGAGCCTCCCAGGATCAGCGCGTACTGGTGCGTCGGGTTGAGCCGGCCGGAGGTGACGACCTGGACCGTCTTCGAGCCCGGCGCGTAGCTCACCGACCGGACCGCGACGGTCCGCCCGGTCGAGCGATGGAGCGACCGGAGGCCGAGGTCGACCACCCAGTAGTTGGCCCTTTGCCGGGCCGAGGTCGGGTCGAGGGCCTCGTCGAAGCTGACGACGGCCGACGAGCCGTTGCCCCCCCGCGCGACGGCCTGGACCACCGGCCCGTCGACCGACAGGACGCCGAGGATCGTCAGGTTGTCGACCGGGTTGGCGTCGGAGAGCGTGCCGCTGGCGGCGGCCGAGTTCACCAGGGCCCCGGTGGCATTGGGCATCACCACCACGTAGACCGAGGCCGAGGCGTTCGGGGCGAGCGTGCCGATGTCCACGATCGCCAGGCCGTTGGCCAGGCTCCGGACGGTCCCCTGGGTCGGCCCCACGTAAAAGAGGACGCCGTTGGAGGACACGATGTCGCTGAAGACCACGCCGGGCGCCGCCGCGTTGCCCCGGTTGGTGATCGTGACGACGAACAGCTCGATCTGGCCACGCCGGGCCACCGGCGTCGAGGTCGTCTGGGTCAATTGCAGGTCGACGGTGGGGGGCGCCGGGATCGTGATCGTCCGGGTGACGCTGTTGTTCGCCGGGTTGGGGTCGGCGACGGTCGAGGTGACGCTGGCCGAATTGTCGATCGGGGGCGACGACAGGAACGGCTGGAGGACGATGGTGAGCGTGGCCGTTTGCCCGACCGGGATCGTCCCGAGGTTGTCGGTGATGGTCCCCTGGATCAAGAGGGCCGGGCCGCCCTGGCTGGGGGCCGCCACGACCAGGTTCACCACGTTGGGCAACTTGTCGGTGACGACGACGTTCGTGGCGTCGTTGGGCCCGAGGTTCCGGACACTCAAGCTGATGATCAGGTCGCCGGGATACGACGCCGACGAGCTGATGGTGTCGGACTCGAAGATCGCCAGGTCGGCCGACGGCGACGGCGGCGGCGGAGGCGGCGGCGAGGTGGCCGTCCCGGTCAATCGACCGATGAGGGAGCCGCCGGTCGTGGACCCGAACGGCGGCGGCGTGACGGTCACGTTGTTGCCGGTGACGAGGATGTTGTTGTTGGAGTCGACGACCACGGCGGTCAGGACGCCGCCGGACTGGTTGATGTCGGTGAAGGTCAACTCGCCGTTGGCCACCCCGAAGTTGGTGTCGGGGGTCAGGTCTTGCAGGAGGCGGACGACGGCATAGGGGCCGCCCGCCGTGGCGGTGGTCCCCTTGCCGGCCAGGAGGATCTTGCCGTCGGATTGGATCGCGGACGCGGCCAGGAACAGCGGTTGCGAGGTTTCGCTGAAAGTAAAGGAGGTGCCGGGCGTGCCGTCCGCGTTGAGGCGGAGGACCTTGGTAGGTGGGTTCGCCAGGCCGGGCAAGAGGGGTCCGTAGCCGGTCAAGACGACTTCGCCGTCGGGCTGGACCGCGACGGACGACGTCCCGGTGAGGAAGGTCGAGGCCAGGACTTCCGCCCCGGTCTGGGCGAAGGTCTTATCGAGGAGGCCGGATTGGGACAGCCGGTAGGCTTCGGACTGTTGGGTTTGCGCGGTCCGCGCCGCGACCACGATCCGGCCCTGGCCGTCGACCCCGAAACCGACGGGGTTTTCGAAGGCGACCGGGAAATCCAGCGTGCTCGCGGTGAGGGTCGTCGTGCCGGCGGTCCCGAAGGTCGAGTCAAGTTGGCCCCCGCTCGTGAGCCGGGCCACCACCGGATGCTGGTCCATTGGGCTCCCAGCGTCGGCCACCCGCATGTCGCCGAGGACGAGAACCTGGTCCCCCTGGGTCGTGGCGGCCACGACGAGCGTGGCGGCCACGACCCTGGTGTTGGGCAGCGGCAGGATCGAGATCCCGCCGGTTCCGAAACCGGAGACGGGCGACCCGTTGGGGTTCAACGCGGCGATGAACGGATTGTTCTGGGCGACCGCTGGGCGATTGTCGAACAGCGTCCCAACTACCTCGATCTGGCCGGTGCTCGTCGCGAAGACGGCGGCGGGGCTCGACCTGGTGAGGTCGCCGGTCGACGGGATCACGTAATTCGCCGGGGGGGTGATCGTGGCCACGCCGTTGACCCCGAACGTGGCATCCGGGCTGCCGTCGGGGTTGAGCCGGAGGACCTGGAAGTTTTGGACCGGGAACGTGGTGACGCCGTTCCCCTGGGAGACCACGTTCACCCGGGCCACCAGGATCTTGTTGCCGGCGGGTAACCGTTCACGGGGGGTAGCTAGTTTCGCTGGAGTGTTTGAGCAGGTAGAACGATGTCATGATGTCGCCCTCACCGTTACCACAATCTGTTTGGGACGCCTTG